>OJJU01000781.1_pt1 | contig 11175 bp, 7 predicted proteins | sample 1596141 | NCBI WGS metagenome assembly OJJU01 (sample SAMEA4350150, study PRJEB24818) | metagenome | biome: human; feature: gut; material: faeces | place: Denmark | collected 2013-09
TCTTCCTCGTTCCACTTGATATCCTGTCCCGGATGGATAGCCCACACGAAATCTACACGGTTGCGGCGGCAAGCCTGAACGAGTTCGCTGATGTTCTTAGCCTCTTTCTCAGGATAAGGCAGGCGCCAGTTAGGACAGCTGTGATAAGGGTCATCCTTAGGACCATAGAGATAGGTGTTCATCTTGTTCTTTCCATAATAGTCGATAAGGGAAAGACGCACCTGATGAGACCAAGGCTCGCCATAGAAGCCCTCAACCACTCCACGGTTTGGAAGATCAGGGTAGTCGTTGCAGGTGGTGTAAGGCATCTGCCCCTTAGCCATCTCACTGTTTACAATCTGGCGCAAGGTCTGCAAGCCATAGAAAGCGCCACGCTCATCGTATCCCACAATCTGGATACCCTTGGCATCAGCCTTCAGGCTGTAAGCACCCGATACAGGCTTCACTCCTGCTTTAGCAGCAAGCTTCTCACCGAAATCGATGGTCAGGCGAATGCCCTTGGCGTTAGCGGTCAGGAACTTCACATCATCAGCAAACTTACCTTTCTTGTCAATCACCTTGACACCCTTCTGCAGGTCGAGTCGGTTAGCAGCATCCACATTCAGAAGATGTGGTGTAGGACTCACGATGAGTCCGTGATGATCCAGTTTCTTACCAGGAATCATGTGCACGTCCTGCTTTTCAGAACGCTGGCCGCTCAGGTCTTGTGCCTGAGTGCCCTGTGCAAATGCTGCCATCAACATAGCAGCCAAAATCACTTTTCTAGTCATAATGAATAGTTTGGTTTTAATATTAAGCTTATAATTTTTATTATTTCATAGGGGAAAGACGCTTTTCTGATTTAATTCAGCTGAAAGACGCTTTCTACATTCTTATTCGTCTGTTCTGCGAATTCCTCCTCACTCACTCCGTATGCCTTCGCCAGAGTCTTGAGCACTTCTATCACGAAAGCGCTTTCATTGCGCTTGCCACGATAAGGCACGGGAGCCATATAAGGACTGTCGGTCTCCAGGATGATGCGATTCATCGGAACCGCAGCCGGAAGGTCTTCTCTGAGATGACTGCTCTTGAAGGTGGATACACCACCGATACCCAGCACGAAGTTATCGAAAGAGAGAAGCTCTTCAGCCTCCTTCTGATTGCCCGTGAAGCAGTGGAACACGCCGCCAGGCAGTTCCTTCTGATACTGACGGAGCAAGTGCACCATCTCGTTCTGTGCCTTGCGGCAATGAATCATCAGGGGGAGACGGGTTTCTATCGACCACTTCACCTGTTCCTCGAATGCCTCCAACTGCTCCTGCTCAAACTCACGGCTCCAGTAATAATCCAGTCCGATTTCGCCAATGGCTATGAAATCGGAAATCTGCATCTTCCTGAGTTCAGCCAGCTGATCCTTCCAGTCAGCCTTCACCTCTTCAGGATGCAAACCGATCATGGGATAGGCATAACCCGGATATTCCCGACTCAATGCCAGTACAGCGTGCGTGGTCTTCACGTCGATGGCAGGCAAGAAAACCTTGCCTACCCCCGCTTCCTGGGCTCGAGCGAAAGCTTCCGCTCTATCCTCATCAAACTCTTCTGCATCGAGATGAGTATGCGTATCTATTACTTTGAACATTGAACTTTGAACTTTAAACTTGATGATTAGTACTGGCGCTTCATCATTTTCTGTGCATACTTCGCCAACTCCTCCTTGCGCTCAGCAGGCACATTCACAGCATCAAGATACTTCTTGCTTTGCTCGAAGTAATAGGCAATCTTATCCTGTGCCATCTTGTCGATACCGATCTCGTTATAGAGACGGGTAACAGCAGCCACCTTCTCATTGCGGTCGAATTCCTTGGCATCCACCCATTTCTGGAGTTCAGCACGCTGGGCATCGTTGGCATGGTTGAAGGCATTGATGAGCATGAAAGTCTTCTTGTTGGAAGTGATATCACCACCAATAGCCTTACCGAACACTTTGGAATCACCATATACATCGAGGAAATCATCCTGCAGCTGGAAAGCCAAGCCGATCTGCTCGCCAAACTTATAGAGATTGTCAGCATCCTCAGCAGAAGCATCAGCCAGGATGGCACCAATCTTCAGGGCACAAGCCAGAAGCACACTGGTCTTGAGGCGAATCATCTCTATATATTCCTCTTCCTTCACATCATTGCGGTTCTCAAACTCCATATCATACTGCTGTCCCTCTCCAATCTCAAGGGCTGTAGTAGTAAAGAGCTTCATCACCTTGGCAAGATGCTGATCGTCGCACTGTGCCATTCTCTCGTAAGCCAACACCAACATACTGTCACCAGAGAGGATAGCAGTATTGGCATCCCACTTCTTGTGTACGGTCTCATGACCACGGCGGAGGTCAGCATTATCCATCAGGTCGTCGTGCAAGAGCGTATAGTTGTGATAAGTCTCAAGAGCTATCGCATTCATCAGAATCTTCTCAGGATCATTCTTGAAGAGATTGTATCCCAAGAGCATTAAAACAGGGCGAATACGCTTTCCACCTAAAGAGAGTACGTACTTCACCGGTTCGTAAAGCGACAATGGTTTACGATTGTATGGGAGATTTGCCAGGAAATCATTCACCATTACCAATAATTCTTCTGATGTCTTCATATCTATCATATTTCTAATTTATAATATCTGATTTATAATCTGTCTTAAAATTGAGTATTTAGTTATTTTATCTTTTATAACTTGAATACCACCGGAATAGCAATCATGGTACGGCACACCTTGTTCTTGTCCATACCCGGTTTCCATTTGGGCATCATCTTCATCACGCGGAGCGCTTCAGCATCAAGGGCAGCATCCACCGAGGTACTTACCTTGGTATTGGCGATGCTTCCATCCTTGTTCACGATGAAGGTTACCACCACCGTGCCCTGTACCTTGTTGTTCTGCGCCACCTGCGGATACTTCAGGTTCTTGGTGAGCCATTGCATAAATGCCGACCAACCTCCCGGGAACTCCGGAATCTTCTGCACCACGGTAAACTTGATAGGAGCCTCAGCCTGTGTATCTGCCGGATCCACCGCTGTCTCAGGAGCCGCCTCCTTGACGTCAGCCCCTTCTACCACGCCCGAACCATCACCGATTACCAGCTTGCTGGTAGTAGTGCTGATCTTTTCCGGTGTCTTCTTGACCATTTGCTGCTCGGTAGGTTTCACCTCCTGGGTGATAGCCTGCGAGGCAGGTGCCTTCGCCATAGCCTCCGCACTCACCATATCTTTCTGATCGGGCGGAGTTGACATTTCCATATCTTGCGAAAGATCTTCAAAGTTCTCTGCCCAGTCGTCATCTCCCTGCGGATTTCTGGAATACTGCAATCCTACAAAAAGAAGCGTAAAGGCAATAAGGAGTCCCAGCAGGAAAAAGGTTACCCGCTTGTCCTCCAATTGTGCACGATCTGATTTCTTTATTTCCACAATATCTATTATCTACTATTTGCAGACTTGTTCACCCGTTTTTGGGGTCCAAACTGCAATATTTTACATTCTCTTTCGTTATTTTCTACGAAAACATTGCAAATTTACGTCTTATTTCTCAAAAAAGCCGTATCTTTGCCAAAGAATTAGATATTTTAAATGAAAAAAGTTGTTTTTTCCATTATATTGACGCTTTTCGCGACAAAAATGGGGGCTCAAGAGAGTCAGACGGGGTATAACGTCCTCCGACTCCCCGTCAGTGCCCATGCTGCTGCGTTGGGAGGCGATAACATCACCTTGATAGAAGATGATGCGGCACTTGCTTTCCATAACCCAGCCCTGCTGGCGTCGGTGAACGACCGTACCCTCAACTTCAACTACATGAACTATATGAAGGGGGTGAATATGGCATCAGCTTCATTCAACCGCATCGCCGGAGAGAAAGCTTCGTGGGCGGTATCGGCCCAATATGTGGATTATGGCAAGATGAAACAGACCGATGAGAACAACATCCAGATGGGTGAATTCTCGGCTAAGGATATCTGCCTGGCGGGTACTTTCTCCTACCTGCTCAGCGAACGCCTCGTGGGTGGTATCACCGCCAAATTCATCACCTCGTATATCGGTGATTACAACTCCATCGCCATGGGGGTGGATCTGGGACTCAACTACTACGATTCGGAAGAAGAGTGGTCGGTTTCAGCTGTAGCCAGAAACCTGGGTGGACAGCTCAAGGCTTATGATGAAGAATACGAGAAGATGCCGATCGACCTACAGGTGGGTGTCAGCAAGCACTTCATCAATACTCCCTTCCGCGTTTCAGCCACCTTGGTGAACCTGAACCATTGGGATAAGGGACTCAGAAACCATGCGGTATTAGGTGCCGATCTGCTGTTGGGCGAAAGTCTCTGGGTGGGAGCCGGCTACAATTTCCGACGCCACGATGAGATGAAAATCGTAAACGGAGAAGATGAAACCAGCAGTCATGGAGCCGGATGGTCGTTGGGTGGCGGTATCAATCTGGAGCGCTTCCATCTCAACATCGCCTACGGCAAATATCATGTCAGCAGCAATAGTCTGCTGCTGAATATCGACTACAGATTATAGAATACTGATTATTGAATACAGATTTATAGAACAGATAAACTTTTCAGATTTAAAGATATGAAGAAGATTACAATAGCAATTGACGGTTACTCTTCTTGTGGAAAGAGTACCATGGCAAAGGATCTTGCCAAGGAAATCGGATATGTGTATGTAGATACAGGTGCCATGTATCGCTCAGTTACGCTCTATGCCCTGCGCCACCAGCTCTTCGATGAGGATGGCAAGGTAAAGGTAGCAGAGTTAGAGGCTGAGATGCCAAACATCCACATCTCTTTCAAGTTCAACGCCGAAACCGGTCGCCCAGACTGCTATCTCAACGGTGAGTTGGTAGAAAAGGAGATCCGCTCGCTGGAGGTTTCCAATCACGTAAGTCCTGTGGCAGCCATCCCATTCGTAAGAGAGGCATTGGTAGCCCAGCAGCAGAAGATGGGCGAAGACAAGGGCATCGTAATGGATGGCCGTGACATCGGTACCACCGTTTTCCCTAACGCAGAACTGAAGATCTTCGTTACGGCAAGCTCTCAGGTAAGAGCACAGCGCCGTTTCGATGAGCTCAAGGAGAAAGGAATGCCTGCCGACTTCGAGGCTATTCTGAAAAACGTAGAGGAGCGTGACTATATTGACACCCATCGTGAGACCTCTCCTTTGCGCAAGGCTGATGATGCCATCACACTCGACAACAGTGAGATGACAATTCCGGAACAGAAGGAATGGTTGATGAAACAGTATCAAAAAGCCGCAGAAAAGTAACAAAAAGCTACTTTGTCGTAGAATACCCAAAGACGATTGCAAAAATATATTAAAATTTCAGTTTAATATAAAAAAACTGCCATTTTAAAGAATTGGCTTTGCAAAAAAACGTTGTTTTATTTATCTTTGCAGACATAATGACAAGGTAGTAATGATATAGATTATAAATTTTGAGTTAATTACTGTTTTTTGAAGGTGATAAGTCCTCGTGAGAAGATTTATCACCTGTTTTTATTTGATGAGATGAATCATCAGATTACCTGTTTCTCTTTATGATAAGGTATCCTTGATGATTTTCTCCTTGCATTCTTCCATCAGCCATTTAGGAGTACTGGTAGCACCACAGATGCCTACGGTATTCACGCCCTTCAACCAATCCATATTGATTTCTTCGGCACTCTCTATCTGATAGCTGTTGGCATTCACGCTCTTGCACTCCTTGAAGAGCACCTTTCCATTGCTGCTCTTTCTGCCACTGACAAAGAGGATGACATCATGCTTGCTGGCAAAGGATGCAATGTTTGGCATTCTGTTAGCCACCTGGCGGCAGATGGTATCAAAGCTCTTGAAGGTTGCGCCCTCTACGATATGCTCCTGGCAATACTCGATGATGCGATGGAACTCATCCAGACTCTTGGTGGTCTGGGAATAGAGATAGATGTCACGGTTGAAATCCAACTTACCTATTTCCTTCAGATGCTCTACATCCTCAAACTTCTCTACCACGAGGGCATGACTCTCGGTCTGTCCTACCAGTCCCAGCACCTCGGCATGACCTTTCTTGCCGAAGATGACAATCTGCGCCTCCGGATTGCTCACATACTGCTTCTTGATGCGGCGCTGCAACTGGAGTACTACCGGACAGGTGGCATCAATAATCTCAATATTGTTCTTCTCTGCCAGCGCATAAGTCTCAGGCGGTTCACCATGGGCACGAAGCAGCACCTTCACACCGTGAAGCTCCTTCATCTCCTCATGGTCGATGGTGATGAGTCCCGCCTCATGCAGGCGCTCCACCTCCATACCATTATGCACAATATCACCCAGGCAGTAGAGTGTACTGCCCTTTTCCAACTCTTCTTCAGCTTTCTTGATGGCAGTGGTTACGCCGAAGCAGAAACCACTACCATGATCTATTTCTATCTGCATTACTTTACATTTATTCTAATTACAACTTTGGCATTCTCCGGATCATTGGTAATCATGAGAATACGAGGATGCTTGGCACGCGACTTCTTCAGATCGGCAGCCACGGCTGTCACCTTCATCTTCACGGTCTCTCCCGGCTGAATCTTACTCTTCTTCAGCTGTACCTGCAAGCCCATGGTAAACATCTGCATGCTTCGGATATCCAAAACCGACTTACCCTTGTTGGTAACCAGGATTTCTCCCTTCCGCTTCTTCTTGCCGTTGAAGTTACCCAGATTCAGATCGGTAGTAGAGAGTTCCACCTTCGGAGCCTGTTCCTTCTGCTCGGCAGTCAACTTGTCGAAACTTGGCAGGAGGACGGCAGAAACCACGATTTCCTTCTCTGGAGCAATCTTGTCGCCAGGACGCTCACCCAGATAAACAGAAGTCTGATTCAAGCCGAAATCACGCAGCTTCTTCGAATCCAGCACAAAGGTAATCTCTGCGGAACGGTGAGGAGCCACCCTGGAAGGCGAAACCGCCGCCTGGAGATAGTTAGGAAGATGCATGACCACTGGTTCCATCATCTCCTCTGTAGGATTGAAGATATGGATGCGCTGTACCGGACGGTCGCCACGGTTTACGTCATCAAACTCCACCTCCTGGACATCCGACTTGAGTTCGCCAAGCAGTTCATTATATGGACCTGCGAAATCTACCACATTGCTCACTACCCTACCACGCATAGAGAGGATAAAAGGTTCCTCCGATGCATTGCTATAGAGGCATATCTGCTTGTGGAAGGTACCCATCTGCTTCGCATCATACACCGCCTTGACCAAGAAGCTGCCGCCAGGAGCCACACTGTTCTTCGGATACACCACTTCTGTACATCCGCAACTCTTATACACCTGATGGATGATCAGCGGTTTGCTGCCCTCATTCTTCATCAGGAACTCAGCGGTTACCGGCTTGCGGAATACTACCTGTCCACAATCCACGATCTCGTTCTGAGTACTTATCTTCTGTGCCGACGCAGACACCGCCAACAGCGATGAAAGCATCAATATATTCATTCGTTTCATACTATTCTATTCGTAATTATCAATCCTTATATTAATTATTAACTGTCATCTTATATGCCTCCGTACGACCTCCAAACTCCGGACTGTAGGTACACTCTGCCGTGCAGGATCCCGACTGGTAGTCGCCCTTACGGTCGACATAATATTCCATTTCTACGAAATGCTTACCTTTAGATAAACGATCAAAATAGAAATTTGTTGTATTATCCTTAGGAGAAACATAACATTCCATACCCCACTGGTAACCGCTCAGCTGATTGACAGGTTCCAGACAGGCTGCCCGCTTGTCCACAATCTTCACGAAATCGTAGTCACGGTCGGCGGTGATGATGAGTGTTACCTTCACCTTCTCTCCCACCTTCGCCTGAGCCTTGCCCCTGCCCTGCGATTCAGCAGGAACGATGACACGGCGCACCTTGATGCCCGATTCGGCAGAGGCTATTTCGCTAAGCGGCTGCTTGAACTCTGCATACACGGCACCCCAGCTGGTATAATCGCTCTTCTTGTTGATGCTCAGGGTAGATGCCTTACCCGCCTTTTCGGTCTTGACATAACCCAGCGTAGTAGAATCCTGCGGCATTGGCAACAGCTTGCCATCCAGTTTCAGAACAGCATTCTCAGCCCGTTTGTTCCAGTTGCTCTCATTGCCCTTCATAAAGGCATAGATGGCATCCACGGTGTTCACCGGCGTATCCCAAACCTGGGTGCGTTTCGACATCAGGAGCCAGCGCTGCATCTCCTCGATGGTCTGCTGTTTGCTAATAGCAGACGATGCTGATGAAATAGCAGCTATAGACTGAGCATCCAAAGCCTGCAGAGCCTCGATGGCAGCCACCTCCGTTGGAATCTTATAGTTTCTCCAACTATAGTACGCCTTGCGAGTATCATAATATCTGCCCATATCCTCACGATAGACGGAATATTCCTCCATGCTCTTCAAGTAGTCGGCAGCCGTCTTGTAATCGTAGTTTAGGGCGAGTATCACAGCAGCCTTCGCCTTGCCATAGATGGTCAACGAACCCGTCATCTTCTTCAGTTTTCCGAGGAGATAATCCATGTCATTCAAAGCAGGAGCTTTGAGTTTCACACAAGTCCCATCCATTGCGACAATATAGAGATAATGCAAAGCCATCTCGCTTGGCGTAGCCTGGTAAGCCTTGCCATTCCGAGCGGCTTTCTGCGCAGCCTTTGCCTCATCCTCCTTCATCGCCTTCACCTCACGAGCCGTTTGCTGACGCAGATAGTCGATTGCTCCCGAAAGCATACTTGCGGTAAAGGATTGTCTGCCCACGATGGCATTGAGACGAACCATCATCTCTGCCACAGCCGTGGTCATATATCTGCTACCGCTCATGCCCTTCCACCAAGAGAAGGAACCATCCTTGTTTTGGAGTTTCTTCAGGAGAGCGACATACTTGTTCACCTTCTTTTGCAAGGTATCAGAAGCCGATGCCAAGCCCGAAGCATCGTCGATGTCCTTGGCATTCACGTTCAAGGTCTTCTGGATATGGCGGCTGAGGGTGTTGGCATAGATGGCAGCCATCAAGGAGAGTGCATCCTCCTCGGTAGGATTGCTGATGGCAGGCAGCGCCTTGACCATCAGCCAACTTGGATTGTTGGTATATTCCACGGTCACCTTTGCATCCTCAGCGCCCTTCGCCTGCTTGCCCTCCTTGTTTAGGAAGAGCTTGCTCAGGTCGAAACTCTGCTCGCCCGGCTGATGCAGGGTGATAGGCAGGGTGTTCACCACGAGTTCACGGTTGCTCAAAACCGGCAGATAGTGCTGTTCACCATCGCTGTAGCCATTACCGGCAGCCACCACCTTATTAATATATACGCCTTCTTTCAGTCCCTGGACATCAAAGGAGATGGTAGCAGAGCCCTCGGCATCAATGCTGTAGTTCTGCGTCTTCTGCCAAACCACCTTGTTGGTCTCCGGGTCGAGAATCTGCATACGAGCGTTGCCGCTCACCTTCTTGTCGGAAGTATTGAAGAGTTTCACCACGATGGTACTCTTATCGCCCTCACGCAGGAAGCGAGGCATGTTAGGCTGCACCATCACGGTCTTTTGAGCCACAGCCTCATCCACCAGCAAACCGTTGCGCATTTCCTTGTCATGAGCCAATCCCATGAACTTCCAGGTGGTCACGCTTTCCGGCAAGGTAAATCTGATGGCTACGTTGCCATTGTTGTCGCTCTCCAAGGCAGGATAGAAGAAGGCAGTCTCGTTCAGGTTTTCACGCACCTGCACTTTGTCAAGGTACTGTCCTACGTCTGAGCCAGAACCACCTACAAACTGCGGCATCTCCTCTACTACATCAAAAACCTTGTTGGCAGATGGAGCAGCCGCTGCAACACGGTTCATATTACTCCCACGAGTTTTCATGACCCTCCCTTCTTCCTTAACCAGCTCGTCTTTCTTTATACGAACAGACTCTACGGTTCCGCCAAGAGAACGTTCCAACTTGCTCAGCTCCACCGCTTGCATATAAGCATAATAGCTAAAGAATTTACCATCAAACTTATCCACATCCAATTGCTTCTCGTCATAATACTTGGTAGGATAAGCGCCATTCAAGCAAAATGAACGGAAAGTGAGGTTGTCCTCCCAGTAGCAGTCTGGCAAAATCTGATAGAAGCCCAGGGAGAAATTCCAGAAATGCGGGGTTATCTGGTCGAGCGACTTGTCATAGAGTACGCTCATCAGCTGCGCCTTGGCTGGCTTGCCGTCAGGGGTGGTAATCTTCAGCGTCCACTCCTCCTTCTGTCCAGGGGTTAGACGGTTGCGGAAGGTCTTCCAGGCGATGTTCAGTTTCTTCTCAGGCAAAGGACGGGCAATGCTCATCATTCGGGTATAGCACTTACCTTGCTTCACGAAACTATAGTTCAGTACGATGCCCGACGCATATTCCTCCTTGTAGGTGAAAGGCAGAGTCACGATACTGTCGCCCAACTCCCAGGCGCCCTTCTCCAGCAGTTTGTTACCGGCGATGATGGAATATACGATGTGCGCTCCGTTCTCCGAAGAGCCCACCTGGATATAGACCGGCTTGCCATCACGAGGGAAAGTCTTCGCCGTCTGATAATACCATTCGGTAGTTGGCTCCACCGGATGGGTATCCTTCATGCTGAAAAGGGTGAATTTCTGCTGCAGGGTGTCCTGTCCGCAGATTGCCTCCAGCTGATGAACGCCAGATTTCCAAACGAGGGAAGAAGATGCAGAAGCAGCATATTCCTTGATAGAAACCGGTGCATTCGCCTCGGCATCCTTCCATTCGCCCTTATCAATGCGATATTTCAATCTACTAGAAATCGGCATTCCACTGGCATTGCGGTAAGCGAAGGTCACCGTCTTCAGACTGTCTGTTTCGATACGCTTAGGAAGATTCACCGTGAGGATGGTTGGTTTGGTGCCCAGAGGCAGACTCATCACGCCCTCGTGGCTCTCGCCGCTGATGTCGGTAACGATGGCTGAGACCTCGAAGTTGAAGAAACGGGCGATGCGCATGAAATCGCTCATATCAGCCTCGTCTTTTCCTGACAAGGAAGCCTCCAGCGGAATCTCTACGTCGAAGGTTCCGTCCTCACGAGTCACGCAACTGTCAGTCTTCACCAACTGTCCGGCAGAGCCTGCGCCCCACCACCAGAGCTGGTTTCTGCGGGTCACCTGATAC
>OJJU01000786.1_pt1 | contig 11149 bp, 4 predicted proteins | sample 1596141 | NCBI WGS metagenome assembly OJJU01 (sample SAMEA4350150, study PRJEB24818) | metagenome | biome: human; feature: gut; material: faeces | place: Denmark | collected 2013-09
TTTCTTCTAATGCAGTTAAAAGATCTCTTCTTATGCCATCTACAAAAATAGATACAGCTGTACTACTTACTGGGTTATCTGATTGTGGAGTTACTCGATTATCCACCACATAAGCCGACTTATCCAGCTTCTTATCAATAGCACTATCCTGTGCAGTATTTTTACTCTGCAAAGCACTGATAGAACTATCCAAGGCTGACATTTTGGTGTTATAAGTAGAAGTAGCAACCTTGCTATTCACTGAACTTGTCAAGGTATCTACAGCACTCTTCACAGCTTTATTCTGCACAGGATGAGTAGAAGTAGCACTCAGTTCTGCATCTACTACATAAGCTGATTTATCTAGCTTTCCTGCAATAGTAGTATTCAGCGCATCTACAGCACTCTTTACTGCCTTATTCTGTACAGGATTGGTAGATGTAGCGCTTAGCTCTGCATCCACTACAAGGTTTGTCTGAGCCTCACCCAGCTTCTCCCACTTTGAAGCATCATAAGTACTTGCAGGATTACCAGTATATATATACTCTGCCTTGATGTTCTTGTCCTCAGTAGTCTTAGCAGGAACAATATAAATCTTTGTAGCATCAATACCAGTAGTAGGTAGACTATCTACCACCTTATACAGTGACAAGTCAATACTGATATTACCAGAGCCTACTACACTCACTCCATTTACAGTCTTCATTGCAGGCAACTGTGCAGCAGTCAGCTTACCATCAGTACCAAGTGTAGCCACACCATTGGCAGCACCCCTCTGACTCAATGGTATCTGTGCCACATTGGTCACATTACCAAGTCCAACTTGTTCCTTTGTTACCTCATGCGGATTCTTCTTATTACCAATGTGTGAAGTCAAATCTGTGTTTACACCACCTGATTTACTGTCTACGTATGCCTTTACTTTCTCTGTATAATGCTGTAGACCTGTTTTATCCAAAAAATTACTCATATTATTTACCTCTTTGTTTTACTTGTTATTAATTTTGTTTTATTTATTCACTCTATTTTGTTTCTTCTTCAGTATTCTTTTTTACATAGTCATCTGTGCTTCCAACTTAGCATCCTGCTCTTGCTGCCACTTATAGTATTCTTCCATAGTAGCCTCACGCCAGTTATCAGCACTGTCATTATCTGCCAGAAACAATGAAACTGCAAACACTCTTGCACCTTCATTCTTAATCTCCTTTTGTGTCAGATACATTCCTTCGCTCGCTTTAATTTTTTCCATTGTCTTCTTTTTATTTATTTTGTTTTACTTATCTATCAACTTAACTCTTGTCGATTAAGCAATAGTATACCCTCTAGTAGTCAATGCCTTTATTCCATTTGTACCTAAAGCCTCCTTAGTAGCCGTTGACAACTTAAGTGTTATCACATTCATACCATTTGCCTTACGGTCATATAACTTCAACAATGTCTGTACAGAATTATCAGCCCACTTTATCAATGCTGAAAGGTCTAATGTTCTTACGCCACCACTCATACGTCCAAAATTTTCACTTAAATATAAACTGGTTATAGCCGAACACCCAGAAAACATATTACTCATTATATTAACTGATTGTGTATTCCACCCAGTAAGATTCAAAGTCTTAAGATTTGTACATCCTGCAAACATTGAACTCATCGCACTAACCTTTCGTGTATCCCAAAAGTAAAGTCTCAATTCCGTTAATGATCTACAACCAGTAAACATTCCAGCAAAATTCCAAACTTCTTTTGTATCCCAATATTCTATATTTAAATCATAAAGACTTGAACAGCCTCTGAAATAAAAACTCAAGTCTTTTATATTACTTATATTTAATTTAGAAACATCTATTGATGAAAGATTACTCAATCCATCAAAATATTTATTACCATTCTGCGCATATCCACTTTGAATAAGGTTACTGACATAGTTCTTACCATTAGTTATTTTATAATCTTCATAAATATGATAATTTATGCCTGCTGGTATTGCCACTTCCCCCTTTGATGTTGTTATCTTTACAATCCCCTTAGTTTTTATTATTGTGTGAGAATTATCTTTAGCTACATTCTGGTTAGCTACATTCTGGGCAAACCTTCCTAAATTAGCTCCTGATACATAATACTTACTATCACTAATAGTACTTGTATCACCAGCAAGCAATTTATCTACCTGCTCATCGCTCAACTCCTTTACTACAGTCTCAGAGTCGTTGGCTATAAGACCCTTTTGAGTTATACTACTGTCGTTTACAGATAATGTAAACTTTTTAGCAGCACAACCAGTTGACGTAAGGTAAGCACTACCTGATTTTTTGTCAGAAAGTACATTAATAGATAGTCCACTAAAGGAGAGAGAAGAAGAACTTCCTTGGCGTACTTCTCCAAATTCAGTGTTTTCGCCTTGACATGCTAAATCTAGAAGAATTGGAGAAATGCTACTTTCATAATTAAGAGCATTATTCTTAAGATGTTTTGTACTGGTCAATCCATTCTTAGTCAAAGTGATTAAGTCATTATCTTGTTCTGAAGTACCATACTTAATAGCTCCAGTCATAGTACCACCGCTCAAGGGCAAATACCCACTAAGCAGACTCTTTATCTTCTCAACAAAATGTTGCAATCCTATTTTATCTAAAAAATTACCCATTTCCTTCTCCTTTATTTATTAAACATTTCATCTATATCACCTTCACTAATTGCGGTTGCTATACTACCATCATTAGCAAGAAGTCCTTGTATATTCTGAGATGTAGTTTTAAAACCACTAGCTTGTACTCCATCTTCATCTATTTGAAACTTAAGGTTAGATTTATTATAACCTGATGTAGCAGTCTCTGATTGAAAACCTATAATACTTTTCTCAGAAATAGAAACAGTATCTTCTATATTAAGCATATATGTTCCAGGAGGATATGTGATTCCAAGAAGAGGTTTCCGAAGATATCCCTTCTTAACCACAATACTTCCTCCTTTCAGTATTGTCTGAGGTTGAGGACCTATTGTTACAATTGTTTTTCCTGTAGTTTCATCTTTTCCTTCTATAATTCCACCAGTCAATGGTAGAAACTTCTTCTTCATCTTCTCATAGGTACTTTCTACAACTTCATTCTTCATATCTGACATAATATTGTCAGACAGTTTTTCATAAGTCACAGCACCATTCTCTATCTTATCTGTAGTAACAGCATTATTAGCTATTTTCCTCTCTGTCACAGAACCATCCCTAATCTCAAGCTTCAGCTTCTTCTTAGGAATATCCTTCATAGCAGCTTCACTAAAGTAATTTCCTTTATTCATACTTAATGATTTTATTTTATGCAAATGTAAAAACTCTTTCCCTGTATTTTAAGCAACTAATAAAACCATTCATATAATGTAATTAAAGTTCTAATAACAAATAAAAAGGTATATCAAGGCTAATAAATCTTTCACCTCAATATACCTTCTTATATCAATCTATCTTATCTACAATCTTCTATTGTCTTCATCCAAGCATCTATATCATCCCTTGATGTTCCAATACTGTCTACCTCCACATCTTTATCTCTCAAGAACTTCTCAAGCTGTGCAGGAATTGTAGGAGCATCTTTCCATTTACTTTTAATCAGCTTCAGTATATTCATCCTATAAGCCTTCTTTCCATAAAGCTCTGCAAAGGTTTGTGTTGAGGAACTGTTTTCACCAATTGGAGTCATTTTACTCTCTTTCTTTTCTTCTGACTCTTTCTTCATTTCTTCTGTTTTTTCTTCTACTTTCTTTTCTTCCTTAGCAGCAGGAGTCTCATCAACAGTATTATCAGCAATCATTTCTCCAGTTTCAGGATCTATCATAAACTCTGTTGTTTCAGAATCTTCTGTAAGGTCCATCTCTACATCATGAAGACTTAAGGTTTTCAACTGCTTCTGTGCTTCAGTATCTCTTTGCTTCTTAGCTGTCTCTTCCTCTATCTTCTGTATTATCTCCTTAATAGTATCTTCACTTACTTCCTTTACTACCTTGGTATTTCTATTCACCTTTATAGCCTCTGGATGCTCTCCTTCTTTCAAGATAAAATATTCCCATACTCCTTCACTCTTGATAGGACTAAGCTGATTGTCTATAATCATCTTGTTATAATCTAACTGTTTTACCATCCTTTCATCAGTGACAGGTTCTCCATTAAGATAATACATTCCATCATCCTCTCTACGAGTGTAATATTGATGCTTGTATATCACCTGACTCTTATTCTCATTCTTAAAGTCACTATTTTTGACAGTCTTAGGAGTTTCATTCACTATCTGTTTTGGCTTTAACATATTACCTTCACCATCCAGTCCATAGATACTATATGAACTTCCTGCTGTACCAAACATTGCTATATCTGTCATCAGTGCTCCTGCCTCATCATATTCTTTCAGCAACTTCTGACTTTGTAGCACTCTTGCAGTAATGTTAACTCTTGGATTCATGTCTTCTATAGCCTTCATAAACTCCATTCTGTCAAAGTTACTGTCAAGGGTAAATGTCTTTTGTACCTTTCCATCATGTACCAATGATACTTCTGCCTTGGTTTTCTTAAGCAATATGTTATCTCCATCCTTGTCAAAGTAGAAGATATTGCACAAGTCCATTACTGCTTGATACCTTTTTACATAGTCTGGGGCTACAACATCTTGCAACAATCTCTCTACCTTATCCTTCAGTACTCCATCTTTCATTTCATTATACTTTAGTACTTTCAAGTATGAAGGTATCAGTTTTCCATTACCTGCTGGTATAAACACAAAAGCACTTCCTGCATTCCTTATAGTATTCCTTGGAACCATCACATTGTCTACAGAAGTTCCTACAGTCAAGAACTTTGTCAACTCTTGTATTCCCCATGCTACACTCTGCATATCATATCCCATAGGATTTCTCTCCTTGTCAGCAAGTAGTTCTCTCACACTCCTGAACTCTGTATTACTGTCATTCAATCCTTGCTTTACAATATATCCTGGTATCAATGTATATGGCACTATCTCAGTACTGAGACTTTCATTCACATAGAATCTTTCATTAGGATGTGTCTCAAAGAACTCCTTTTTAGGCTTTATCAACAATCCTAAAGGTTCTCCAGTACTGTTCTTATAATTAGGAGCTATAGGATTTGTAAGCACATCATACAATGACTTTTGTGCAAAGTTCTTTTTTGCAAATCCAACTACACCTATCACAAGATACTTCTTGCCATTGCTCTCTATCACACCACCATTCTTGTCATTATGTATTGCAGTAATTCCCTTATTGATACTATTATCATAGTCCAATACAAGCATATAGTGTTTCTGCATAGCACTATCATTGGTTGCATTACTCTCAGGTCTTACTGACATAAACTTCACCTTAGCATTAGGATTTCTCCTAAGTATTCTTCCAAGTTCTTGGTCTATGATATTCTGCAATTTTATTCCAGCAGCATCCATCCAAGCATAATATTCATCCATCTGCTTTCTATCATCCTTGCCTTTTTTATTAACAAGTTTACCATCCTTTGCTAATGGATCAGGCTCATATCTACTCATTGCATTACCACTAAGAGTAGTAACATTTGCTTCTGTATTATGTTCTCCTGTACCATTCAAATCATCAGCATCTACATTTGTCTCTGACACATGCACTTCCTTACCATTAGGATCAATGTTATTGATTTGTGCATCAAGACTTGCTGACATTCCTTGAACACTGTCACCATTGTCAATAATGTTCACATTACCAACATCTGTTCCCTTGGCTGCAAGTTCTGTTTCTCTGGCTTTCTGCTGTCTTTCTATAGTTTTTTCTATGTCAAAAGATTTCTTTGCTTTCACTTCTGTTGTTTTATTGGTTCCTACAAAGTTACCTACAAAATACCAATCATCACCCTTTTTCTTCATAGAACTTGCTTCAAACACAGCATTTTCCTCATGCTCACCTGTCTCAGGAGTCACCTCATATTCATCTGATGCAATACTCAGTACATCATGCTTATCATTTGTGTCAAAGGATATTTCACCTTCCATCTTTGTTATAGTGAATTTACCTTTCTTAGCATTGTCTCCAGTACCATTCCACATCTCTCCTGCTGTAACACTCATATCCCCAGACCCATCACTCAAGATAGTCTTCACATTCTGAGTCACAGGTGCTGTAGTCTTCTGTGCTGTAGTGCTCTTCTCATTGTCTGCCTTTTCTTTTTGAGGTTCCTCTGAAAGTTCTTCACCAGTCAATATATTTATACTTGATGATATGTTCTCCATAGTATCATTTCCTTTAGGAACATCACCTATATCCTCTTGCTTCTCCTGCTTCTCTTTCTCCTCAACAACTTTCTTTTCAGCAGCCTTCTTTGCAGCTTCTTCTACTTTCTTCTTTTCCTCTTCCTTCTTCTTTGTTTCCTCTTCCTCACGCTGCTTCCTTTGCTTTCTATTCTCAATAGTAGTAGCATCCCTCTGATAGCCAAGCTGCTCTACCTTTGAAAGTATCTCATTAATCTTACTTACAAATCCCTCATACATGTCTGGAGTATCTATGACATTTTCCATTTTTGTCATAAACTCTTCCATTGTATTTGATGAATTTTGAAATCTGTCTATAGCTTGTGCTATCATCATCTTGTCTTCATAACGATAATTGCTATTATTTAAAATAGCTGCAACATCATCATTAAACTTCAACATGTCATAATAGGGCTTGATTGCTTCAGCCTGCTTTGGATGGTCATTCATATATGCCTCTACCACTTCACTGTTTGCTTCAAGCACTTTACCCTTAAAAGCCTCAGGATTTTCTTCTCTGTTTTGATAGGCATCTGATATGTCTTTATATCTTTTCTTTATCTCCCTCTGTATACTTTCACCCCAAGCAGCCATACCTCTACTCTGTTCTGCTGCATCAAAGTATGTAGAAGCAAGCTTGTCATTGTTGCTAATCTTGTTATACACAGTCTCCATATCATCAATCCTTGATGCAAGTACTCCTGCATCATTTATCTTCCTTAATGCTTCTGGGTCTTTCTGCTTTAAACGTGCAATAGCTTTATCTATGACTGCCTGTCTCTTCTTTGAAAAGTTTTCTCTGTTCTTAGGGTCAAGGATATATGCCATATCCCTTACATCTGAGTTAAGAACATCATTTACAGTGAATGAAGTCTTATTATCCTCACCCTCACCTATCTTACTGATGTCTTCTTTTTCACTCAAGAGTCTGTCCTTTGATTCCCTCAAGGTATTTATTTGAAAGTTCTGTGAGTCTATCAGTTCATTATATTTCCTGATGTCCTCTTTTATGGTAGTTCTTTCACCTTCTTTAGTAGTATTCTCCAGCTGTTTCTCAAGCTGCTGAATCTTAGTTCTTGCATAGCCATTGCTTGCAGTCAATTCTTCTATCTCCTTATCTGCCTTAGCAGCTTCTTTCTCCCTTGCTGCAACAGCTTTCTTTATTGAGTTCTTTGTATCATACCTCATGGCATAGTTAGGAGTGTATGTAGACTCTGTATCTGCACTACCAGTTCCAAGCTCATTCAATATTGACTCAAGTCTGTTCTTATAGTCATCCTTTGCTACAGTGTTATACACAAGTGTTGCTGCTACTCTTGGGTCTGCATTCTTCATACTTGGACTATTGGCAAACATCTGCTGTATATCATCTACCTTTTTCTTCATATCCATGAAGTACTGGGCGTTCTTTTGCAGTCTCTCTGCTGCTACTTTCTTTGAGTCCTCATTACCATCAAGTATTGACTTATTGTCAGGGTCTGCAATGAACTTGTCTACTTCATTACTCATTTCTTCCTCTGACAATGTTCCTTCTGCCAATCCTTGTATAGTATGCATGGTATCCTCATACAGTTTACTCTTTGTTCCACCTATGTCTTCAAGCTCATTCAATGACCTTATCAAGGTAAAAGCATTCAGCAATTTATTATCCTTGTAATCAAGGATATTCATAGGATTGTTTCCATTAACTGGTGTATTGAAGTTATTCAGCACAGATATAGTCTTGGCTGCTGAGTCAAGTTTATCCTTGTTAGCTGCCACCACTTTGTTTATTGCTTCTACTGTATTGTCTATCCTTCTGTCCTTTTGCCTTGCTTCTGTAATAGTGTTAAGTAGTGGATTCATCAACACACTACTTGCTCTCTCTGCAAAGTTTATCTTGTTTCCATAAGCATCCTTCTTATTCAACACAGCATTCCAAGTATCCTTTGGATGGAACACAGCATTCATATTAGGTGCTACTGATGCCATTGGTGACACCATTCCAATAAAACCTTCATATAGATTCTGTCTGTCAGTAATACCTTCTATTCCTCCTGACAGTCCTGCAAGGAAGTTTCCTGCAAATGAATCTACTGTACTGTCATAAGCTTCTGGGTCATAGTTCCTCTTCATGTAGTTATCAAAGACATTATTGCCTACACCTCCTGCAAATGAAGCATTGATACCATCAAGATACTCATCTGCAAAACCTCCTGCAAACTGCTTTCCTATCTCCTTTGCAAGTCCCTTACCTGATGAGAACCTTATCTCTTTATCACCCTTGCTTACTGCTCTCTTCACACCACCCTTCTCTATATCTGCTATGATATTTTTGTCTATGGTGTTGTCAAAGGCTCCTCTCATAGAACCCTTGGCTATCAGGAATTTCTGCACTGCTGTGGTCAGGGGTATATTCTTTACATAGTCCATAGCAAAGTTTGTCATATAGGCTTTTGTTGCAGCCCTTGCAGCTTCCATTTCATCTTTCTTATACAGCTCTTCAAGTTCCTTCTGCTTTGTACCAAGCAGTTGGTTGGTGTACATCTGTTTTGCCTGTGCTTTCAATGTTTCATCACTCATTGGCAGTTGTGTCATTCCTTCTCTACTACCACTTGCAACTCTTCTTTTATCATTTGCTTTTAACTGCTTATAGTAGTAATCTAAGGCTGCTTTAGAGTCTTTACTATTATAGTCTATTGACCTCTGATAATCATGAAGTTCACTGTCTATCTGCTCTCGTATTTTCTGCTTGGCAGTCTCCATCTGTTCTTCAAAGGTTCCCATTGCCTCTAACTGTGAACCTGAAAGACCTGTAGTTGCTCCTACAAGAACATCATTAATCACTCTTCCTGCTTTATTTGCAGTCTGCATTGCCTTGGCTGAAAGTCCTGCTCCCTTCATTGCAGCATTAGCTCCCATACCTACTAACCTACCAGCACTTCCAGTAAGAGCAGTTGTCAATAGTGGTTCTACAAAATGACCACTTTGCTTAAAGCCTTCTTGTACTGTGTCCCAAGAAAAGAAGTCTGGTGTATAACCATACTCCCTAACATTCACATCTGTAGATATACCTCCCCTCTCCTCTATTGCTTTTATCTCTGTCGGAGAGAAAGTATTATACTTATATACATTGTTCCAATAAGCAGGGTTTGTCCAGATATTATCATTCTTTTCATAGTCAACAATCTTTCCTTGCTTATTATATATAGGTTTGTCTGGGTTTTTACCTTGATTGATTATAGCCATTCTGTCTACATCATACCAGTTCTTCATATTAGCAAACAATGCTATATCAGAACCTATATCTGACCATGCTGTTGTCAATACTCCTTTCAGTGTATTACCAGTAAACTTACCATCCTGTGCTTCAGCTATCCTATTCTGTATATCCCTACCAAGATACTGCATGGCTACTCCTTCACCATACTTTTGTTTCAATGCCTGATATTTTGCATAGTCCTTCAGTTTATTCTCATCATCATAGTCTTTCAACCAACTTGAGTTTTTAAATCCTGAATAATACCCAGTACTCTTTGATGCTATCTTGTCAAAGTCCTTCAACCAGCTTCCAATACTCTTCTGACCATTAGTATCAGTATCAAGCATATTAGCAAACATAATGTCTGCATCTCCTTGTATGTCCTTCTCCCTTCTCTTCTGTGACTCTGCATACAGCCTATCAAGTATCTCTTTATCTCTTTGCTCATCTTTTTTCCTTTGCTCATAAGGATTCATGACAGTTTTAGTCCTGATAATTCCCTTGGCTAATGCAGCTTCAGCATAAGGTATATTCAAAGAATTATCATAAGCTTTTTGCATTGCCTTTGAATCATTAATGTTTTTAATGAACTTATTACGTATCTTTGTCTTACCAAGATACTCATCATTATTCAGCAAGTCATACATACCATCTACATCAAGATATGTAGCCAACTCATTGATATTATCTTCTTTACCAAAGGTATTCAGAAAAGCATCTGTAATCAACTTTGTTTTAGTCTGCTTATTCCTAAAGTCAAACGAAGCTTCAGTACCATCATTATTCAAGTTAAAACTATCCAGTCCAAAAGTATTGATATACTTCTGGTTCATATATAGTATATTGGCTGCTTGCCTTCTCTTCATAGGATTTCTATAAGCACTAAGCTTGCTTTCATTAGCAATCATAAAAGCATTACGCTCTTCAGGTGTTAAGTCACTAAGACCTCTTAACCCTCTTAATCCTTTTATCTTTTCTATTGGCATAATCTCTTTATTTTAGTTCTATCTGCAAATTTAATAAACTACTTAGATGCCTCAACACCATTTATCTCCTTCATTATTCTCTCTTATCAATTTACTAAGACCTCATTCGCCTAATAAATAGAAAGGCTTAGGTAGGCACAGATAGGCTCAACACTTAGCAAACTATGCAAAATCCTAAGGGACACAATACCACTCCTATCATTTGGGATAGGAAGAAACAAATTCTATTTATCTCAAAAGTTTTATTAAAATTACATTCATTATTCACAACAATCAAAACAAAATCATTATGAAGAAATACAAGAAGTATTCAGAGTTCGAGGATTCTGTTATCCTCAATTACATCAAAAAGAGTCCAAACAATTTATCTCAGGCTTTCCGATGGTCTGCCTTCCATCTTAATAGGTCTGTCAAGGCTATTGAACAGCATTACTATAAGTGTCTTTGTTACAATCAGTCTAATAACACTTATTATAAACCTTTGAACAACACCACAAAATCACAAAACAATAATCTGAAAAACAATAAGTTGGTTTTCAATATTGACAGTATTAACATCAACATTAATCTATGAGGGTGTGTCAAAAGTCAATTATATGGGTTGAATGCAACAAATGTAGGAGGGTAGGGCATCCCTGCCCTACCCACTCTGCCTTCATTTTCAGTAGATT
>OJJU01000787.1_pt1 | contig 11147 bp, 8 predicted proteins | sample 1596141 | NCBI WGS metagenome assembly OJJU01 (sample SAMEA4350150, study PRJEB24818) | metagenome | biome: human; feature: gut; material: faeces | place: Denmark | collected 2013-09
CCCCAACACCACACCGAATACTAACCCCGGTCCACCTGTAAGTTGGAATGACCCAAGTAACCCTGATGACCCGCAGGCAGGATATGGTTACATTGCCAACGACACTACGAAGGAAGAAACGTTCTTCTATCACAGTGATCACCTCGGTAGTACGTCTTACATCACAGATGATAAAGCCAACATTACCCAGTATGATGCATATCTGCCATACGGCGAACTCCTTGTAGACGAACACTCATCAAGTGAGGACCTACCGTATAAATTCAACGGCAAACAGTTTGATGAGGAAACCGGCTTGTACTATTACGGTGCAAGGTACATGAATCCCGTTGCAAGTCTGTGGTATGGAGTGGATCCACTGACAGAAACCTACGAGAATATATCTGCATATATATATTGTCATTCTAGTCCAATTATCTTGTTAGATTCAGATGGACGAGGGGATTATTATACGTCAAATGGTGTTTTACAGGGGAAGGATAAATTCCAAGATAATAAAGCTTACCTTATTGCTTCGGCAACGAAAGATAAGGACGGAAATTTCATTAATCCGAAACTATTGCCAGTGACAAACTCTGTGTTAAATCAATATGCAAATACAGTAGCCCAAGAGTCTTCGGGGGATAAATTAGAATCTTATGCACTTGCAAGTGCAATATCAAATTTAGCTGCCTACAAGAAAAAAAGTATTTCCAAAACTCTTCAAACTGAGGGTATTTACGGATATAGGGACGGCGGAAGTTCTACAGCTTACAAGAAGAATGCAGAATACAGCATGGAAGCAGTTATTAACGCCTTGTCTGGTGGAAAAGATTATTCTAATGGTGCAATAAGATGGGACGGTTTTGATTTGGCGGCTAGAGGTTTCGGTCATCCTAAGCCTCGTATGTCTGGGGTAGATATTAGTGGGCCTAATTTTCTTGCATTTAAAAAAGCTTGGCCTAATAATTTTATAAGTAAGTTTAGTGGAGGAAAATATACTTCTTTTTCTTCTAACTTTAGTTCTGGAAGGCATCCTGCGGATAGTGGAGCGAATAAGGGATATGTATTATATTCTGCCTCTGCTGTGCATGGAAGAACAATGTTTTGGAAAGCAAATTTGAATGCAACTCGAACAGTCATAAGAAATGGACAGAAAAAAGTTGAAACGTATAAGTATTCTTTTTAAAATATGAAATATTATATTTGTACATTAGTGGCAATTATAGCAATTTTTATTGCTAGCAGTTGCAAGGCTCAAAGCAAGTTACCAGATTCTGTTTATCCTGATAGCAACAGCTCTGTTTCATACTGCAAATTAAATGATAGTACATTAAATGTGATGATTACAATAAATCATTATAAATTTATAGATGCGTATTCTATAATAAGAAATATATCATACCATAAATATCTGCCAAGTTACCTGGGTAAATATAGGAATAGTCTCATATTTATTAATGGCGAATCAGTAAATTACAGACTTATAACAGTGTATACATTAATTGATAAGAAAATTGTCAAAGATATGTATGAGATGGAATTGTGTTCTAATAGAAAAGGTCATGAGGAGAAGTATATATTTTTTTATCGTGGATGTCCAATAAGAATTTCCTCCAATATTAATAGAGTGTTATTTAGGAAAATAGCTTCAAAGAGGATGAGAATAAATTCAAAAGATATTTCGTTTATATCGTCGTGCAACAATAGATTTAGACTCAATTTTTTGGATGGAAGAAATATTATTTTGGAATAACGGGTTTAGGCAGCCATACTGGTACATCTTTCTCTACAGCAAACTGATGGTGAATCATCCTGATGCAGGTGAGACGGACATGACCTATGATGCGGCAGGCAACCTCCTGACGAAGCTCACGGCAGAGCTTAGGAAGTCGATATCTGACAAGGGTTACATCTCTTACACCTACGACTTCGAGCGACTCCATGAGGTACTTTATCCAGAAAACCTCTTTAATCGTGTTACTTATACCTATGGTAAGGCAGGCGATAAGTATAACCGTGCCGGTCGTCTTGCCCTTGTAGAGGATGCGAGTGGCGGTGAAGCCTATTACTATGGCAGACAGGGTGAGGTGACGAAGACTGTCCGTACAGTCATGGCGAGTGTGGCGGACATCAGGACTTATGTCTATGGTGCTACCTATGACAGCTGGAACCGTGTGCAGACGATGACTTATCCTGATGGTGAAGTGGTGACTTATCACTACAATGCGGCTGGACAGGTAGAGAGCATGACGAGCAATAAACAGGGACGTCAGAGCGTTATTGTTGACAGGATAGGTTACGACAAGGAGGGTCATACGGTCTATACGAAACTCGGTAATGGCACGGAGACTACCTATACCTACGACAAGCAGCGTGAACGTCTGCAGGTGATGAACCTTACAGCGGACGGTCAGACTGTGATGGAGAACAGGTACCAGTATGATGCTGTGGATAATATCCTCGGTATTACGAATGCCGCCAACCCGACATCGCTGACAAAACTCAACAAGGCGAAGCTGGGCGGAAAGAGTTCGCATACGTATGAGTATGACGAACTGAACCGCCTTGTTCATGCAAACGGTAAGGCAAAAAGTGCAAGTTACGATATGGTAATGTCGTTCGGACGGATGAGTGAACCGCTCACTAAGGTACAGAAGGTAGACTCTACGAACACAGCCAAGAGTTATAACTTCGCTTATAAATACGAGGACAGTAACCACCCGACGGCTCCAACGCAGATTGGTCACGACCATTACACCTATGATGCCAACGGTAATCCAACTCTGGTAACGAACGACTCTACGAACACTACCCGTGAGATGTACTGGGACGAAGACAACCGCCTGATGGTACTCTCTGACAATGGCAAGACGAGTCGTTATACTTACAACGCTGCTGGCGAACGTATCATGAAGAGTTATGGTACAATGGAGGGTGTGTATATCAATGGTGCACCACAGGGTATTACTTTCCACGAGACGGACAACTTCACGCTTTATCCTGCAAGTATCCTCTCTGTCAACAAGAACCGCTTTACAAAGCATTACTTTATTGGTGACAAACGAATCGCCAGCCGTATCGGTACAGGATTGTTTAACAACGTTTACGGGCGCAACGGCTCATACGTCACTGCCGGTCAGCAGGATTATGCTGAACGTATGAATCAGATTCAGAAGCAGAAGGAAGCGTATTATAAGGAGCAGGGCATTGCACCGGGTGTTCCAACAATGAAGGGTGCGTACGGCGACCCGGAGAACACGGGTGTTGGCTATAATGTCGTCCTCACAGAACTTGGCAACCATGATGTGCCACAGGGTTGGATTCAGACTCCACGCCCTAACACCACACCTAATACCAACCCTGGTCCACCTGTAAGCTGGAATGATCCGAGCAACCCAGATGACCCGCAGGCTGGTTATGGCTATATTTCAAACGACACTACGAAAGAGGAAACATTCTTCTATCACAGTGATCACCTTGGCAGTACATCTTACATCACAGATGATCATGCCAACATCACCCAGTTCGATGCCTACCTGCCATACGGTGAGCTGTTGGTTGATGAACATAGCAGCAGTGAAGAACTGCCGTATAAGTTCAACGGCAAACAGTTCGATGACGAGACAGGCTTGTTCTATTATGGTGCAAGGTATATGAACCCTGTGGCAAGTATTTGGTATGGGGTGGATCCGTTGGCGGAGAAATATCCAAGTGTTGGTGGGTATGTATATTGCATGGAAAATCCAACGAAATTAATTGATCCTAATGGAAAAGAAACTCATGTCGCATTAAATAAAGATGGTACATATAGTGTTGTTGGCGGAATATTAAATAGAGATAGAAATATTTATATTTTTGATAAAGATAAATATGGTAAATATACCATTAAAGGTAAATCTATAGGTGTAACAAGCTCAACGACTTCTTTTTATAATTCTGATTATAACAAAGGAAAAGGCTCTTGGGCTATAGGAGCAACAATAAATCCAAAAGACCGGTCAGGAAAAGATTTTCTTAATAAAATGATATCCAAGGATATTACATTAGATGATTATATAGATAAAGCACGTAATAATCGGCCATATGATTTTAAGGTTACGAATGGCTCAGGAAGTGTAGTTTCAACTGATTTAAAATATGTTTATCGTGGCATGAGTATTGGAAAAACTGCATTTGGCCAGAAAATATATACTTCTGCACGGGATATCGGAAATATTGCTGCTGGTATTGTTGCTGCAAAAAATGGTATTCCGTGGAGGGACGCAAGAATTGCCTTTGATGTATATCAAGGTGGAAGAGAAGGAATTTCTACTCAGAATGCAGAATATTATGGTTGGAGTCAAACTTATACTCACATAAATGGTATAACAGAGATGTCTAATTTAAGAAATTCCATAATTAGTTCTGTAAAGAGGGGGTGGGCTAAATTTAAGAACTTATGGTAAAGAAAAGATATATTGTAGTTGTGATATTTTTTTTGATGGTAATTTCGTATGTCATAGTACGGTGTCGCCGTCATTCTGGTGTATATACTTATCACTGTAAAGAGATAGATTTTACTTTTCAAGTCTTAGAGAAAGATACATGTGATGTATTGGTTTTAGGGGATGGTGGTGATTCCATCTTTTACCAAGCACCATATAATGGTGGATATTTAGGTATAGATTTTTTCTTATCTGTTGATTCTAATATTATATATTTAAGTCCTTATTTTCCTATTATATATAATAAGGTTACAAAGAAATATAAAATGCAATCAATAAAATCAACTTTTGAAGATGATGACCCTTGTGCTCCATATATTAATGATAAATATTGGAATCTTAGTGGAGGTTGTGATCAAGGAAGATATACATTTAGTGTAAGTCATGGTAAAAAAGTATATGGTTCTATTGAACCCTTAGAGTGGAACTAATATTTTGATTCTGAAGTGTTTGATAGTAAAGAGCTATATTTCAACTGGTGGTTTAGAGAATTGTGGTCTGGTGGAAGCAATCAGACAGTCTCCATCGTCAGTGGAAGGGCTGTCATCGATGCCTTCGGACGTAACATTACAGCTTATTACCCAATGACGGAAAGCTATGGTAACATCGGCACTTACAACCATGCTACGGGTGATCTGCAGGCAAAGACGGAGTATGATGCACACGACCGTACCACGAGTGTTACGCTTGCTGACGGAAGTGTGACACGTACGGCTTACTCTATCGGCAGTCATGACGGTGAACCGATGCTCCAGACAACAGTCACGGATGCACTGGGACGACATGCGGAGAGCTATACGGATGCCAAGGGACGCAACCGGGAGACGGTGCAGCATGCCCGTGGTGAGGATATCACGGTGAAGTACAGCTATGACCCTGTCGGACAGGTGGTGACGGTTCAGCATCCTAACGGCAAGGAGACGAAGTATGCCTATGACCTACTTGGTCGCAAACTGATGGTGAATCATCCTGATGCAGGTGAGACGGACATGACCTATGATGCGGCAGGCAACCTCCTGACGAAGCTCATGGCAGAGCTTAGGAAGTCGATATCTGACAAGGGTTACATCTCTTACACCTACGACTTCGAGCGACTCCATGAGGTACTTTATCCAGAAAACCTCTTCAACCGTGTTACTTATACCTATGGTAAGGCTGGCGATAAGTATAACCGTGCCGGTCGTCTTGCCCTCGTTGAGGATGCGAGTGGCGGTGAAGCCTACTACTACGGTCGACAGGGTGAGGTGACGAAGACTGTCCGTACAGTCATGGCGAGTGTGGCGGATATCAGGACTTATGTCTATGGTGCTACCTATGATAGCTGGAACCGTGTGCAGACGATGACTTATCCTGATGGTGAAGTGGTGACTTATCACTACAATGCGGCTGGACAGGTAGAGAGCATGACGAGCAATAAACAGGGACGTCAGAGCGTTATTGTTGATAGGATAGGTTACGACAAGGAGGGTCATACGGTCTATACGAAGCTCGGTAATGGCACGGAGACTACTTATACCTACGACAAGCAGCGTGAACGTCTGCAGGTGATGAACCTTACAGCGGACGGTCAGACTGTGATGGAAAATAGATATCGCTATGATGCTGTGGACAATATCATCGGTATTACGAATGCCGCCAACCCAACGTCGCTGACGAAGCTCAACAAGGCGAAGCTGGGAGGAAGAAGTTCGCATACGTATGAGTATGATGAGCTGAACCGCCTTGTTCATGCCAGTGGTAAGGCAAAAAGTGCAAGTTACGATATGGTGATGTCGTTCGGACGGATGAGTGAACCGCTGACGAAGGTACAGAAGGTGGACTCAACGACAACTGCCAAGTCTTATAACTTTGCTTATAAGTACGAGGACAGTAACCACCCGACAGCTCCAACGCAGATTGGTCACGACCATTACACTTATGATGCCAACGGTAATCCAACGCTGGTAACAAATGACTCTACGAATACTACTCGTGAGATGTACTGGGATGAGGATAATCGGTTGATGGTTCTCTCTGACAATGGCAAGACAAGCCGTTACACTTACAACGCTGCCGGTGAACGTATCATGAAGAGTTACGGTACGATGGAGGGTGTGTATATCAATGGTGCACCACAGGGTATTACTTTCCACGAGACGGACAACTTCACGCTCTACCCTGCTTCGATAATCAGCATCAACAAGAATCGCTTTACAAAGCATTACTTCCTTGGTGACAAACGAATCGCCAGCCGTATCGGTACAGGATTGTTTAACAACGTTTACGGACGCAACGGTTCATACGTCACCGCTGGTCAGCAGGACTATGCTGAACGCATGAATCAGATTCAGAAGCAGAAAGAGGCATACTATAAGCAGCAGTGCATTGCACCAGGTGTACCAACAGAAAAGGGCGCGTACGGTGATCCAGAGAACACGGGTGTTGGCTATAATGCCGTCCTCACAGAACTTGGCAACCATGATGTGCCACAGGGTTGGATTCAGACTCCACGCCCTAACACCACACCGAATACCAATCCCGGTCCACCTGTAAGCTGGAATGATCTAACTAACCCTGATGACCCACAGGCTGGTTACGGCTATATCCCAAACGATACTACGAAAGAGGAAACTTTCTTCTATCACAGTGACCACCTCGGTAGCACGTCTTACATTATGGACGATCATGCCAATATCACCCAGTATGATGCATATCTGCCATACGGCGAACTCCTTGTAGACGAACACTCATCAAGTGAGGACCTACCGTATAAATTCAACGGCAAACAGTTCGATGAAGAAACAGGCTTGTACTATTACGGTGCAAGGTACATGAATCCAGTCACGAGTCTGTGGTATGGGGTGGATCCTAAAAAAGAGTTATCTGATTTTTGGGGTTGTTATTTATATTGCTATGACAATCCTATCATTCTAATAGATAAATTTGGAGAAAAAACTGAAAAAAATAATCCAAAGAAAGAACCAATATATTATATGTATATGAAAGTCGATGGCCAAATGTTTATAAAACACATAAGAAGTATTTGGGTAAGAAGACTATAAAAAATCTAACTTATGATTCTAATCCAAATAATCGAAGGGAAAGAAGGCAAGAATCGCTCAGAGGATATAGTGTGCTATCTGGATTTGATAGGGATGAATTTCCTTATGCAACTACAAAAGAAGGTGGAAAAGGGGCTGCGGTGAACTATGTTCCTTCCTCTGAAAATAGAAGTCATGGTGCTAATTTAGGTTCATTTATTAGAGTAAATAAATTAAAGTCTGGAGATAAGTTTTTAGTTGTTTTAGTTCCTGCCAATAATAAGAGACGGCCATCACCATATACAGTTCCTGCGACAAGAAGCTATAGACAGCAAAAACCTGTAGACAATCTAATGGTGGGGGTTGCCCTTGGAAAAGTTTTCTCAGGATTATTAAATGTTTTTGAGAAAGTTGCACAACGTGCTACCCCAATATTGATACCACCTACAACAATTTATATGAATGAAATTAATGATAGTAGAAATCCAAAAATACAATAATAATATAAACATATGAAAGAGCTTATCAAAGATTTAGAAAACTGTTTAATTGAATGCAGAAACCCGATATTAAGCAATATGGATCAAGATTGCGACAGAAAAACAGAAAACGATATTGTAGAGGCCTTTAAGTCCATAGGGCTGATATGTTGCCAAGAACTTATGGACTTGTTTCTCTGGAAAACAGGATGCACTAAAGAGTTTATTTTTGATTTGAGCGAAGACGAAAATGAATGGAATCACTTTTTACTTTGCTCATATGGTAACTATGCATCTTACATGGATTCTAGGAATATTATGATTTCGAACAAGAGCAACGATGCTGTCTATGCAGAAGACCACTATATGTATCCTTTTATTTATTGTGGCGTTTATGAAGATCCTATACTCATAGATCTTAATCCTAGTAGGGAGACTTACAAGGCTTTATTCTACTATAGCCCTGAAGTAACATTGTCGGAAAATCCTATTATGATTTATGACTCTATTGAAAGCTGGATAAAAACAATTATTCAATGTTATAAACAACAGATTTATCATATAGATAGTAATGGATTTCTTCAGTATGATAGAGAACGTGAGCCAAAACTCTCACGAAAGATGAATCCCAAATCTGTGTTCTGGAAATTATTTGATTAATATCTTTAAGAAGTTTCAGTTCTCCAACACAGATTGGTCACGACCATTACACGTATGATGCCAACGGTAATCCTACGCTGGTAACGAACGACTCTACGAATACTACCCGTGAGATGTACTGGGATGAAGACAACCGCCTGATGGTACTCTCTGATAATGGCAAGACGAGTCGTTATACTTACAAGGCTGCTGAAAAAATATGGAAGAATTTGTCTGGTAATGATGAACATCATGATTTAATAAGAAGATCTCCGAAATTACCAGGGGCTAAGTTGTACTATAAAACGGTTTCAGAGTTAATCGGACAAAACAAAAAATTTAAATCCATTTTCAATGATGCTTCTAAATATTACAAAAAACATTATTAAAATCGGTATGATACTTACAAGTATCAGCATATTGGGTTGTTGTAAATCGAAAAGTCAGCATATTTTGTTGCCGATAGACAATGTTAAATATTTTATGCTTGATGTTAATAATGATACAACAACAATTATCGAAAAAAAAGAACAATACTCTAGAGAAGTCTTAAAGTATTATCGCGATCACGACAATGTTTTCACATCTGATTACGGCGGAGATAAAGAACTGCTCATGTCAGTAACTCAGTTATCTGATTCAATATATACAGGAGGGAGATTTAGACGGCATAGAATTCTGATACAAAAAGAAAGTTTAAACTTGTATTCAACTTCAATATTCAACATAGATATAAAGCAGGTTCCCGTAATAACGATTTTCTATGATAAAGCTTATAATGTCAAAGCTATTCGGAATTGGTTGGTTTACACGACCTATAAGCCATAATACTCCCTGAAACAGAGAACTCTGCAATGTTCTAATGAAAACTTTAGATACAATATTGCCAATATCTCTACTACAGCCGATGCTTCATGCGATGCCCTCGGATGGCATACTGAAATTCAGGCTTACGTTCAAGGGAGTAGGCTCTTTGTCCGACGGCATCAGCTGTACCGAGGCCGCGATGAGGGACATCGACAGTGACGGGCATCCCGATATCGTCGTCGCTGACGGAGGGAGGCGGCTCATAGTCTACCGCAACCTTACGGGCAGAACGAACATGCTGCGCTCCGTGACGCTTCCTTTCGGTGGACATATCCATATCAGCTATGAGCAGACAACTCCAAGTTACGATCTGCCGGGACGTCGCTGGGTGATGTCATCGGTTGAGACTACGGGGGGATACAAGGAGAACGGAGCAATACGAGGCAAGAATACCTTCGAATACAGCGGTGGCTATCGTGACCGTCGTGAGCGTGACTTCTATGGTTTCAAGCAGGTACGTACCAATCAGATAGATACAGAGAACGGTGATAGACTCTATCGTTACTCCGTACAGACTTATGGTAAGAACAGGGATTACTATGCGCATGGGCTTGTTACGAGTGAATATCTCTATACCGCTGATGGAAAGAAACTGCAGGGATCTCTATATGACTACGACCTGAAGACACTCGCCGTTGGTAATAATACGACAGATGCTGTTGTCTTCCCTGCCCTAAAGACACTCGTTCAGAGTAACTTTGATGAAGCCAGTGGGGACTGTCTTTCGGTTGCTGTCAGCAATACTTACGATGACTATGGTAACCTACAGGGATATAAGGAGACGACAACGGGCTATAGCTTAGAGGCAAACATCAATTATCATAAGATAGCCGACAAGTATATCGTTGGTGTTCCGAGCCATATCACTGTCAGCAGTGGTGGTAAGACCTACCGTGAACGCTCAACGAAGGTGGACGGCAACGGTGAGATAACGGAGATCATGCTCCATAACGGAGACAAGCCTTCTGTCTATAACATGACTTACGATGGCTATGGTAACATCACACGCATGACGAAGCCGGAGAACTATAACCATCAGCGTATGTTCTATGCCTATACCTATGATGACCTCTATCATAGTCTTGTGACAAGTGTCAAGGATGCATACGGCTATAGCTCCAGCACGGCTTATGATGGTCTTTGGAATGCTCCGTCTGTAACGACTGACCTCAACGGGCAGAAGATGGAATACACTTACGATGCACAGGGCAGACAGATGACTATCCGTGCTCCGTATGAGATAGAGAGCGGTCAGCCGTTTACTATCCGTTTTGAGTACTTCCCTGCAGAACGTAAGGCACATACCATCCATTATTCTAAGGACGGAAACATTGACACCTATACATTCGCCGACTCACTGATGCGTGCTGTCCAGACGAAGCAGACGGGTGTGGTGTGGTCTGGTGAAAGCAATCAAAAGGTCTCCATCGTCAGTGGAAGGGCTGTCATCGATGCCTTCGGACGTAACATTACAGCTTATTACCCAATGACGGAAAGCTATGGTAACATCGGCACTTACAACCATGCTACGGGTGACCTGCAGGCAAAAACGGAGTATGATGCACACGACCGTACCACGAGTGTTACGCTTGCTGACGGAAGTGTGACACGTACGGCTTACTCTATCGGCAGTCATGACGGTGAACCGATGCTCCAGACAACAGTCACGGATGCAC
>OJJU01000791.1_pt1 | contig 11119 bp, 9 predicted proteins | sample 1596141 | NCBI WGS metagenome assembly OJJU01 (sample SAMEA4350150, study PRJEB24818) | metagenome | biome: human; feature: gut; material: faeces | place: Denmark | collected 2013-09
CCCTACGAACGATGATGAACAATAATAACCTAAAAATATTATAACTATGAGTGGTAATAAAGATTTAAGAAAAGCTAAGCATGAAGCTTACCAGAAGAAACAGGCTGCAAAAGCAGACAAAGTAGTGAAATGGATTTTTGGAGGATTGATCATCTTGGGTATCCTCTGCATGATTTATACAATGTGTTTTTCAGCTTAAAGTTAAAGGTATAAGAAAATGAGTGGATTGGAAATAGAAAGAAAATTCCTCGTTAAGAAGGGCGACGCTTACAAAAGCGCCGCCTTTTCTTCTAGTCATATCCAGCAGGGATATATTCCGGCTGAAGGGGCTACGGTGCGAATTCGTACGAGAGACGAGAAGGCTTATCTCACGATTAAAGGTAAGTCGGTAAACGGTGGTATGACCCGTTATGAGTTTGAGAAGGAAATAACCATGAATGAGGCGCAGCATCTTCTGCAACTCTGTCAGGGTGGAGTTATCGATAAGCGTCGCTATCTTGTCAAGAGTGGAGACCATACCTTCGAAGTAGATGAATTCTACGGTGATAATCAAGGTTTGGTAATGGCTGAAGTAGAACTGGGAAGTGAAACGGAAGAATATGAGAAACCTGACTTCATCGGAATGGAGGTAACGGGTGATAAACGCTTCTACAATTCTCATCTTCTGGGAAATCCTTTCTCGCAATGGCGTGATACTTTGCCGGAAGAATATCGTTAGAAGAGCATTTTAAAGCCTTTTTCTCTTGAAAATGCACGAAAAGTTGCATAAATATTACTAATTTTATATTTTTGCTTTCAAATGTTGCATATATCTCGGAATTATTTTATAATTTTGCAGTCAATAATATTAAACGTTAAGAAATTAGTAAGAGAAAGACAAGAAAATGGCAGAATCAAATAGAGGAAGTTTTGGTAGCAAGATAGGAATGATACTTGCTACTGCTGGTGGCGCTGTAGGTTTGGGTAACGTATGGCGCTTCCCTTATATGGCTGGTCAGGAAGGTGGTGCAGCCTTTATTCTGGTTTACATCGGATGCGTACTTCTGTTGGGTATCCCTTGTATGATTTCGGAGTTTATCATCGGTCGTCATGGTGCTTCCAATACGGCACGTGCTTATACTAAGCTTGCCAATGGAACGGCTTGGAAGTGGGTAGGCTATCTGGAAGTGCTCACCGGTTTTCTGATTACCGGTTACTATGCGGTGGTTTCGGGATGGTGCTTGCAGTATGTTTATGCCAGCATCATGGGCGAACTGCATGGCGACCCAACTTTTGTGGCAAATTATTTTAAGGAGTTTTCTGCCGATCCAATCCGTCCGGTCATGTGGACGGTGGCAATCTTCCTGATTTGTCACTTTGTGATTATCCATGGTGTTCGTGGAGGTATCGAGAAGGCATCCAAGGTAATGATGCCGCTTCTGTTTATCCTGCTTCTGATTATCGTGGTGGCTTCCTGCCTGTTGCCGGATGCCGGAAAAGGTATCGAGTTCCTGCTCAAGCCTGATTTCGGAAAGGTGGATAAGAATGTATTCCTCAATGCCTTGGGACAGTCGTTCTATTCCATGAGTATCGGTATGGGTTGTATCTGTACCTATGCATCTTATTTCAGTCGTCAGACCAATCTCTTGAAATCGGCGATTCAGATTTCTGCGATCGATTTGATGGTAGCGGTATTGGCAGGCTTGATGATTTTCCCAGCAGCTTTTTCGGTGGGTATCTCGCCGGATAGTGGTCCTTCGCTTATCTTCATCACCTTGCCGAATGTCTTTAACGAGGCGTTTGCAGCAATGCCGGTATTAGGTTGGATTATCTCCTTGATGTTCTATGTACTTCTTTCTGTGGCAGCATTGACATCCCTGATGTCGCTTCACGAGGTGAATACTTCTTTCTTCTATGAGGAGTTAAAGATTGACAGAAAGAAGGGTGCCATGATTGTTACGGTATCTTGTGCCATCATTGGTGCATTCTGTTCGCTTTCTTTGGGGGCTACAGATAAGTTGTCGTTCTATGGCAAGACCTTGTTCGACTGGTTCGACTTCGTAACGGGTCAGCTGTTCCTTCCTACGGCAGGTTTTCTTACCTGTCTGTTCTTGGGTTGGTATGTTCCGAAGAAAGTGGTGCAGGATGAGTTTACCAATTGGGGAACCCTGAAGGGAAAGGTTTTCAATGTCTATCTTTTCCTGATTAAGTTTGTCTGTCCTATCCTTATCTTCCTGGTATTTCTTAATCAGTTTGGAGTTTTGGGATAAGCTATATATAATAAGGTGTAGTATTGGGTGTTTTATCAATAAACATTGAATACAAACCATTAAACATTAAAATAATGGAGACTAGAGGAAATTTCGGAAGTAAATTGGGCGTCATTCTCGCCACAGCCGGCTCAGCTGTCGGTTTGGGTAATGTTTGGCGTTTTCCTTATATGGCAGGTCAGAATGGAGGTGCCGCCTTCATCCTTATCTATCTGGTTTGTATCATCCTGTTGGGTTTGCCTGGCATGATGAGCGAGTTTATTATTGGTCGCCATTCGGCTTCCAATGCTGCGCGGGCTTATAGTAATTTGGGTAAGAACAAGGCTTGGGGAACCGTAGGACTGGTGGGTGTCATCACCTCCATGATTATCCTTGGCTTCTATGCCGTGGTGGCAGGTTGGTGCCTGCAATATCTCTATGCCAGTATCATAGGTGGTGTGCATGGCGATCCGGAGTATGTGAAGACCTACTTCCAGACGTTTGCTTCCGATCCTATTCGTCCTACCTTATGGGCTGTAGGCTTTATCCTGCTTACTCATGCAGTGGTGGTAAGAGGTGTTCGCAATGGTATCGAGAAAGCTTCCAAGATATTGATGCCGCTGCTTTTCGTGCTGCTGGTTGTCATCGTTATTGCTTCCTGTTCTTTGCCGGGAGCAATGAAGGGCGTGCAGTTCCTGTTTCATCCTGATTTTTCAAAGGTTGATGAGAACGTATTGCTCGAAGCCTTGGGGCAGGCTTTCTTCTCTTTGAGTTTGGGTACGGCTTGTCTGTGTACATACGCATCTTACTTCAGCCGCCAGACCAATCTCTTGAAATCGGCAAGTCAGATAGTTGTTATCGACACGCTTATTGCAGTATTGGCAGGCTTGATGATATTCCCGGCAGCCTTCTCGGTAGGTGTGCAGCCTGATAGTGGTCCGTCACTCATCTTCATTACCTTGCCTAATGTGTTCCAGCAGGCATTTGGCGATATGCCGGTGGTGAGCTACATCATTTCAGTATTGTTCTATGCATTGTTGGTATTGGCAGCTTTGACCTCTACGATTTCCATGCACGAGATTGGTACGGCGATGATTTATGAGGAACGCAAGATTACCCGTGCCAAGGGTGCGTGGATAGAGACCATTACCTGCAGCATCATTGCCGTATTCTGTTCTCTTTCTCAGGGAGCAGTTCCAGGATTGGGATTCTTCGGTAAGGATTTCCTTACGAATTGTGACAATTTCACGGCGCAGCTGTTGATGCCGCTTGCTTCGATTGTCACCTGTCTGTTCCTGGGTTGGTATGTACCGAAGAAGATAGTGCGTGATGAGTTTACGAATTGGGGCACGGTGAGCGGTAAGTTGTTCCCCGTCTTCCTCTTCATGATTCGTTTCGTCAGTCCAATCTGCATTCTGCTCATCTTCTTGCATCAGTTTGGTGTTATCTGATACCTATTTATATATATAAAGCCAAATGCGCTATCAGGCATAGTGCATTTGGCTTTTTCTTCTTTAGACAGAGACATATAGTTTTAAGGTGAGATGTTCCGTTAGAAAGAAATATAAGGCGTAAGTCTTTCTATTTCGGCTGGTGGAAAATCCTTTAATAGTTTCAGCTCTTCCAGACTTTTTATCGGACCTCTCTGTCGGCGGTAGTCACAGATTTCCTTGGCTTGATAGAAGTTGAGATATGGATGTTTGCGGAGCTGGTTGAGGTTGAGCTTGTTGATGTCAAGCTTATGGATATGGTTGGCATCTATGTGGATAAACGCCAAGGCAGATTCTGGAATGCCTTCTATTTCGTTCAACTGTTCGGCAGCAGCGAATCCACCTAGACGGTCTCTGTATCTTATAATCATTTTGGCATAATAACTGCCAATTCCCGGTATCTTCTGTAGTTCGGTAGTATCGGCTGTATTTATATTAATGTGTTGTCCTAGGTTCAGCTTGTGTGGATAACTGTATACTTTTTCGTTTCCCGGTGTTGTTGAATGGGTGGTTGCTGTTACGCTAGGTCTGTTATATCGTTTCTGCTGACGGTATGGTTCGTTTCCGTAAAAATCGGAAGCAGGCTTGTAGTCATCTGCTATTCTTATGAATGGTGCCAAAGCCTCGTATTGCCTTTTTGTCATACCATAGACACGTGCAAAATCGGAAGGTCTACTGTATACCCCTCCTTTGGCACGATAATGAAGAATGCTTCTTATTTGCCAAGCTTGCAGGCCAAGACGCTTGAATTGGACAGAATCTGCCGTGTTCGGATCGAATGGAAAAGCCTCTTTGATTTGATTTTCTTCTTTATAATAAACGGGTTTTTGACTAGTGGCATGTTCTATTCTGGAAGTTTGTATAGAGTCATTTTCTTGCCGGGCTGTTTCTGATGGTTCCCTATTGAAAAGAAAAATGAGTCCCATTAAAACAGTCATTGCTATTATAATCGCCAGTAAAGCATCGCGATCATTCCGTTGCAGATAAAAAATATCTCTTAATTTCATACGCCATTCTGCTTATATCTATAGGTCGGGATTACTGGACTCGAACCAGCGACCTCATCGTCCCGAACGACGTGCGCTACCAACTGCGCTAAATCCCGATTTTACTGTTTTTACCGAATGACGATGCAAAGATACATGAAAAATGGGATACAGCCAAACAAAAATGCATTTTTTTGCTCTTTTCTGAAAGATTTTCTTGAAAAAATTTGTTGGAACCAAAAAAAATGTGTACCTTTGCACCCGCAAATGAGAAATCGTTTGTTATTCATAGTTGGTGCCATAGCTCAGTTGGTAGAGCAAAGGACTGAAAATCCTTGTGTCCCCGGTTCGATTCCTGGTGGTACCACTTCTATTGAAGCTGAATCTTCGTAACAAGATTCAGCTTTTTTTGTTAATATAAAAACTCTGATAACGTTTTCGTATAAAAGTTGTAATGAAAAGCCTCTATGTAAGCAATAATTCTTTATCTTTGCAGGGAATCTATAAAACAAAGAATTTTTCTATAATTATTTTACTGACAATGAAAAAGACTTACTTAGTATTATTGGCTTGTATGTTATCTACTGTAGCGTATGCAGACAACAAGCAGACCGTTAAAATTGATGGCAATGTCATAGATAAGGTCGTAACAGAAATTACCTTTGAGGGTGATGATGTTGTACTTAATTATGCCGACAATACTTCGGAAACGAAGGATATGTCGCTAGTAGCCTTTTCCTTTGGAGGGACTACGGGAATTAACCATGTCGAAAAAACAACTAAGACATGGAATGGTAAAGTATATAACCTTAATGGACAACTGGTTGGTACATCTGTAGAGAGGTTATCTAAAGGTGTATACGTAATCAATGGTCAGAAACTAATTGTCAAATAAAGTAAGGGGAAAGCAAAATGAAGAAAATGGTATACTCTTTGGCACTCTTCTTGGGAAGTGCAAGTGCCATGTTGGCTCAGTCTGCTACAGATAAGGTGAATCATGCTGTAGCACGTGATAGTAAGGTAAATCAGATGTTTGTTACCACCAATTTTGGGGATGTGATGTATTATAACACCGCTGATTTGGCAAGCGTGAAGTTTGAGGGTAATAAGACAATTGTTGCCCCTAAGGATGGAAGCGATAACGATGAGTATGATGCATCTGTAAGGGAAATCAACTTTGCAAAGAGATTAGAGCAGGGTGATAACGGAGGCGTTGAGAATCCTGCTGGTGTTGTGAAGATTACGGAAGCGAAGGCATGGCTGGAGTCTGCATATCTGAAGTGGGCGCCTTTCGAGGGAGCTTCTTCTTATCATGTATATGTAGATGGCAAGAAGATTGATGCGCAGCTCATCCGTCAGTATGCTTCTTATTTCCGTGCTGATGTGCTCGGCTTGAAGGCGGATACCTATTCTGTGAAGGTGGTTCCTGTGGATGCTGCCGGTAAGGAGATGGCAGGTGCCAACACTGTTTCTAATCTCACTGTAAAGAACTACAACCGTGAGGGCTTCGCTCATTTCAATTTCGAGGGTATTGGTGCTTACAACAATGATGGTACATTGAAGTCGGATGCCAAGGTTCTCTACATTACAGCAAGCACAGCCAAGACAGTATCTACTGAAGTCATCACCGGAGCCAACAACAAGAAAGAGACCGTGACAGGTTTGCAGGCCATCATTGATGCTTACCAGAAAGGATATGATACCACTCCTATCGCTTTCCGTATCATCGGTAAGGTGAGTCTGGCTGACTTGGATGGTATCTCAAGTTCTGCCGAGGGCTTGCAGATTAAGGGTAAGACAGGCTATTCTACCATGAACATGACCTTTGAGGGTGTGGGTGATGATGCCACCATCTATGGCTTCGGTTTTCTGGTTAGAAGTGCCAAGAGTGTGGAGTTCCGTAACTTCGCCATCATGCGTTGTCTCGACGATGCAATGTCGCTCGATACAGAGAATTCAAACATCTGGATTCACCACCTGGATCTGTTCTATGGCAGAAAGGGAAGTGCTGCCGATCAGGCTAAGGGCGATGGTACCGTAGATATCAAGGACAACTCCAAGTATGTAACCGTGGCTTACAACCATTTCTGGGATAATGGTAAATCTTCTATGTGTGGCATGAAGAGCGAGACAGGTGAAAACTGGATTACCTATCACCACAACTGGTTCGACCATTCCGATTCCCGTCATGCTCGTGTACGTACCATGACCGTTCACATGTACAACAACTACTATCAGCATTGTGATGTATATGGTGTAGGTGCCACTATGGGTTCCAGCATCTTCATGGAGTCAAACTACTTCGATGCCGTGAAGCGCCCAATCATGAGTTCTCAGCAGGGCACCGATGCCAAGGGTTCAAAGGGAACCTTCACTGGAGAGAATGGCGGTATGATCAAGGCGTATGGCAATGTGTTTGCCAATAAGCCAAGCGGATTCAGCTACGTTACCTATGCATCCAACAATACCAGCTTCGATGCCTACGATGTAGCCAAGGTCTCTGATCAGGTTCCAGCCAGCGTAAAAACATTGGTGGGTGGTACTTCTTACAATAACTTCGATACCAACTCAAGCTTGATGTATGCACATACAGCTGATAACGCAGCCGATGTGCCTGCTATCATCGAAGGCTTCTATGGTGCCGGCCGATTGAATCATGGCGATATAAACTTCGATATTCCAGATGAAACCGTAGTAACCAATGGTCATCAGCAGCCATTGCCAGCATTGGCAAGCATTCTCGATGCTTACAAGTCGGGCGTGGTAAAGGTATTCGGTGTAGAAGGTTCTTCAAGCGAAGGCGGTTCTACGGGTGGTGAGACAACAGAACCATCCACTCCAGAGACTCCGTCAACTCCAGATACCCCATCCAAGCCTGAGACTTCTGAGACTCCTTCTATAGAAGGTACCGTCTTGGTAACCTTTGCTGGTAAGACTCCTTCCAGCAGCATTGTAACCGTGAACGGTTCTTACTCAACAAGCAAAGGTGTAGCCACCATCGATGGTACAGCTTATACTACATGCGTGAAGATGGAATCTTCAACCAGCATCAAGCTCGTTCTTGACAAGAAGGTAACAGCTACCTTCTATTTCGCGGATAGCGAGACGGCATCCATGAAGATTGCAGGCACAAAGATCAAGGCAACTGGAAGCTCTTACACCACAACCCTGGAAGCAGGCACCCATGAAATTACAAAAGACAAGTTGGTAAATCTCTTCGCCATCAAGCTTGTTCCTGCGGCAGAATAGTTTTTCCTCCATTATAATATAACAAAACGGACAAAAGCGGATATATTCCGTCTTCTTGTCCGTTTTTTCTTTTCATTTGTCAAGTATCTGTCTAGCACTTTGTATTCTATTTTCTACTTTTGCAACCGAAACAAATCGTTGTCACAAGCGACTCCTTTAAATTGTCAACAGCTAGTGATTGTTGGGACATTTGGTTCAAGGATGATGTGACTGGAGGTGAGGTTATAGTTACTGCCGACATCAACGCCATGACATGGAAATATGAATAAATAATTCAGCTATCTTTGCAATATCTGATGCGTAAAAGCGTTTTTAGAATAAAGTAAAGATAGCTATAAACCCAAAGAACAATGAAGAATATTTTAGGAAAAGCCATATTGCTGGCTTCAGCACTCTTGTTTTCTATCACGGGCACGAGTTGCAGCAATGATGATAATGCCACTCCTGATAAGGAGAAGACCTACGATATGAGTGGCTTTGCCAAGGGAGCCGATGTAAGTTGGATTACAGAGATGGAGCAGAACGGAAAGAAGTTCTATAATGCTAACGGTAAGGCTACTGAGTGCATGGCGCTTCTCCGCGACCTCGGCATGAACTCCATCCGCCTTCGTGTATGGGTAAACCCAAAGGATGGATGGAACGGAAAGAATGATGTGGTGGCAAAGGCTTGGAGAGCTCAGCAGCTCGGTATGCGACTGATGATAGACTTCCACTACTCTGATACTTGGGCAGACCCAGGAAAGCAGGGCGTTCCTGCTGCCTGGAAAAACTATGATTTCGAGCAGATGAAGCAGGCGGTTGCCGATCATACCAAGGATGTATTGAATGCCTTGAAGGCAAGAGGTGTCAACGTAGAGTGGGTACAGGTAGGTAATGAGACCACCGACGGAATGCTCTGGAATGATGAGGATGGCGATGCTGCCCTGAAGGTGACAGGCCGTGCCTCTAAGAACATGGCGAACTTTGCCGCTTATATCAATGCCGGTTATGATGCCGTCAAGGCGGTTTATCCGGAGGCTAAGGTGATTGTGCATCTCGACAAGGGAAACAATCTGGGTCAATATACCTGGATGTTTGATGGCTTGAAGCAGAATGGAGCCAAGTGGGATGTCATCGGTATGTCGCTCTATCCTGATTGGATTACCGACCAGACCTGGGAGCAGGTATCCGATGCTTGTCTCGACAACATCAAGAGCCTTTCCGGCAAATACAACTGCGATGTCATCATCTCTGAGATTGGTATGGTTTGGAATTCTGAGAATGCCGCTCCATTCCTCAAGAAGATGGTGGATGGCTGCAAGGCAATCACTACCTGCCAGGGCGTGTTCTACTGGGAGCCTGAGTGCAACAGCGGCTGGAACGGCTACGACAAGGGAGCCTTCGACAACAGCGGCAAGCCAACCGCAGCACTCGATGCCTTCAAGTAATCGGGTAAGTTAGCTTTCTACGCTTCCTCTGGGAGCGATAGAAGCGAATCTAAAGATAGGATATAGAACAAACTATAGAAAATAATATATATGATCAAGAGAAGCATAGCTTTCATGACTCTTGCCATGGCGCTCTCTACCATGTGCCAGGCGCAGAGCCGAAAAGTAATAAATTTGCCATCGTGGGATTTCTCCCGCGATGGCAAAGTGTGGTCTCAGGTAGCCGTGCCTCACGACTGGGCTATCGCGGGTCCTTTCGATAAGAAATGGGATCTGCAGATGGTGGCTATCGAGCAGAATGGCGAAAAGGAGAAAACCGAGAAGTCGGGACGCTCTGGAGCTCTCCCTTGGATTGGAGAGGGCGTGTATAAGATGAATCTTCAGTTGCCGAAGGGCTACAAGCGTGCCGTCCTCGTATTTGATGGTGCGATGAGTCAGCCTGTGGTGAGCGTGAATGGCAAGGAGGCTGGCAGATGGGCTTACGGCTACAATGCCTTCCGCATCGACATCACTCCTTACGTGCAGTTTGGCGGCAAGAAGAATCTCGTAGAGGTTCATCTCAACAATGTAGAGGAAAGTAGCCGATGGTATCCAGGAGGCGGTCTTTACCGTCCGGTTTCCGTGGAACTTTACGGCAACGAGAATTTCTCTACCTGGGATACCTTCGTGCGTACCCTGAAGGCTGACAGGCAGGAGGCAGAAGTAGAAGTGAATGCGCTCTTGGAAGGAAAGATCGGTAAGTCGGGCAAGACGGTCATTGCCTTGCTTGATGAGGCTGGTACCAAGGTGGCTGAGCAGACCATCACTGGTGCAACCCCAGCCATCAAGACTACCCTGAAGGTAGCGAACCCTCAGCTTTGGTCGCCGGAATCTCCTTATCTCTATCAGGTGAAGTTAACCCGATATGAAGGAAAGAAGGTGGTTGATGTCCAGACGCTGAAGACCGGAATCCGTACTATCTCGGTATCCAAGTATAATGGTTTCCAGCTCAATGGCATCACCCGCAAGATCAAGGGCGTCTGCCTGCATCACGACCTCGGTCCTCTGGGAGCAGCAGAGAACAAGGCGGCACTCATCCGCCAGATCAAGACGATGAAGGAGATGGGCTGCGACGCCATCCGTACAGCCCACAACATGCCTTCTACCATGCAGATGGAAATCTGCGACTCTCTCGGTATGATGGTAATGGCAGAGAGCTTCGATATGTGGATTTATCCTAAGTGCAAGAATGGCTACGCCAAGTTCTTCAAGGAGTGGAGCGACAAGGACATCACCAACCTGGTGAAGCATCACCGCAACCATCCTAGCATCATCATGTGGAGTATCGGCAACGAGATTCCTGAGCAGTGGAGCAAGGAGGGTATGGAGATTGCCAAGCATCTGCAGGATATCTGTCATCAGTACGATCCATCCCGCCCTGTAACCCAGGGTATGGATAGGGCTGAGGCTGCCCTGAAGAGTGGATTTGCCCAGGTGATGGACGTTCCGGGCTTCAACTATCGCGTACATAAATATTATAAGAACATCGAACAGTTGCCTCAGGGATTCCTCCTGGGTTCAGAGACGGCATCTACCGTCAGCTCCCGTGGCGTGTATAAGTTCCCGGTTCAGGTGCGTGCCAGCGACAACAATCCATACGCCGATGGCCAGTGCTCCAGCTATGACACGGAGTATTGCTCCTGGAGTAATCTTCCGGATGATGACTGGAAGATGCAGGATGATTACAGTTGGGTAATCGG
>OJJU01000794.1_pt1 | contig 11085 bp, 9 predicted proteins | sample 1596141 | NCBI WGS metagenome assembly OJJU01 (sample SAMEA4350150, study PRJEB24818) | metagenome | biome: human; feature: gut; material: faeces | place: Denmark | collected 2013-09
CGGCATATCAACAGCCTATATCCATAGTGACGTTGACACCCTGGAGCGTGTTAAAATCATGGAGGACCTGCGGGCGGGGATTTACAATGTGCTGGTCGGTGTGAACCTACTTCGCGAGGGACTTGACCTGCCAGAGGTGGCATTGGTGGCCATTCTCGACGCAGACAAAGAAGGCTTCCTCCGTTCCCATCGCTCGCTGACACAAACCGCAGGACGCGCCGCAAGAAACGTCAACGGACGCGTCATCATGTACGCAAAAAAGATTACGCCTTCGATGCAACTGACCATCGACGAGACGGCACGACGACGCCTGAAGCAAATCCAGTTTAACGAAGCACACGGCATCACGCCAAAGGGCATTAAGAAGAACGTGAAGACCAATGAGCTAGCCCAGATGAGACAGAACGATGCCGAACAAAAGAACGCTCCCAAACCATACGGCACGGAAGAAAGGACTGTGCATGTTGCAGCAGAGGATTTTTCTGCCGCATACGGGAAAAAGAAGTCAGAGACGACTGAGGAGCGCATCGAGCGACTGAGAAAGGCGATGAAAGAGGCTGCCGCCAGACTGGACTTCATTGAGGCCGCACAACTGAGAGACGAACTGCTTGCGCTTGAAAAAAGAAATGAGGCAAAAACGCTTTAACACCTATTTATAATAAAATATGAGATTCTTGATATTATCAGACATACATGGCTCACGTCCGATTTTGGAAAAGGTCATGAAATTTTACGATAACGGACACTATGACATGCTCCTATTGCTCGGCGATTTGCTGAACTATGGTCCGCGCAACGGTGTGCCAGAAGGACTTGACGCACCAGGAGTGGTTGAAATTCTTTCAAAATACCAGAAAGACATCGTTGCCGTTAGGGGCAACTGTGACAGCGAGGTCGACCAAATGCTCCTCCCCTTCCCCATCATGAGTACCTATGCTATCGTTGCCGATGGAAAACACCGCATCTTCCTCACACACGGACACATCGTCAACGAAGGCAACCTCCCTCCAAAGGGCTGTTGCGAGGTGTTTTTTTACGGCCACACACATTTGTGTGGCATCAAGCCTTCTGAAAACGGAGGCCCCGCTATATGCAACACAGGGTCGCCCACATTCCCCAAGGGTGGCAACCCGTCAACATTCGCCACGCTCGAAGACGGTGTCCTGTCGTTGAGACTACTTGATGGAAGCGTTTTGAAGCAACTGAAGGTGTACTAAAAAAGGCGGCAACATTCCTCGCTGGCACCCAAAACAACGCTGGCAAATGCGTTTTTTTGACAAGAGAATAAGGGGATACTGAAAAATCGCTACCGCCAAAGCACATTATCTGATTTGTTTTGAATAACTTTGCATGCTATGGGTAGAATTCTTGCAATTGATTATGGTAAAAAGCGCACAGGGTTGGCTGTAACAGACCCCCTTAAAATAATTCCAGGCGGTCTGACAACAATCGACACCAAAGACCTCATGAAATTTCTGAAGGACTACATTGCGCGCGAAGATGTTGAGAAAATCGTGATTGGATGGCCGACACAGCTAAACGGCTGTCCGTCTGAAAACGCAGCGCGCATTGCCAATTTCATCAAAGCGTTTGAACGCGAAATTCCCAGTCTGCCCATCGTTCGCTATGATGAGCGCTTCACATCGACCATTGCCCACCAAGTGATGCTTGATGCCGGACTCGGGAAAAAACGCAGGCAAAACAAGGCGCTGGTGGACGAAATCAGTGCGACGCTGATTCTGCAATCATACATGGGAAGTTCAATGATGTAAATCAAACAGTGACGTGTCCCAAACACCGGTTTTGCCAGCCAGTTTATTTCCAAGAAAATATGTATAACAAAGAAATATGATTTTACCAATTTACACATACGGACAGCCCGTGTTGCGAAAAACGGCTGAGGATATTACCATGGATTATCCTGAACTGCAACAACTCATCCAAGACATGTTTGAAACGATGGACCACGCCGACGGCGTTGGACTCGCCGCCCCACAGATTGGCAAAGCCATCCGCCTGGTGGTAATTTCCCTCGATGTCATGAAAGATGATTTTCCTGAATACAAAGACTTCCGCCACGCCTATATCAACCCCTATATCATTGAAACGGACAACAGCAAAACGGAATCAATGGAAGAAGGCTGCTTGAGCCTGCCAGGCATTCACGAACCAGTGCGCCGCCCAACGCGCGTTCATGTCAAATATATTGACGAACAGGGAAATCCTCACGATGAATGGGTTGAAGGATTCTTAGCACGCGTTATGCAGCATGAGTTTGACCATCTTGACGGACACGTTTTTGTCGACCACCTGTCTGCCCTGCGCAAGCAAATGATCAAAAGCAAAATTTCTGCCCTGCTGAAAGGGAAGGTGCGTTGCAGCTACAAGACGAAGGGCGCGAAATAAACAGGCCGGCACCCGCATCAGACTGACACACCCTGGAATCTTAGTTCCAGCATCGCCGTTGGGCGAATGCAAGTCAGTCGACAGAAAATATTTGAAATCCTGTACGGTTTGTTCAACTTCCCTAACCCCCGACCAATATTGCGAAGGCAGTGGCACTCAGCCATTGCCTTTATGCAAGTAGGGAACAAAAACGATTCCTGTGTTTCATCCTTCCAGAAAAACCTCCATGACAAAGGCCAACAAACAGATAATGGCAACGTGGCGCAAACGTCTGACTGCCACCATTGCGTCGGCGCTTTTCTCCGTATGCCCGCTTTTATCACAAATAAACACCGACCAAGTGATTTTCATGGGAAGGAGTGCTCTGGCTTCAAGCGATTATCTGACCGCCATCCACTATTTCAACCAGGTCATTGAGGCCAAGCCATTTCTGTGGGAGCCTTATTACTTCCGTGCATACACCAAATTTATCCTTGACGACTACACGGGAGCGGAGGAAGACTGCACGAAATCCATCAACGCAAACCCGTTTCAAATTGGAGTGTACCAGTTGCGTGGTCTTTGCCGCATCCGCCTCGAACAATACGATAAGGCGGCAGAAGACTACACCAAAACCATTGCAGAAAAACCACAAGACGAGGGGGCATTATACAACCGCGGACTATGCCATCTGCAACTCAAAGAATACGATAAAGCGCTGAAAGATATTGACGCACTGCTCAAATTCAAACCGAATTTCTACAGAGCCTACGCTATAAAAGCACAAATTTCTCTGGCGCAAAAAGACACCGTACAGGGCATCAATTACATTGACAAGCTCTTGAAAATGAATCCTGAGAATGCCGATGGATGGTCGTTTAAGGGAAGATATGCTCTTGAAAAAAAACGCTATGAGGAAGCCGATTCGTGTCTTTCCATCGCCATAAAACTACAGCCAAACAACTACGAATGCTATCTGGCGCGTGCCCTAGCCCGCCACGGGATGAACCTGTTTGGAGACGCCATTGCAGATTACGACAAAACTATTAGCCTCGTTCCGCAGCATTTCGTGGCACACTACAACCGCGGACTTCTTCTGGCCTTGGTCGGGAGCAACAACAAGGCCATCGACGATTTCTCGTTTGTCATCAACAAGGAACCCGACAATGTCATGGCCATCTACAACCGCGCCCTGCTGAGAAAAGAAACGGGAGACTACCGCGGAGCTGCGGCTGATTTCACTAAAATCATACGGCAGTTTCCCAATTTCACCTACGGCTACTATGCCCGTGCCGAATGCCGCAGAAAATACGGAGATGTGCGCGGTGCGCTCAACGATGAGAGTGTTGTGGCACGCGCCAACTTAGACATGTTCTTCGGCAAATCATCACGTCGCTATCCCGTCAAGCGTTGGCGACAAAACAACGACCACAGCCTCGACAAATACCAAGAACTCGTTGAGGATGCCGACAACGACTCCACAGGGTCGGCCTACGGAAGGATGCTCTCTGCTGATTTGTTTGGACGTGTGCAGAACAAAGCGACCGACAAGACGCTGATCCGCCCATTCTTGTTCACCTTCAATGCTCCGGCTGCCAACAAAAGATACCGATCTGTTGCCTTCGTTGAACAAGCGGCTGAGATTTCGCAAAAGATGGCAGGTGTTGCACCACTTGAATTCTCTGCGGAATACGCACACAGCAGTTCCGATGAAAGCCAAAAGGCCGACAGGATAACTAATTGCAAGCGTTTCAAATCTGAATCCGACAGCCTGTTTGCACAGTCGGTGATTGCCTCAGACAGATATGATTACCCTTTGGCCAACAAACTGCTGCAGAAAGCGTCTGACGCCAACAGCAATGCCAAAATGAAATTTGTGCTTGACATCCAAAAAGCCACAATTTTATATTTCGAGTTTCTGGCTTCACAACCATCTACCACACCGGCCATCGCCCCCAACACAAACCAAAGGGGAGGTCATTTGACTGATGACCGACTGGTTGCTGGCAACAAGGCAACACTCAACGCGGCCGCAACAATATTGAAGAAGTTGGCAAGCAGCACGGAACTGCCCAACCAATATGCTCTATATAATTTAGGATGTATCGAAGCCAAGACGGGAGACACGAAACAGGCCATCAAACATTTTTCAGAAGCCATAAAGGCCGACAAAATGTTTGCAGAAGCCTACTATAACCGCGGACTGCTCTTGCTCGAACAAGGCGAAAAAGACAAAGCACGTCAAGACCTCAGCAAAGCGGGAGAACTGGGTTTGTATAAGGCATACGCCATTCTCAAGGGGGGATTCTGATGAATCACGTGGTCAGAAACTAAAAACTCTGCTGCCACACCTGTCATTTAGCCCCCCAAAAAACTGTTTTAAAGTCGCACCAAGCAAAAGTAATGGAACGCGAAATTGTTTTTTTATGATTCATAAGACAGAAGCACTTCCTGCTTTGGATTTACAAAAGAGCACGGAAGGAATCCTGCCAAACAGTTTTGCCAACCAACTTACATAACAAATAAATTCTACCAACATGGCAAGAAAGAAAAAGCCGTTACCACTACTCGAGAACATAACTATCACTGACATCGCAGCAGAAGGAAAAGCCATCGCAAAAGTTGACGGCCTGGCCGTTTTCGTTCCGTTTGTCATACCTGGAGATGTTGTCGATCTTCAAATCCGCCGCAAAAAACACAGTTTTGCAGAAGCTGAAGCCGTCAACTTCCACCAGTATTCCCCCGACCGCGCAAAACCATTCTGCCCGCACTTTGGAGTATGCGGCGGTTGCAAATGGCAGATTCTGCCATACGAACTGCAACTACACCACAAGCAGAAACAGGTTGAAGAAACCTTGCGGAGAATTGGCAAGGTGGAACTGCCGGAAATCAATGCTATTCTCGGAAGCCGGAAAACACAAGAATACCGAAACAAACTGGAATTTGGATTCTGCAACAAAAAATGGCTGACAAACGAGCAGGTGGCCTCAGGCGAGGTGTTTGACAATATGAACGCCGTTGGGTTTCACATCACGGGAGCCTTCGACAAAATTCTGGACATTGAAGAATGCCATCTGATGACAGACATCAACAACCGTCTGCGCAACGCCATCCGCGAATATGCTTTTGAAAACAATCTCTCCTTCTTTGACTACCGCGCCCAACAGGGACTGCTGCGCAACATGATGATTCGCACATCAACAACAGGCGAATTGATGTTGCTGATGCAATTCTGCATACACACACCTGAAGAAGAGGCCCAGGCCAAAGACACGCTTGCATTCATCCACAAAACATTCCCAGAGGTGACCTCTCTGCTTTATGTAAACAACACGAAATGCAATGACACAATTGGCGATTTGGACGTCTGCACATATTTTGGAACAGACCACATCTACGAAGAAATGGAAAATCTGCGCTTTAAGGTCGGTCCGAAAAGTTTTTACCAGACAAACTCCTTGCAGGCATACGAATTGTATAAAGTGGCCAGAGAATTTGCGAGCTTGACGGGCAACGAACTCGTTTACGACTTATACACTGGAACAGGAACCATCGCCAACTTTGTGGCTCATCAGGCCAAAAAAGTTATCGGCATTGAATATGTCCCGGAAGCCATTGAAGATGCCAAGGTGAATGCAGAATTAAACCACCTGAACAACACTCTGTTCTACGCTGGCGACATGAAGGACATCCTCACACAGGATTTCATCAACGAGCATGGTCGTCCCGATGTCATCATCACCGACCCTCCACGTGCTGGCATGCACGCCGACGTCATCTCAACAATTCTCTTTGCAGAGCCAAAACGCATCGTATATGTGAGCTGCAACCCTGCCACGCAAGCACGTGATCTGACGCTCCTTGACGAGGCATACCGCGTCGTAAAAGTACAACCTGTCGACATGTTTCCTCAGACGCACCACGTTGAGAATGTCGTGTTGCTCGAAAGGAGAAGCAAGGCGGAATAAAAAAAGTAAACCGATAGCAGAGTCAACCTCCAAAAGCCAACATCCCAATGACCAACGTCCACCGACACAACAGCCGCTTGTCTGCACGCCTGCAGCCATTGGTTGCAGAGGCCGACTCTTCAGCGTTATCCTGTCTGCTGAACCAGTTGAGCCACAGCGAATTCAGAACGGCGAGCTACATGCTTGCAGAAGAGTTATTGCCAGCCATAACAAACCCATCGGCTTTCATGACTCTTTTCTTCGACATCGTGCCACAAAAGCCCAAAGCCTATCTAGGCACATTCCTGAAAGCCGCAGCCAAACTGCATGCCAAAGCGTTGCTCAACCTGAAAGACGAACGTCTCCACCAATTCTCTGCAGGGTGTTCTGACATTGACTGCCGGAAAATATTAGACAGCCTGCTCCCGGTCACAAGTCGCCGCGAAGATGCCGACATCCTGCTTGACGAATTTGCCAAAGACACAGAATTCCGGCTCAACGCTCTTCAGCGTGCAGAAACCGATCTCTGCTACTTTCTCCTGTTTCAAAACCTGCGGCAAGAGGAAGAAAACAAGGATTTGATACGACACCACTACATCGTCCTGCTGAAGAAAGACAACAAACGGGCATACAACATGGCAAGCATCATGCGTCATTATTTTGACCTGCAAGACCTACCTGGACAATTTTCACTGAAACTCCAGAATTATGAATTGAGCCGTTTGGAAATATCCTACGAAACATTTACAAAAACACTTAACCAATAACACCACACAAAATCTAATCTCAAAAAAATGAAGAAGTCATTTTTATTGGTGCTTCTCGGAGCCACCATGTGTTGCACAGCAATGGCGGACAAGAAACCGTCAAAAAAACCTGCTGCAACCACCACGAAGTCGCAATCTGCCTTCACAAGCGGACAAGAGGGACTTTTTGGCGTGTTGAGACGTGATGCCGACTACTTTTTCGACATCCCAGATTCCCTACTCTCCCGACGCTTTCTGGCCACGGTGCGTTTCACCTCTACACCGGCAGGGACGGGAAAATATGGCGGCGAATCCGTAAACCAGCAAACCGTTTATTGGGAACCAGCGCCAGGAAATGTCATGCTGCTGAGGTCTGACCTCATGGTCAACATGGGAAATTCGATGGATGCCATCGACCGCGCCGTCAAAACGAGCAACAACAACCCCATCATCGGCACCTTCAAGATTGAAGGACACAGAAACGGACACTATCTGGTCAAAGTCACGTCATTCTTCAATGAAGACAACCCTGCCCTGGGTGTCAGTCGGGACATCAAAAAAGAATTTGGCCTGCAAGGATACATGCCGCAAGCATCATACATTGAAAGCATCAAGACATTTCCCTTAAACACGGAAATCAGAACGGTGAAGACATGGATGACTTCAACCACCAGCACCATCGCTGGCTCAAACACGGGACGTGTCACCCTGGGACTCAACATCTCCTTTGTTCTCCTCCCCAAAGACCCCATGATTCCACGCCTCTTCGATCCACGCGTTGGCTACTTCTCTGACAGATACTATGTCTTTGCCGACAATCAGCAGCGCTCTGAAACAATGCGTTTCATCACCCGCTGGCGTCTGGAGCCGAAAGACAGCACCGACATGGAAAAAATGAAACGCGGCGAACTGGTGGAGCCCAAAAAACCAATTGTCTACTACATCGACCCCGCAACGCCGAAGAAGTGGCGCCCCTACCTCATCCAAGGTGTCAACGACTGGCAAAAGGCATTTGAACACGCCGGGTTCAAAAACGCAATCATGGCTAAAGAATGGCCTGTCGGCTGCGACAGCATGTCGATGGAAGACGCCCGCTTCTCTGTCATCCGCTATTATGCATCGCCCATTGAAAATGCCTACGGACCGCAAATTCACGATCCACGAACGGGCGAAATTATTGAATCACACATCGGATGGTATCACAACGTGATGCGACTCTGCCACGACTGGTATATGATTCAGGCTGGATGTGTTGACCCCGAAGCCCGCAAAATGAAACTCAGCGACGAACTCATGGGACAGCTCATCCGCTTCGTGTCGTCACACGAAGTTGGACACACATTGGGACTTCGCCACAATTTCGGTTCGTCAAGCACAGTGCCCGTCGACAGTCTGAGAAACAGAGCCTGGCTGGAAGCCAACGGACACACGCCGTCTATCATGGACTATGCCCGATTCAACTACGTGGCACAACCGGAAGACAGCATCACGCACGCCGGAATGTTCCCCCGCATCGGTGACTACGACTGCTGGGCCATCAAATGGGGATACACGCCGATGTGGAATGCCTACGACGCTGAAAGCGACCACTGGGAACTGGAAAAGATGACCAGCGAAACGCTGCGGGGTAACCGCCGTCTCTGGTTTGGCGACGGGGAAACCAACACGACAAACGACTCACGCTGTCAAAGAGAAGACTTGGGAGACGATGCTGTGAAAGCAAGCGAATATGGTATCTTAAACCTGAAACGCATCATCAAGCAGCTCCCAGAATGGACTTATGAAAGCAATGACATCTACGGCAAAAACCTCTCGTCAATGTACGACCAAGTCTTGTCACAGTTCAACCGCTACGCCAACCACGTGGCAGGAAACATTGCAGGCGTCTACAAAGACTATAAAACGGTGGACGAACCGGGAGCTGTATTCACCAACCTCTCACGCGAGAAACAGAAATACGCGCTCGATTACATCAACCGACACATATTCACCGAACCGACATGGCTCATTGATGTGCCTTACATGAACCGCCTGATGGCAAATCCGCAAGTCCTGACCATCGGTATCGGACGCAACGTGATGGGAAATCTCCTCAAATCGTCACGACTTGAGAAAATGACACCCGAATACCCGCTGAACGACTATCTGAAAGACCTGACCAACATGTTGTTCAAGGAAACAGCAAGCGGTGCTAAGACCACTGAATACAGAAGAGCTTTGCAAACGACATACGTGACAACGCTCGTTGGATATTACAAAGGCGGGGACGTCACAAGTCCAACACACGCCAACATGCTGAGCGCGTTGCGGACGCTCTCCTCACGTCTGAAAGTTGCACGCGCCGCCGATCAAGCAACACGCGACCACTATGCAGCGCTGACCGACATCATAAAACGTGCCTTGACCGTGAAATAAGAGCAACAAGCCTCTCAAAAAAACGTTGAGAGTATTCCTAAAACTCATTCCGTTTTTAAGGAATGCTCCTTTAAACAACAAAAAAGATGTGTATCCTATCTTTAGCGATACACATCTTTTTTTTGCCCTACGACAATAACGACAAAATAAGCAGGCGTTCTATAAGCATCCCATTCAGGTCACATTTATCAACCAAAAGACGTACGAGTTAAACTCCGTACTTCGTCAATGCGCCACCCAAATTAAAATTGGTCAAAAAAAATACTTCAATGATTATTTAAAATTAATCTAACGGTGAAATCAATTTCATAAACTCATATTTCATGTTAACAGGCAATTTGTTTACATACTCCATCATTTTCTTTTCATCATTTCTCAAAAGATAAAGCTTCGCCAAAAAATGATTTGAAGAATCTTCGTCTAAACAATAGAGAAATTTTTCATCAGAACACGTTCCTATAAGCTTGTAGCGTTCCTCCTCTGTCATATTGTGGTCAAGAATCGTTTCCATAACATACATATTTAATTGTTATCCTTAATGATTTCATCGCAAATGTAGTAAATTATGCTGTAGTCTACACTATTTCCTGTTGAATTTTTAAGAGAAATGCGACACGCCAGCTAATCCGCCAGCGTGCCGCATTCTCTTTGCTTACCCGACTAACGTCTTGTGTTTAACTTGCTCCCATTGAAGCGAGCCAAGCGATTCAATCAACTTGCCGAAATGGAAATCAAAATTGAAATTGTCCATCATGCGTTCAACATCCTCTTCGGGGTAAGTCTTACTGAGAATCTGATAAACGTTTTCTCTTACGAGAGCCATTTGGTTAAGACACTGGGCGAAATCGTTTGTGTTGAAATCGATAACTCCGTTCATGATCTCGTTTGCTTTCTTGTTGTTAAATTCAGCCATTGTTGTGAAATTTTATGTGGTTTAATTAATAAGATGGATTTGTTTTATTTTGATATTTAGAAGGGGCGTGAATCTTCATCCTCAAATAAAGTCTTGTCGCTTTTGAAACGGCATTCCTCAGAAGTTTTCTTTGTCAGCGTTTCCTTGCTACGACAGTTGATGTTAGCCGCATTATTCCTCGTATTTCAAGGCCTATGCTTTTTAGCGCATCTGGGAGGAGACTCGACCGCATCTAGGACGAGATACAACCGCATCTGGGAGGAGATACGAACGCGTCTGGGACGAGATACGGTCGCATCTGGGACGGCGTTCGCTAACAAATATAGAAATTGATTTATTGGGGACGTTGCACCATGTTTCATTAGGTGTTGCCATGTCGCTTACACGATGTAGTGGATTTATACCGATATCCCCCTGGCTTCTGGCGCGATTGTCGTAATATCCAATTAGAAGATTGATAGGTCTAAAAATTTTTAAACACTCATTTAAAATCATACCACAGAACACAACAAAAAAAATGTGGTATCTGCATTTTTGCAGATACCACATTATAATTTTTCTTCTGAAGAGAAACTTCAGAAATAGAGAAGTGACTCCTATAGGATTCAAACCTATAACCTTTTGATCCGTAGTCAAATGCTCTATTCAGTTGAGCTAAGGAGCCAATTGGCGGTGCGTA
>OJJU01000803.1_pt1 | contig 11019 bp, 11 predicted proteins | sample 1596141 | NCBI WGS metagenome assembly OJJU01 (sample SAMEA4350150, study PRJEB24818) | metagenome | biome: human; feature: gut; material: faeces | place: Denmark | collected 2013-09
CACGCCGGGTTCTCAGCCGCAGCTAATAAACCGTTTGGATGTTTTTTTTTGAAGCAGAAGACGGCATACGTGATCTCTGTCTGTCTCGTGGGCTCTTATATGTTTATAAGAGACAGATTATAACAACCTAAAATACATTGGCGAGTGGAATAGTAAGACGGTAGATGACTATATCAACATGGTCAAGGCTGAACTGAAAAGACAGCACATAACCGTTGATGCTGTGATGGAGAAAAAGATGATAGACTACCTTGTCAAGCAGCAAATGCCAAAGTCAAGTGCAGACTACATACTCCGTAAAGCGGCAGAAGGAAGTATCTTCTATATTCCCGAAAGGGTCAGAACAACCTCATTGCAAGACCATATCAACAAGAAAGCTGAAGAAAAGTACAATCCTTCTCTTCTTGAAGAAGTGGCAGGAAACATCGGTTCATGGCTTATCAACGCCGCTACCACATGGGGTGCTGGCGGTTTCTTCGGACAGTTGGCTATGGATGGTGGTACGGAGGTAGTTGAACGCACGTCCCAAGGCCAACAAAAAAAGTATGTAGAACAACAGAAGCAACAGGCAAAGAAGGAGGTCGCAGCTGCAAGCAAGAAGAAAGCCAGTGTCCCTAAATGGATGCTTGATCAGATGGGATTCAAAAGTTGTGCTTATGCTACAGACAAACAGTTGAGCATTGCTTTGGACTGGGCAAACAAAAATGGTCAGAGATATAGGAATAAGGTCAATCAAGCCGTCAATGCTGGGGAACGAACGGTGAAAGCAAACGGCAAATCCACCATGATGTCCGTTTCTGATGCCACTTTTCGCGCTATGGAATACGAGACATTCGCCAAAGTAATACAGAAAGAAATCGCAGACCGCAAAAATGGTAAAGATGCAGTGCATTATTCCAATATAGCGGAAGCTGATGATTCTACGGCATACACGACAAATGCCAATGAAGCGGAGACCACGCAAGCAACAATGCCGGATGCTCCTACTGGAGAATACGCAGGATGGGACAGCTTGATTGGTTCCATGGGAATGGGTGGTATGGGGGACACCATGCAACATCTGGGACTCACACTATCTATGCTACCAGACATGTTAGTCGGCGTGTTTACGGGAAAGACAAGGACTATAGGGCTGAACAAGGAAACAATGATGCCTTTGGCGGCCCTTGTCAGTGGAACATTCATCACAAATCCTTTGATGAAGATACCACTCATGTTGTATGGTGGTGCCAGTCTGTTCAATACTGTTGGTCAAGAGGCTCTTGCCGAGTATCGGAAAGAAAATGGCGAGCAACCTGTTTCTCGCTATAAACGGTACGCAGATGAAGAGCTTGACAAACGGCTGAAGAACCCACAGATAGAAGGTAACGTGTTACTTGTTGACATGGATAATGTTCCTCGTCTTGTCACTTTACCGCAATCAGTTATCGAAGCATACAATGAGGGAGCCTTGACTGTGAACACGATTGCCAACCGCATACTTGCCAAAGCAGACCAAGCAACAATATCCAACAGACAGGATTTGCGCAATGCCTCAGAAAGCTATGAGCAAAAACAAGAGCGCGAACAAGTCAGAGGAATACGATAAACATTTCAAACCATTAAACGATACGATATTATGGCAGAAGAAAACATCAACAAAAAAACAGGTGCAGAGCGACAAGCGGAAGTCTTAGTTGCAGCCCTTGAAAGAGCTAACAAGAATGGAGGTACCTTGCTTAATGCAGGGCAAAAGGCGATGCCTCAGTTCTATGACAAGACATTACGGATTACTCCCGTCAGTGCTCTCGTTATGGCAATGCATAGTGATAGCGGTGAGTTCAAGACCAACAGCTACACGATGTTTAATGAAACCCACGACCGCAACGAAGCCGTGAAGAAAGGACAGAAAGGAGTACCTTTCGTATGGCAGAATCTCAACCAGTACGTCAACAAAGACAATACGGAGGATAAAATCAGCCGTACTGAATACAATTCTCTCGCAGATGCAGAGAAAGCGAAGTACAAGGTTAATCCTCGTGAGGATGTGTATACGGTCTTCAACATCGACCAAACCACCATGTCCCATGTTCACAAGGACGAATACGCCAAGCAGGTGGAGCAGTTTGGAGCAAACAGGCCGACAGATGAAAAGCTCCTTCGAATGGATGTCAACAAGTTCATCCAAAGTATGAAAGACAATCTCGTCCCTATACGCAAGGATGCCACTGGCATTGCACATTATGATAGCAAAAAAGACACATTACACATCCCTGCCAGAAGGATTTTCCTTCGTATGCAGACTATATACAAGAGGTAACCCGTCAGATTGTCCACGCAACAGGAGTTCCGCAACGCTTGGGACGAGAGGGGCTTTCCGTTGATGGCGTAAAGGCACCATCGGAAGTACAGCAACATATGGAAATGCTTGTGGAAGAGCTTGCATCCGCACACAGAATGCTTGAATTGGGCATGACAGCGAAGATGCGTCCGCAGACCGTTGAACAGTTACCGAATATCATTTCCGAACTGAAAGCGGATCCGAAGATGGCGCAAAAGGTTCTCCATGACGTGAACCGCACAGTTGGGATGATAAAGAAGGCTGAGAATGGAGAAAAGATCAAGCTCATTGAGAAGCCTTCTGAAAAACGCCAACAGGCTTGGGCTTCACAATTTCCTATCGACAAGGTTCCATCAACCTTTACACAGATCTCAATGCTGAAGGACGATGAAGGCAAGTGGACATTCGCAGCAAAGCCTGAGAATGACCGAACTTTTGCAGTTCATCCTAGTCGTGAGGATGTCAGCCTGTATTTTGACATGATGAAGAATGACCATGATGAGACTCATGTGAATGACTTCAAAACCCAGTTCGCTCAGAAATACTACTCGGTAGTGGCCGCTAATCCCGAAAAGGAAGCCAACATCTTCAGAAGTAATGCCTCACAAGAAGCGTTAGACCTTATCAGCAAGGTCAATGCCTTTAAGACAAAGGACAACAAAATTCTACTTGTTGCCACCATCGGTGACGAGAAGCAGAAGTCCGTGCAGATTAACCAGTCGCAATGGCAAAGAATGTGGCTTGCAGATGACAAGCAGGACTACAAGACACACCTCGCAGCCATTCTGTATTCTGATGTCCTTGCAGGAAAACTGGAGGAGATGAAGCGTTCTATCTCTCCTGATGTGGACGGTACTCAGCTTCATGAGGAGAATGAGCATCGTGAATACCACGAGGAGGAGAAACGACAGCAGCAGAAGTCGAATGTACCACCGATTATCAAGCAATACAACGATTTGAAGCAAAAGCACCCTGATGCACTATTGCTTTTCCGTTGTGGTGATTTCTATGAAACCTACAAGGAGGATGCGGTAAAGGCCTCCAATATCTTAGGTATCACGCTCACAAAGCACAGCAAGCGTATGGACGGGGAAGGAATGCCGTTAATGATGGCTGGTTTTCCATATCATGCCCTCGACACTTACCTTCCCAAGCTTATCAGAGCAGGAGAACGAGTTGCCATTTGTGACCAGTTGGAATCTCCAAGACAGAAAACCTCACAGCAGGAGGAAAACAAGCCAGAAGTCAAGCAAGAGGTTAAGGAAGTTGTCTCCGCTCAGAAAGAGGAGCGTCATGGTATGCACAGATAAAGCAGTATGATATGACATCATCAAGACAACAATATATAGAACGGTATGCAGAGTATGCTATGGAGCAGATGCGGCGATATGGCATACCTGCATCCATAACTCTTGCCCAGGGCATCATCGAGTCTGCCGATGGCAAAAGTACACTGGCAAACACTGCCAACAATCATTTCGGCGTAAAGGGAGCATATAATGGAAACTATGTCCTGGCTGACGATGACAAGCCAAATGAGAAGTTCAAGAAGTATGACAATGTTGGGCAAAGCTATGAAGACCATTCCAAGGTACTCATGGCACAGCGATACCAGCAATATGTCAGAAATTTGTCTCCAGATGACTATAAAGGTTGGGCTGCAGGTATCAAGAAGGGCGGTTATGCGTCTGCGAGTAACTATGTGTCCACTGTGGTTAATGTCATCGAAGGTGCAAAGCTCCAACGTTTTGACAAAATGGTGATACAACAGATGAATGCCGAAGGAAAGCAATTCGGTGTTCAGTCCAACCCATTGTCAAACAATGAAGGTGCAAAAGCCAAAGCTACTGGAATGAATTTGCCACAATCAAGTTACAGTATGCCGGTACAGCGCAGGGAGTTCATGCTCATTACGTCTCCTTACGGTCAACGTGAAGATCCTATAAACAAAGGCAAAACGCAGATACACCACGGCATAGACATCAAGACCAATAAGGACAATGTCCTTGCCACAGAAAACAATGGCGTGGTTGTCGGTGTCGACCATCGAACTACAACTGGTGGCGGTAAAACCATTACGGTGGAGTATGCTCGTGAAGACGGAACTAAAACAAGGGTGCAATACATGCATCTTAGTGAAATATCCGTCAAGAAAGGCGATACGGTCAATGCTGGTCAGAAGTTGGGCGTTTCGGGTAATACCGGAATACGAACCACTGGTGAGCATCTTCATTTTGGTGTCATTAACGTCTCGGCAGACAATAAGTTGCAATGGGTCAATCCTGCTGCCTACCTTGCAGAAATCAGTCAAAAGGGCAATCTCAATATCGAGGCACAACATAACGGAAAGAACATACTTGCCGAATACATGACAGCCGGAACGAAAGCTGTAAACACCGACGAGCAAACACCAGAAAACTGGATGAGTAGACTCCTCGGCTCTGAAGATGCAGCTCTCGGCATTGAAGGTGGAGGAGACAAAGGTCTCTTGGGAAACCTTATGCAAATGTTCATGACATTGCTTATGCTTACAATCCAGATGGAGAACAAGAGTAAGGAAGAAAAGATGCAAGCGGTCAGTGATGCTGTTATCAATCGGCATATTGACATCAGCAGCTTTGTCCCCAACCTAAAGTCTGCTGTATTGAGCATCAATGACAAAGGAAATGCGGTTCTTGTAGTTAATGACGGCAAGCAGGAATACTCCCATGAATTGACCAATGCAGAGAAGAACAGTATCTCCAACATTCTTCAAAGCGACAGTGACGATACCACAAAGAGACAAAGGATTGGCTGCATTGTCAATGCCATAACATTCTCTTATCAGGCATCCAACAATTATGAGCAGATTGAAGCACAGCAACAATCCCAGCAACAGACCATTCAAAGAAGATAATAACAATCAAACTTACAAGATATGATTAAAGCAGAAGCAAATGTCATAGGTACGATAAAGCGCAGTGCAAATGTTCGTACAGACAAGAACAACAATCCGTATTTGTCATTTGTAATGACAGTCGTTTTAACGGATGCTAAGACAATAAGTAAAAGCATCGATGTGTTTGTCTCGCTTCCAAACGCCAAGCAGGACGAGGCGCAGTCCTATGTTGAAGGACTGCGTGTGGCAGTAAACGGCAATTTGGACATCCGCAAGAAAGGAGACAATTTGAATTTCTATCTGACAGGCAACACCATAACTGCCCAGAATGTGGCTGAACTTGACTCTATTTCAGGTACACTCTCATTCCGTGGCTATCTGAAGAAAGAGAATATCTATCAGCAGAAGACAGACAAAAACGGTCATCCGTTCATCGTGTTCTCTGCCTATTCCTTGGAAAAGAACGGACAGGAGTATATGAGCACATGGGTTAATTTCATGCGCTTCCCAGAAAAAGGCGCAGCAGTCGAGAGCATCATTCCTGAATGGATGCACTCCAAGGCACATGTGGACATAACCGGTGAATTGCAGGTTTCAGCCTACAATGACGTGGTAAGACTTTCTTGTCGTGTGCATGAAATGACCGAATACATCAACACCCAACAGTAAAGATGAGCGTATGAAAAAGAATACATACAATTCCGATGGGCTTAGTGCGGAAGACCGCGCTTTGAACACCTTTGCGGAACTTATGATTGAAAAGATTCGCAACTTGCAGGAAGACTGGAAGAAGCCTTGGTTTTCACCACAAGTAGCCCAATTGCCCAAAAACCTCAATGGTCGGAACTACAATGGCATGAACAGCATTGTTCTGATGCTCATGCAGGAAAAGAATGGATGGCAGACATCCCGTTATGCCACCTTTGACCGCATTGTAAGTCTGAACTTCACAAAAGACAAGGATGGTAAGAGGCTGCCGTTGATGAGAACGGCAACAAGCTCCCTCGTGTTGGCATCAACAAAGGAGAAAAGAGCACACCGGTTATGCTGACCACATTCACATGTGTAAATAAAGAAACAAAAGAGCACATCAAGTACGACGATTATAAGCAGCTTAGTCAAGACGAGAGGAACAACTACAATGTCTACCCAAAGTTGCAGGTCTATAACGTCTTCAATCTCGACCAGACCAATCTCAAAGAAGCACGTCCAGAGATGTATCAAAAGTTCAAGGATGAAGCCGTTGGACAAAGTCTGCGCACCACAGAAGGTATGGTTGATTTCCCGGCTCTGGATGCCATGATAGAGAAAGACCTCTATGTATGTCCAATAAAGCCCATTCATGGTGACAATGCTTATTATAGCATCAGCAAAGACGAGATTGTCATTCCCGAAAAGGCACAGTTCATAGATGGTGAGTCCTTCTACAGCAATCTCTTACATGAGATGAGTCATGCCTCAGGTTCAGAAAACCGCTTGAACCGATTGGTTTCTGGCTCCACCTTTGGAAGTGAGTCATACGCAAAGGAAGAACTTGTCGCAGAGCTTACAGCCGCACTTGTCTCTTCACAGTACGGCATGGAGAAGCATGTAAAAAGCGACAGCGCAGCTTACTTGAAGTCTTGGCTTGACAGTCTGAAGGAAGACCCCAATTTCATCAAGACCTCTCTAATGGATGTCAAGCGTTCTTCCTCATTCATCAGTCAACGGCTTGATGCGGTGGCACAACGTCTTGAACGAGACGGTTGGGAGGCTGATTTCTCGGACATCCGTGAAAAGAACAAGGCTTTCACTCCTGTTTTTGGTAACAAGGCAGAAAGACCAACTGTGTCAAGTCAAGAAAGTCAGTCTACACAAGAGCAAACCAAACCACAAACCCAACATGAGGAGGTAGCGGCAAGAAGCACCGAACAGCCCCGATTTCATCGTTAAAATATATGAGCCGAACCCTAAATTAGAAGTGTTGTTCACCATATCTGAAGAAGAAGGAGCAGAGATGTATCTTGGAAATACGCCAATAGAAGTTGATTTGAGCACAGCGATATATATGTTACAGCAGAAAGACAATATGCCAGAAGGAATGGCTTGGGGTAACTTTTTCCCTGCCGTTATCAATCATACCAATTCTTCCATAGCACGCAAACATCCTGATTTCCATGCAGCAAAATATGGAGATTATGATGCAGCGTTACGCTTGGTCAACGACTTGGTTAAGGACGATAAGGTCGGCTATATTGCAAGATGCTATCCCAACGCCCATATTGCTTATAATCACAAGATGCAAGACAGCAAGGTCAATATGATACCTGCTGCTTACGCTGCAAAATTCTCGGCAATAGGGATGAACGTAGACCATAATATCATAGCGGTCACAGATGTCTCCCATACCAATGCCTCCGACATATCAAGGATTAGTAAACGTGTACGTTTTGAAGGTGAGGTCAAGAAAGGGGTAGATTATATCCTTTTGGATGATTTTATTACATCGGGTGCCGAACTTCGGGATATGAGGGACTACATACAAAGCAAGGGTGGTAATGTGGTGATGATGACTACATTCGGTCATGGCAGCTTCGGCAAGCTTAAAGATATTAGAATTGATGAAAGCCTTATAGAAAGGCTAAAGGCATCGGGTATCACAGACCAAGATTTAAGAAAATATGGAATTGCATCAGGAATCAGGTGTCTTACCATCGGAGAAGCGGCAAAACTCTCCAGAATGGTTAACGCCAAAGCAAAAACAACTCTTACACAACTCTGCGCAAGAGTTCAACGAACACACCAAGAACAGCCCCATCTGTCAGCAATGGAGACAGAAGTTCCAAGAAATGGGGTTCAAGGTGTCAAAACTAAAGAGATAACAGAAGAAAGTAAAACAATCAAATTCAAATTATGAAGAAGTATGTATTCATGTTTCTGCTCAGCCTGACATCTATGGTGTCTATGGCAAGAGACAGTATTGTAACGGCACGGCAACGATGCCAAATTGAAGCAAGGGACAAAGCCGAGTTGCTTATTCCCTTAACTCCATCTTATCTTGACGGTATAACATCAACTACTGGTTGGGATAACAACTGGTTCATAGAAACCAAAGGTGGCGCATCAGCTTTCATAGGCACTCCAATAGGTTGTGGAGACCTTTTCGACCGTGTTATGCCTGTGTTGCAAATCGGTGTTGGTAAGTGGTTCACTCCTGCTGTTGGTGGCAGAATTGGTTATCAAGGGCTGAATTTCAAGAACGCAAACTTACAATCTATGAAGTACCAGTTCGTTCATGCAGACTTCATGTATAATCTCACGCACAATCTGCAGTGCAACAAGTATGGTTTGTCGAAATTTGATGTAATTCCTTACGTTGGTGTCGGTATGATACACAACTCTTCAAACACTCCTGGTTATCTCCTGACAGATAATGTCCCTTCCGGCAACCATCCGTTTGCTTTCAGCTATGGTGTTGAGTTTCGCTATCTTCTTGCTGACCGTCTTCATCTTGTCGGTGAAATCAGTGGTATGACAACCATGAGAAGCTTTGATTGCGTCGGCGCTTCAAGCAGATTTGGTGACCACATGGTCAGTGCCTCAGTCGGTTTGTCGTACACAATAGGCAAGAGGGGATGGAAAAAAGTCGTTGATGCTCGTCCGTACATCAACCAAAACAACTATCTTCTGGAGAGATATTCGGAACACTCACAACAAGCCAATGCTAACAACAATATCGAAGCACAATCCACAGACAAGAACAATTATAGTGGTCTTAACTCCCTTCGTTATAGAATATCATTAGGAAATGAGAACAATGATAGTTCTTCGGATAGCCTGTCACAAAACACTAAAGTGACCATAGGTGTTCCCATTTACTTCTATTTCAAGTTGAACACAGCAAAATTGGTGGACAAATCACAGTTGGTCAATCTTGATGAGATTGCAAAGATTGCAAAAGAACAAAACTTAACCATTCATATATCGGGAGCAGCAGATAGAGCAACTGGATCAAACAAACGCAACCGTGCTCTGAGCATCGAGCGAGCCAAGTACATCGGTCACCAGCTTATGAGTCGTGGAGTCCCCAAAGAAAACCTGAAAGCTACTAGTCTCGGCGGCATCAGCCAGTTCACCCCCAAAGAAGCTAACCGCTTCAGCGTAGTGTTAGTGCTATAGTCCAATACCTCACATTCTTACACATATTCCAGCAACTCCAGCATCGTTATCTTCGACTGATAATGATGCTGGAGTTTTCTTTTTGTGCCTTTTTTGATAGCTTACAAGTTGCAGAAATAGAAGTTTCGCGCTTTAAAGCGTAATGAAAAGCTGTCATTTTGGGTGATTTTGGCTAAATTTTGCTTCATTTCCTTGGCTCGATAAATAAAAATCAATACCTTAGCAGCAACATTCAATAAATTGAAATCAAATGGCAAACTTAAATCGTTTGAAAATTGTCCTTGTAGAACAAAACAAGACAGGCAAATGGCTAGCCGAACAACTTGGCAAGTCAAGCAGTACCGTTAGTAAATGGTGCAGCAACACTGTACAGCCAGATTTATACACTTTGGAGGAAATTGCAAAATTGCTCGACATAGACAAACGAGATTTGTTAACACCTAACAAGTGAGTGAAATATGGGGCTTGTTATTGATTACATAGTCAAAACTTCTGATAAAAGGGTATCGTCATATGATACTCTTAAACGTTTTATTGACGAAAGGGAGCAAGACACGTTTGGTGAGTTTGAGGATCATAAGTCAGATGAGGTTTCAATGGATATGCATGACAAATATGCAGAAGACCATCCTCTCAAAGATGGATTTAGGAGAATTTCAAACTCTGATATCCAAAAATTCCATAATAAAAGCCGTTTCAAGTTTTTTCTGGATGGTTCACGTCATGTGTACAAGGTTGGCGACGTGTTGATTGCAGGCACGGTTTATCCTGTCGTTGCTGGACAAATCATTGTGGGTTGTTGCATAAGAGAGAACCGAGAACTTCGAAAGTTCAAATATGAACGGAAGTTGGTAATAGCTATGCCTAAGATTTATGATGCAGATCATCATGGTCCTAATTTCTTTCGCAAGAAGAGAGATGAAATCAATACGGCCATAGAAGAGAATAGTCTAATTTGTCCTAAAGTGAAATTTGATGCTATCATTCCATATAAAGTTGATGGTGATATTAAAACCGGGCGCAATAAGTATATGCACCAGGCGATAACCGTCATACAAAATGAAATGATGGATGAAGAGCGCAAAATGGTAAACAAGTTATGCGTGGAATACACAATTAATGAGGAAGCCATGTTGATTAAAGATGGAACATTGGAATATAAGAAGGATTTCACCAATATGCCAGACGCTGACCTCGATAGTGCGATTATTGTAAAATAGCCTCATGAGTACAGAGAACAAAAACGAAGAGGTAGAGTGCATCTGTGGACATAACGGTGATGGCAAATGCCATTGCTGCGAATGCGAGCATCAAGAATGCTCTCACGAAGTGTACGAGGAGATTGATATGGATGAATATATCAACCAATTGGATGATTGGGATTAAATGGTATAAACAACATGTCAGAAATCAAAGAAGTATATGGCATTGAGTGGATGTGACTTAAAAAAAACATAATTTGGAGAAAACAAATTGCAAGAAAGATAGATCTACCACCATTAAAGGTGGTAGATAAAGCATCGAATAATATGACATTAAGTAACTGTTCAAAATTAATTTTATAAATACGATGAATAATTCACGAATAAGTTCGTACCCACAGATGCCAAGGCCATGTTCGTACAATAGAAAAGCGAGTCCGTAGTCTCGTAATCTATCGGTC
>OJJU01000807.1_pt1 | contig 10990 bp, 10 predicted proteins | sample 1596141 | NCBI WGS metagenome assembly OJJU01 (sample SAMEA4350150, study PRJEB24818) | metagenome | biome: human; feature: gut; material: faeces | place: Denmark | collected 2013-09
ATACAGCTTCCACCGCTCACAGTCCGCACTCTGTTTTTCAAGATGACAACGACGACCGAACTCTCCCCCTCTCTATTCATCGGCAGCGTCAGATGTGTATAATATACAGCAAACTCCCCAACCCCGTTCCGGAAGAGGAAATTTTTTCTTTGCTCGACCACTTTCGCTTCATCATCCCCGCGGGCAGTCCGATGACGGGCATCGGCAACAACCACCAGGTGGCCTCGCTCTCCAACTGCTTCGTCATCGGCATTGATGGTGATGCCGACTCTTACGGCGCCATTATGAAGGAAGACGAGGAACAGGTGCAGCTCATGAAGCGCCGTGGCGGCGTGGGACACGACCTCTCGCGCATCCGCCCGAAAGGTTCCCCAGTGAACAATTCCGCCCTGACTTCAACAGGTCTGGTGCCCTTCATGGAACGTTTCTCCAACTCCACACGCGAGGTGGCGCAAGACGGACGCCGCGGCGCCCTGATGCTTTCGGTGAGCATCAAGCACCCAGACGCTGAGGCTTTCATCGATGCCAAGATGACGGAGGGCAAGGTGACAGGGGCCAACGTGTCGGTCAGAATTGACGACGACTTTATGCGTTGCGCCACGGAGGGACGCCCCTACCGCCAGCAATACCCCGTCGACGCGCCGGAGGATGAATGCCTCACGAGCAAGGAAATCGACGCGCAGAAACTCTGGAAGAAAATTGTCCACAACGCTTGGAAGAGCGCCGAACCGGGCGTGCTTTTCTGGGATACCATCACGCGCGAAAGCATACCCGACTGCTATGCCGACCTGGGCTTCAAAACGGTGTCAACCAATCCTTGCGGAGAAATTCCGCTCTGTCCCTACGACAGTTGTCGTCTTTTGGCCGTCAATCTCTATGGTTACGTTGACGACCCGTTTACGCCTCAGGCTTCTTTCAATTTCCAGCGCTTCCGCCAACACGTGCGTCTGGCACAGCGTTTCATGGACGACATCATCGACCTCGAGGAGGAGAAGATTGACCTCATCCTGAAGAAGATCGACAGCGACCCGCAGAGCGAGGAGGTGAAGCACACGGAACGCCGCCTCTGGGAGAAAATCAAGCGCAAGACGGGACAAGGACGACGCACCGGACTCGGCATCACCGCTGAAGGCGACATGCTGGCGGCGCTCGGACTGCGTTATGGCACACAGGAAGCCACGGATTTCGCCGTCAAGGTGCAGAAGACGCTGGCCCTGACGGCCTACGCCGCATCGGTGGAAATGGCGAAGGAACGCGGAGCATTTGAAATCTACGACGCACAGCGCGAAGCCGCCAACCCCTTCGTGCAGAGAATCAAGGAGGCCGACGAGGCGCTCTACGCCGACATGGTGAAATATGGCCGACGCAACATCGCGTGCCTCACCATCGCGCCAACTGGCACAACGAGCCTGATGACGCAGACCACCTCTGGCATCGAACCCGTGTTTATGCCGGTCTACAAACGCCGCCGAAAGGTGAACCCGAACGACCCAGAAGTGCGCATTGACTTTGTGGACGAATCGGGAGACGCCTTTGAAGAATACATCGTTTACCACCACCACTTCCTCACATGGATGCGTGCCAACGGCATCGACACGGAACGCCGCTACACCCAGGAGGAGATTGACGAACTCGTTGCACGCTCGCCCTATTACCTCGCCACGGCCAACGATGTCGACTGGCTCATGAAGGTCAAAATGCAAGGGGAAATCCAGAAATGGGTGGACCACAGCATCAGCGTGACGGTCAACCTCCCGAACGCCGTTGACGAAGCACTGGTCGACCGCCTTTACGTGGAGGCCTGGAAGAGCGGATGCAAGGGATGTACCATCTACCGCGACGGTTCACGCGCCGGCGTCATGGTCAGCGTGAAGAAAAAGAAGGAAGACAAGGGCGCCAAACTGCAAACGCTCTCGCCCGTTGTGGAACGCCGCCCGGAAGTGCTTGAATGCGACGTGGTGCGCTTCCAAAACAACAAGGAGAAATGGGTGGCTTTCGTCGGACTGCTCGACGGACGGCCCTATGAGATCTTCACTGGATTGCAAGACGACGAAGAGGGCATCGTCCTACCGAAAACGGTCACCAAAGGCCGCATCGTCAAGCATGTCAACGCTGAAGACGGCACGAAGCGCTACGACTTCCAATTTGAAAACAAACGCGGATACAAGACCACCGTGGAAGGTCTTTCGGAGAAATTCAACAAGGAATATTGGAACTATGCCAAACTGATTTCGGGTGTGTTGCGCTACCGCATGCCGCTGGAAAACGTCATCAAACTCGTTGACAGCCTGCAGCTCGAAAGTGAAAACATCAACACATGGAAGGTCGGTGTGGCCCGCGCCCTGAAAAAATACATCACCGACGGCACGGAAGCCAAAGGCCTGAAATGCCCCAACTGCGGCCACGAAGCCCTGGTCTACCAGGAGGGCTGCCTGATATGCAAGCACTGCGGCTCAAGCCGCTGCGGATAAACAACATCATTACAACTCCACTAATAAAGCCGGAGGCGCTCCCCAACAAGGAACGCCCCCGGCTTTACGTTTCCGCTTTTCCACAGCCCGAAAAAAGTCTTCCCAAAATGCCTTACGTGTTATCGACTCGCGGCCGCCGGTAGCGCTACCTTCGGCCGCGGGTAGCATTACCTTCGGCCGCGAGCAGCATTACCAGCGGCCGCGAATCGATAACTTGTTAAGCAAAAAAGAAAGAAACCTTGTGGTATCATCTACACATGATGCCACAAGGTTCCCATTATCTGCAATACGGCCTGCATGGAATGCTTACAATGTAATTACTTATGGTGTCGGGATATTCATAGACGAATCTTTCTTTATCTATTTGTTTTACAAGATTTTTTGTTCCCTCTAGTAAAACAGAGTCTATATTCCCTTCAATTTTCAGTAAACAATCACCATAAGGAATCTTGATGGACATTTAGATGTTCTAAGGAAGTTTATGGGCTGACGGTAGTTTCTGCCAGTCCATAAACCATAATTTTTTCTACTTGTCCTTGAAAGATTCTTCTGAAGCCATTGACTTCTCCAATTGCTTTGAAATATTCTCCGAAACAATTTTTGAAATACGAGTAGAAATTTCCTCTACTTGCTCACGCGTCAGCAATGTGCCTTGTATATCGGTATGAGAGGATAAACTGCTTGTCATAGTTTCATACATAATCTACTCCTTTCCTATTTAAAATAGTTATTGAAAAATGAAGCATTCAATTCTGACTTGAAATAATGCTTTCTGTTAATCCACACAAAACCGTCACCTTTTGATATGACAGCCACATCAACCGGTCCACCAACGGTTTCCTCTCCTGGCTGCATTCTCCGTACAAGAGAGGTCAGAGATATAAAGCTCTCCGCCATATTGGCCATATCCTCCTTGTCAAGCAAGACAACCGTATCAATCAGTGGCTTAGAATAACGCGAAAATAATTCACGATTTATCTGAGTCGTTATATCGTTTATTATTGAATCCTTATCAAGTCTCTTAACTGCAGTAGAAACAGCAAATGTTGCAGGGTCTCCGTCCAATATGTTTGTAATCGCATCCGAATATGATTTGATTGATTTGTCAATTACATTATAGATAATGTCTTGAAAACTCGGATTTATACCTCTGATAATGGTTTGAGTCACATCTGTCTGGGCAAACGGAACTATTACAGCTTCAGAGCCATGTTCTGAAATTATACTGTTTTCTCCCTCATTATACTTCAAATGCCCATCCATGCCAAGCACAATGTCAACAGAATAGAGGGCCGGATAAATTTCAGTTTCTCCATATCCCACAAAGACCAGCCCCGTATAAAACGGTTTTGAAAACTTGGCTGTCAAATAGTAAAAGAAAGACTCGCACAAGAGTTCAACATTTAAATCTACAATACTAGAGTTGCCGACATAGTTCTTCAATTCGTCATATGCATATCCTTTGAAATCTTCATACGAGTAAGACTCAAATTCTTGGCATTTTTCGGTAGTTTTATTTTTATCCAAACACTCTTCAAGTTTCTGTTCCACATCGTCTTTAGACTGGTTTTTAATCGCAATTCCACGATTACGTTCTATTTCTTCACGGCACAAGCCATAGAAAAAATCAAGCATAGAAACCATGAACACCTTTTGAGTGCGTTCATCACAGAAGAAATCACGCTGGTGCAAATACGCCATGAAATCATCGCGATATTCCTTTACAGTCTGATAACTCGTATCGTGCAACTGCTTTCTGTATTCCTTGATAATTATATCCCAAGGAACGCCCATAAATGCAGCACTGCTATACGTCATAACTGCTACAGGATGGTATTTCGACAACGTAAATATTTTATTTGCGCTATTCACCACCTTGTGGGTATTTCCCATAGTAACTGCGCTGTCTGCTGCAATTGCCACGGCGTGCTTGTTCAATACGGCCACTATTGCTGTCATATACCTTTAAGATTAAATGTAATGCAAATATAATAAAAATAAGTTGTTTGCACAAGATTCTAACACGAAATCATTAGAAGCAATCTTCATTGCAGATAACCTGACTCGTAACTATCACATCACCAAAGCATTGCTCTGACTATCAAAAAAGTTCAATTGCCTTGGTGTAGTTTTAGTTTTCTTCTCGTCTGCTCCAACCTTATTAAAATAAAGATTAGCGAAGATTTCATCTATTTCTTTACTGTATGCGCTCATGTCAGATTTGCCCAATTTCAATGCGGCTACTATCTTATTGACCAAAGCATCTACCTTGAGTTTTACATCTTCACAAGGTGTGACAAATGGTATTTTTTTAATATAATTCGCCGAATTGTTCGTGGACGGATTGATGGCGTTTATCAATTCTGTGCATACTGACGAATTGAAAAAACCCAAAAGATAATACACCCATGTTTCATCCTTGGGGAATACACCAACTATTGACTGGTCGAACAATCTTCCGTCAATCAATGCACCTGTCAGTTTTGAAGACCTTATCATAGGGATGCCGATTCCATTCTTGAAATAGAAATTCGAGTTTTGGAATCTACACTTTTTACTTCGTCTGTATTCTGTAATCGCTAAAGTTGACCAATCCATGAACCAATAGTTTGGCTTGACATACTGAACATTTCCACCCTTTACAATCGGTACAAGAAAACACGAATCTGATATTCCGCTTTCTTTCTCTTTTTGAGACAATGATGTCATTCGGATGCACTCTTTATCAGCACAGACATACCTTTTCGCATTCTTTACATCCTTATTGATTGGGTGTAGATATTGTTTGTCATTTCCAGAATAAAAGCCTGTGACGCAACTCGCAATGTCCCCTATTCTTTTTATGCCCTTGTCATTTACCAATTCTGCAATTTTTCCAGTAGAATTGAATATGAATGCAGAGCCTACACTTTCAAGTACTGATTTCTGAGATACTGTTTTTATTACACCGCAATCTCTTTGCTCTAGTTCCTCCACTGTCTTGAAATTTGTCCTGACAATAATCTCGTTATTCAGATTCTGAGAAACGTCTGAACTTCTCTCCAATGTAATAATACAAAGATTTGCATAGCCAAAATTGACACCAGGAAAAAACGAAGAGGGGAAAAGAGCCAATTCCTTAATCTTAGTGCTTGTAAGCAAAAATTTACGAATGGAAAAATGCCTATGGAGAGACAGAAATGTATCAGGCACTATAAAGCACAACTCTCCATTTTCCTTCAAGCAGCGTGTACAGGCATAAAGAAAAAGGGTGTAACTCTCTTTCGTATATAAAGCAGAGTACAATTTATTGAGAAGTTCTTTTTTATGCTCGTCGTTTCTCGCACCATAAGGCGGATTGCCTATTATCTTGTCATATTTTTGCGAGCATTCCAAAATCGTTTCGTCAAGCAAAGTGTCCGTTTCCTTGATTGAGATACAAGATTCCAGACTATACTTGCTTTTCAAAGCAGTCACAGCAGACGGATTAAGTTCAAAAACATTGATTTGCACATTTTGAATGCTTTCCAATATTTTGTCTATGAACACACCATCTCCTCCACACGGCTCCAATATATGGTCGTGTGGCTTGAAATGCAACATCCCAGTCATATAATTGAGTATGGGATTTGATTTCGTATAATATGCTTGATATGTTAATGCTGTGTCCATACGCTTACCAAATAAGATAATTCTGAAGATTGTTATGTGCAACAGTTTCCCTCATCCGAGGTGAAAAGTCATTCATCCAATCAATATTACTCTCTATCCAATGATGAATGTCAAATCCTGTAAAATGACTTATCTTGGAATATGTGTCAGAACCGCATGAGGTTTCCCACACTCCTGAATTTTGGAGCGTGGTCAAGTAGTGGTTGTTCTCTGTCGAGCGAACGAATATCAAGCACTTGTAATTCTCCGTCTCTATATTCTGATAAATACTTCCGACAAGAAGCAGCCTGTTTGTATTGCCTTTCTCGTTTGAACCGAATCCACTCTTAAAATCCACAACATATTTGGTTGTTCCGTCTGTAAAATGCAAGTCGCATTCCAACTGTATTTCGCCTGATGTTACAAGCCCCCACACCTTGTCATAATAACGCATAAGTTGCGCTTTCTCGTCAAATCTGATAGCCAAGCCATCTATATAAGTTGCTATTTCCGTAGTAAGGCTCGCCTTTACTTCGGAGAATAGAGGCGGCACAAAAGACGCAATTCTTGTGGATGGATATTTGAAACACAATTTGCAAAAAGGCTCCCAAAGTTCTCCAACTCTTCGGGAAAAAGCCATATAGTCATATACCCAAACTGCATTACGCGATTCCAACATGACCACATCATTGGTGTAAGTTATCATCAGCACACACTCAAGTATCTCGTCGTTTGTCCAATGTTGCGCTCTTGCCGTTTCCTCAACCATCGACAACAGGTTTTCTTTGCTCTGAATAATTGCCTTATTCAGGGCAGATGCCTTTTTCTTATAGTCGACTGCAGAATACTGGAGTGCCAGTTCGCTCACTATTTCATTGGCACGACCTCTGAAATATGTCAAAAGTCCAGCCTTGTTGTTTCTTAAATCTATATTTATGTCCATGATGGGCAAGACAGATGCTTTATTGTTTACATTTAAATACAACGCAAATATAAACATTTCAAGTGAGTTACGCAAATCTTTCAGACACAAACGTCTCAAAAAAAACGCACAAACACATTTTAAACTGCCTGCTTGCCACAAATGGGACACTTACGGTGAAGCGAATTATTTATATATCCGAAATGGCAATTTTGCTACAAACGAATATAGCAGTCCGACAAAATCTTCTCGGGCATGAAAACCTTTCATGAACTGAGCGAGGCTTTCCTATTCTTGCTGAATTATAACGACGAAAGAAAGATATTTGAAACGTTTTCCCATATTTAAAGCTATCCTTTCGCCCCTAGCATCTTCTTATACACTTATACACAAATCCTTCACCACCAGGGAAGCAAGCTTCGAATACAATGCTGAGAAACCGGGCTGCGTCCTTACGCTTCTTGCCAATCTTGAAGACAGCGAAACTGACATAAGACATGAGGTCGGCTTGGCTGCATTTGGCATTGACGGCTATGCTGACTTTGGGTATTACTACCAGGTCACGCTCGGCAAATGCAATGGCACAGGCGTTGATGGCCTCTTGCTCTTCTTTGCTGAACACGCTCATCTTCGCTGCAAACCAGTCGAGTGCTTCTTGCACTTTGTGCTGCTGCTCTTCATCCACGGCTTGCGACATTGCTGCCGCACGTTCTTGCTCCAGCTCCTCTACCGTGTCCTCAAGCACCGCCACCTTTTCTTCATGACATTGTACTTCACCATATTCGCCATGACGAAGCAATAGCAACACACAACGACGATGAACACAAGCACGGCTTGATAGCGTAGCTCGTCCACAATATCATTCAGCCCTGCAATATAATAGCTCATCATTGGCACTGCCATCAACGACAGCGCAGCACCGGCATACATAAACCTAATCTTTGCCTTGTCGCTTATGGGCGATATGCCCACAAACAAGGCAAGGACAAGCGACAACGCACAGAAGCAAAGTGCCAGTAATGCCGTTCCCATAGTCTATTCTATTTTATTGTTTTGTTTCACACACTCTTCGTCATATAAGTCATCATCTTCATGGAGCAGATATTCATATTTGGTACCGATAAGACTTTCACGGTCATATTCTTTTCTGTACTCCATGATGTAATAACTTATGGTGTCGGGATATTCATAGACGAATCTTCGACACACTTTCTTGTACATAAGCAATATGCGTTCGTCGTCGGCAAATTCAAACAGATAGTCAAGCATCCGGCCTACTTCATTTGCAGTTGCGTGTTTCCTCGCACAGAACTCCTCCACAATGGGAGCATACTCTATGGCTGCTCTCTCACGAATCTGCATAAGTCCTTTTGCCAATTCTTTTATTCCTGCAAAGAATTCCTGACAATCCTTGTCCTTACTTATATCATTCATGACATGTCTTTTTTAATCTTTCAAACAAGCAAGCGGTATAACTTTAACTCCGTCTGGGTGTGTGTAAGCCATGCTGCCACCTGTCATGACAATCATCAAGTCGGGTTCGCGCAGCGGCACCTGCTTTTCTTTCTCATTATGCACTTGAATGAGTCGCTTAATTTCCAAAATATGTTTGGCTCCTTCTTCTATTTCACGGCTGCCAAGTTTGCACTCTATCAGAGCATAGCGTCCGTCGTCAAGATGAAGCACCAAGTCGGCTTCCAGTCCGTAGCGATCGCGATAATATGACAGATGATTGCCAAAACCTGGAGTATAAGCCCGAAGGTCTCGTGCACACATTTGCTCAAATATTAAACCAAAGGTTTTGAGCTGCGTCATCAATGCTTTTTGGGAAAGTCCTAATGATGCAATTGCAATGGACGGGTCTACGAAAGCCCGTTTTATGCCACTTCGAATTGCTGTCTTGCTTCGGACGGCAGGACACCAAGCTTCGATATTATCAAGCAAAGTTAGTGATATTCAGTTATATATGCAAGTAAAAACTGATATTTGTGGGTATTTAATACTATGAATTGCGCTATTTCATTACTAACTTTTGTGGTAATTTAGAACTAACTTTTGTGGCACTTCATTTGTAATTTTTGAGGTGTTTTATTTTAAGTTTTTGGGGTATTTTATCATGTATTTTAGCGGACAACAATAATAAAAAATAGGTAGTCAAAATTAATTCTGACTACCTATTTTTATACCATTATATCAACCCCAACTGATTGAGGAAAATCGCCACGATGCACACCGGACATACGTAACGGATGAGCAACAGATAAACGCCAAACAAGGTGGAGCGCAGCGTGCCTTCGTTGGTAAATTCGTCTTTCACTACTTTAGTCGGGACAACCCAACCGAGGAAAATACAGGTGAGGAATCCGGCCACGGGCAACATGATCTGACCTGTGACGAAATCAAAGAGATCAAACAACGAACGGCCACCGATTATGAGCCAATCGCGATTGCCAACCGATAAGGAACAAAATGCACCCAAAACACAGAGCGATGTCGTGACGCATGTGGCGGCTTTCTTACGCGAGATGTTAAACTCTTCATGGAAGAAGGCTGTCGACACTTCATGCAGGGATATCAGCGATGTCAGGGCGGCGAGCGACAACAAGACGTAGAAGAATACAGCAATGGCGGTTCCCACTAACGGCATCGTAGCAAAGGCTTCCTTAAAGACGTTGGGAAGGGTGATGAAGATGAGGGAGGGGCCAGAGTCGGGGTCGACACCGACAGAGAAGGCGGCGGGGAAAATCATCAGTCCAGCAAGAATGGCGATGAGAGAGTCGATGGCGACAATGTTGCCCGCCGACTTGAGAAGATTGGCCTGGCGGGAGAAATAGCTGGCAAAGGTGCAGATGCACCCCATGCCGATGCTGAGCGAATAAAACGACTGGCCCATCGCGGCGAGGAACACGGAGGAATCCATATGTGAGAAATCAGGACGGAAAAGGAACTCCACGCCCTTGCCGGCCCCAGGCAGCATACACGACCCGACGACCACCACAATGAGCAGGAGGAAGAGCGTCGGCATCATCAGTTTCGAGGCCCGCTCAATGCCGCTGCGCACGCCGTGGATAATCACGTAATGGGTCATGAGCAGAATAGCAATGGTCCACAACATGGGGCGGAAGGGCGATGACGAGAAGTCCTGAAAATACTTGCTGATGTATTGCGGGTCGCCGTTGAACTCGCCGCCGGCCGAAGCGAAAATGTATTGCAGACACCAGCCAGACACCACGGCATAATAGCTCGTGATGATGAAACCCGTCAACACGCTCATACATCCGATGAAGCGCCACGAGCCCGCCTTGCCCATCTTGCCATACGCACGCCCGGTGTTGGAAGCGCCATGACGCCCGATGATAAACTCATTCATCATGCACGGTATGCCCAGCAGCAGCACGCAGCCTATATAAATCAAAATGAAGGAGGCGCCGCCGTTCTGTCCGGCCATATAAGGGAATCGCCACACATTGCCGAGGCCCACTGCCGAGCCTGCCGTGGCGAGCACCATTCCTAACTTACTTCCAAAATTTACTCTCTCTTGCGACATATTATTATACGTTTAAAATTTTCTTGTATTCGGTATATCTCTCTGGTGGGCATACAAAAAAACAGTTAAGAGCATGCTCCTAACTGTTTTTCATATTGTGGTGCCACCAGGAATCGCTACGATTTACCAAGTGGTTGAATATCGTTTCTTTCTAAAAACCGCCCAACTATCATTTCCTCCAGCAGTTTCTCCGTCGGGCTTCTGCTTTTGCGCATCGTTGCAGCGAATGATTCGCTTGCGCAAAGTTAGTGAATTTCTTTGGATTATGGACTTTCAACTTCCTTGTTTCTTTATAACGCGAGTTCGGGATAAGGATTGCGTAAAAAATAGGGTAAAACGAGCTAAAATAGTTCGTTTTACCATTTGCTAATACATTGATTATTAGTAACTTTATAGTGAAACAAAAAACAAATTACTAAT
>OJJU01000809.1_pt1 | contig 10958 bp, 10 predicted proteins | sample 1596141 | NCBI WGS metagenome assembly OJJU01 (sample SAMEA4350150, study PRJEB24818) | metagenome | biome: human; feature: gut; material: faeces | place: Denmark | collected 2013-09
CCCCGCTGACTCCCCTACTCCACCCCTCCTGATTCGTCGGCAGCGTCGTATGTGTATACTTGCTAACCTCTGTGGCAGCCTGCGTCTTCTTTGAGTGGGCAATTACAAAATATCTCCTGAAGGAAGAGACCAGCCTGCTCGATGGTTCTGCCATCATCACCGGTCTCCTGCTCGGCATGAACTTGCCTAGTAACCTTCCTCTCTGGATCATCATCATCGGTGCCCTGTTTGCCATCGGTGTGGGTAAGATGAGTTTCGGCGGTCTGGGTAACAATCCTTTCAATCCCGCTTTGGTAGGCCGTTGCTTCCTGCTCGTCAGCTTCCCAGCACAGATGACTTCATGGCCTGTGGCTGGACAGATGCTCAGCTATACCGATGCAACAACTGGTGCAACACCGCTGGCTATCATGAAGACCGCCATCAAGACGGGTGATGCTTCTCTCCTGAATCAGTTGCCTGATTCCTTGAGTCTGCTCTTCGGTGCTACTGGCGATACTTTCGGTGCCGGAACTACCGGTGAGGTTTGTGCATTCGCCCTGTTGCTCGGTTTGGCTTATATGCTCTGGAAGAAGGTCATCACCTGGCATATTCCAGTCAGCATCATCGCTACCGTATTCGTTTTCAGTGGTTTGATGCATTTGGCTAATCCTGTTTATGCCAATCCTCTGGCAGTCATTTTCAGTGGTGGTCTGATGCTCGGTGCCATCTTTATGGCAACCGATTATGTAACATCACCAATGACTCACAAGGGTATGCTCATCTACGGTGTCTGCATCGGTCTTCTGACTGTCATCATCCGTAACTGGGGTAGCTATCCAGAAGGTATGTCGTTCGCTATTCTCATCATGAATGCGTTCACACCTCTTATTAACACATACGTTAAACCAAAGCGCTTCGGTGAGAAGCCAGCTAAGAAATAAGGAGGACTGAGACATGCAGAAATTAGAATCATCATTAAAGAACATGGTATTGGTGCTTGTTGGCGTAGCGCTCGTTGTGGGTGCCGTACTCGCATACATCAATCACCTTACTTCCGGTCCTATCGCAGAGAAGGCAGCACAGAGTCTGGCTACCGGTATCAAGAGCGTGATGGGCACTGAAGATCTCCAGGTGGCTGAACCAGAAGTGGTGAAGCAGGAGTTTGGCGGCAAGGAGTTTACCTTCACCCTCCACAAGTGCTCTGACAAGAGCGGCAAGGAGTTGGGTGCAGCCGTAGAGAGTACTACCGGTGGTTTCGGTGGCGACTTGAAGGTGCTCGTAGGTTTCGATACCGAGGGCAAGATTATGGGTTACACCATTCTTCAGGCTTCAGAGACTCCAGGTCTGGGTGCCAAGGCAACCAGCTGGTTCCAGAAAGACGGAAAGGGTAGCATCATCGGAAAAACTCCAAAGGATGGCGACCTCCACGTGAGCAAGGACGATAAGAGCGGCAATGCCGTAGATGCCATCACCGCATCCACCATTACCAGCCGTGCCTTCCTCAAGGCTATCAATCAGGCTTATGCTGCCTATGCAGGTAAGAATGTAGATGGCGAGAGCGGTGCATCTCAGAAAGCAGATGCAGAGAGCGGTGCATCTAAAGTTGAACATAACGAAAAGAAAGGATAAGCCGATATGAGTAATATGAAAATTTTGATGAACGGACTCATCAAGGAGAACCCTACCTTCGTGTTGCTCCTCGGTATGTGTCCTACCTTGGCAACAACAACCAGTGCCATCAACGGTCTTTCCATGGGATTGGCAACTATGGCAGTATTGGTTTGTACCAACTTTGTGATTTCCTGTATCAAGAAGATTACCCCGGATATGGTTCGCATCCCTGTTTTCATCGTCGTGATTGCAGCCTTCGTAACCATCCTTCAGATGCTGATGAGCGCCTATGCTCCTGACAGCATCAACCAGGCTCTGGGTATCTATATCCCATTGATCGTAGTAAACTGTATCATCCTGGGTAGAGCAGAGAGCTTTGCTGCCAAGAACTCACCGATTGCCAGTCTCTTTGATGGCATTGGTTGCGGTTTGGGTTTCACCCTCGGTTTGACTATCTTGGGTAGTGCCCGCGAGATTCTCGGTGCAGGAAGCGTATTCGGTATCACTCTGTTGCCAGAGACTACCAATATCTTGATGTTTATCCTGCCTCCAGGAGCATTCCTCACATTGGGATACATCATTGCTATATTTAATAAGGTAAAGAAGTAAGCGTAGGCATCGCTTCAATCAATGAAATAGAATAGAAATTATGGAATATTTATTGATATTTATCTCTGCGATATTCGTCAACAACATCGTCTTGTCGCAGTTCCTCGGTATCTGTCCTTTCCTGGGCGTATCGAAGAAAGTTGATACAGCCATCGGTATGGGTGGTGCCATCGCCTTCGTCTTGACCTTGGCAACCATCATTACCTGGTGTGTTCAGAAGTATGTACTCGATCCGTTCGGATTGCAATATCTCCAGACCCTGGCGTTCATCCTCGTGATTGCAGCTTTGGTTCAGATGGTAGAGATTATCCTGAAGAAGGTTTCTCCTGCGCTTTATCAGGCGCTCGGCATCTTCCTGCCTTTGATTACTACCAACTGTGCTGTGCTGGGTGTAGCCATCCTGGTTATCCAGAAGGACTACAATCTCCTGGAGAGTGTGGTTTATGCGTTCTCTACAGCCCTCGGCTTTGCCTTGGCTCTCATCGTCTTTGCAGGCATTCGTGAGCAGCAGGCTTTGGTTCGCATTCCTAAGGGTATGCAGGGCGTAGCCATCGTCATGGTTACAGCCGCTCTCCTCAGCCTTGCTTTCATGGGCTTCTCTGGTGTAGATGGAGGCTTGAAGGCTTTGTTCGGATTGGAGTAAAGAGATAGTATTAGTTAGTTAAAACGCCCTGAGAGGGCAAAAGCATTATGTATGATGATGCTTTTGCACTTTCAGGACGTTTTTTTATTGGCTGCTTTTCCAGCCTACCAGTCTGTCGGTTCTATCTCCTGTGCCTCGATAATAGATGAGGGCATCATAGCGGTTGGTCGTCTGGAAGAAGTTACCCTCCGTACTCACGGGTTGCGTACTGCCGTCGCTTTTGAGCACCAGATACTGGTAGCTGTAATAACCTTGTTTGAGCAGCACGGTGGCGTGATAGCTGTGGTCGGCTTCGTTGTATTCCATCCGATAAGTAGGCGAAAAGCGGTCGTAGGTCCAGTCTGCATTCAGATATACGTCGCCTGGCTGGCGATTGGTCTGTAGCCGGAAATGTACCGGCGCATACTCGCAGGTGAAATTATTATCCTCGTTATCGCTGTTGCGCACGTAGAAGGAGCCTTTGGCGCTCTCATCGTGTACGTAGTTGGGGCGAGGGGTATCGGGCATTACATAGATCTGGTATTCTTCTCCATCCCATTTTGTCTCGTCTATTCCCATCGTAGGATGATCCATGTCGAGCAGTTCGAATTTTCGGTATTCATTTCCTGCATCGAATATCAGATGGCGGTTGTGTTGCCATTGCAGTCCATCTGCGCTGATATAATCAGGTTTGGCATTCCATACTGCCTGATTCCAACGTCCGTTCTGTAGCACCACGGTTTTAATCTGTTGTGAGGGATTGGTTACTTTTAGGCTTCCGTAGTTCACATTCATGTTTACCTGCTGATGCTGCTTGTTGATATCGATGTCTGTATTCGAAGAATATCCGATGGCAATCTGCACCTGTGGCTCTACTACCATAAAGCAGGCGGTGAGTATCTTTCTGCCGTCTTTATCGTTAGCTTCATCCTCTTGGTTGTTCGTTTCTGCATTGTCATCGTAGATGGTGAGCTTGTAGTTTCCGCTCATGGTGATGTGGCAGTTCTCGTTGGGGATTGTGAGGCGATAGTGGGTATAAAGATGGTTGGTGTTGAGCGATTGCTCGATGTTGTCGATGGCTTGCTCGTGGTTCCATCCCTTCAGATAGTCGGACTCGAAGAGTCCTTGAGAAACCTTCCAGTCGGCATCGCAATGTTCTATCCTGTAGGTGTATCGATGATAATCGTGGGTCATGTCATCGAAGTCGATGTGGATGGGTTGCCCGTTCAGCTGGGTAATGGGAAGGGCTTGCCAGTCGGTGCCCGCCACCACCTGTAGGGTAGCGATGCGCTGACTGTATATCTCGTGTCTCTGCGCCCGTGAGGGCAGGGCAGCAAGGGCGAGAAGTATATGGAGAGTCAATATCTTTTTCATGCTTGCAAAGATACGGTAAAAAGGGGGGAATGTAGTCGATAGGGGAATCGAACCCCTATGCCAAGATTGAGAATCTTGTATCCTAACCATTAGATGAATCGACCAACGGTGCAATTTTGAATAATGCTTGCGGAAGGTGGGGGATTCGAACCCCCGGTACGGTAACCCGCACGTCAGTTTAGCAAACTGGTGGTTTCAGCCACTCACCCAACCTTCCTGTTGGATTCATTTCTGAATCATCAAGCATCGTTCTCAAATGCGATTGCAAAGGTACAACTTTTTTTTGGTTCCACCAAATTTTTCCTTTACTTTTTTTGCTTTTATGATGGGTAATTGTCATTTATCCACAACGGGGATAGCATTACCTGCGCAGGGATAAAAAAATAACTTGCAGTAGTCTCTTCGACTAATTGCAAGCTTACTAACAATAACCAATACATGAAAAACACTTAGTAGTCGATAGGGGAATCGAACCCCTATGCCAAGATTGAGAATCTTGTATCCTAACCATTAGATGAATCGACCATTTTAATTAGTCTGCATTGGTTTCACAACTTGTGTAGACTTGAACAACAAATTTAACTTATTTAACCAGGTAGTCGATAGGGGAATCGAACCCCTATGCCAAGATTGAGAATCTTGTATCCTAACCATTAGATGAATCGACCAACGATGCAATCTTGAACTCCGCTTGCGGAAGGTGGGGGATTCGAACCCCCGGTACGGTAATCCCGCACGTCAGTTTAGCAAACTGGTGGTTTCAGCCACTCACCCAACCTTCCAATCGGATATTGTTGCCAAATCAACAAGCATCGTTCTCAAATGCGGGTGCAAAGATACTACATTTTTTTTGTTCCACCAAATTTTTCTGCAACTTTTTTCAAGAAATATGCATATTTTCTTGATTTTTCTTGTTTTTGGGAGGAATTATAGGGGATAAGCTGACTTTGTCAACAAAAAAGGAGGCAGATTTACCAATTATTGGAAATCTGCCTCCTGTAGGAAAGGGTCGCTCGATGATGTGATGAAACTCCGAATGTCATAAACATTTGAGAGCTCTCCGCTTTTGTAATCCACCGGCTTTGCAGCTTAGTTGACATGTCAGTTTATGTGGCCCGCCATTGGCAAGAGAAGTCTTCTCGGTTTCATAAGTGTAATTTGATGAGTATCCCGATCGAACCGACACGACCCTTATATTTTTCCGAATAGACGTAGCATGTGCTATCATCTATCGATAGAAGTCTTTCGTTTTTCTATGATGCAAAGATAGTGTAATCTTTTGAAACTACCAAATCTTTATGCTGTTTTTTTCTAAAAATCTTTTGTTCTACCCAAATAGTTGTTATGGTTTCCTGTTCTCTATCTCATCGTATATCTTTTCGAATTCCTTTCTGAGCATGCTTTTGTGTTCGATGATGTTTCTCAGCTCCTTCAGTGCTTTCTCGTTGGGGGAGTTCGGAATCCATAGTTTGATGTATCCGTTTCTGGAATACTTCTCTTCCATGTGTTCAGAGAATCTTTCCCACTGTTCTTCCTTGTTTTTCTCTGGATAGTTCTCTTTTCCGTATTCAATGGCGCGAAGGAAAATCTCGTGTACCTCGATGTCTCTGTCTGCTTCGGCAACGATTTTCCCATAGATGCTTCGTGGCTGTCTGCTGGATGAAGCACGGTGATCCTCCACTGCTTCCTTCATGATCTTGATCTGTTCGGGAGTAAACCAGCGTTTCAGTCTGGCATCAGCCTGGAGAATTTTTCCGCTCGTGATGTGATGAATGGCGCGCGGACCGCTCATTCCTAAGTCGTGGTAGGCGGCAACGATATAAACCATGTCGATGTCGGCACCTGTTACAGGTACGAGTTTCAGGGCGTTTCTGATCACACGGGTCACGTGGCGCAATCCGTGGCTCTCACCAAACTCCGTATATTTGGGCAGTATCTGTGTTTCCACAAACTGCATGATTTCGAGATTTACTTGTTGCTTCATACTTTTTCTTCTTTATATATAATAATGTACGCGCGTACATTATTTAATTACATCATTCCAATGATGATGAAGGTAGAGATGACGCCGAAGCCGAAGATGTTGAGCGCAGTATAACCCAACACCTTGTTCAGCATTCTGCCTTCACCTATCTTTCTCATCTTGGCGTATGTTCGGTTGTGCTGCACAAGGCATACAGCAGCAAAAGGCAAAAACTTTGTATCTGCATTGTATACAAGGGCACCGTAGATGTTGATTCCTATCATGATGAGGATGCTGATGTTGCCCAGCGCACAGTAGAGTCGCTCACCGTTTTTCTTGCCGATATGGACAATCAGGGTCTTCTTGCCAGCCTTGAGGTCGTTGTCGTGGTCGCGATAGTTGTTCAGGATGAGCAGTGTATCTACTACCAGTCCGCTGGCGATGGAAGTCAGTATGGCTTCGCCGGATACTCCCTGCATTCCTTCCGGCATCACCAGGTAGTAGGTGCAGCAGACCGGAACGATGCCGAAGAAAATCAGCACCAGCAGGTCGCCCAATCCCAGATAACTCAATTTGGTGGTATAGAGGAAGCAGAATAGCACACAGCAGATGCCTACGATGATCATCTCCTTTCCTCCGTAAAAGGCGAGTGGCAGTCCGATGGCGCAACCCAGGAGGGTAGTGATGATGATGCCCCATTTCATGGCTTTCATCGTAATCCAGCCTTCCGCACAGGCGCGTTTTGGACCGAGTCGTGTCTCGTCATCGTTGCCATGCTTGAAGTCGAAGAAGTCGTTCACCAGGTTTGAATCTATCTGCATCACCCAGGCAAAGAGTAGGCAGAGCAGGGCTGGTATCCATTGGCATTGAGCGTCTGTGTCCTTGTATGCCAGGGCAACACCCAGCATGACGGGAACTGCGGCTGCAGTCAGTGTGACTGGTCTGGCAGCCAGGAACCATGCTTTGAGAGAATTAGTTTTAACCATAGATTAGGGGATTTTTATGTAAGGAGTGAGAGATCAAACTCACTCCTTACGAAAATATAACAAATTAATTGAAGAAGTTCCAGCTAACGCCGATTCTCATCACGCTTTCGTTCATAGGATAATGAGGGGTGAAGAAATAGTTCTTGTCGCCCTTGCCGGCATTGATGTGGCTCATCATGATGAAGAAGCGGGCATGCTTGAGATGTGCGTTGGCATATACGTTTACGATAGGGTAGTTACCTATCTTTACATTGTTCTCGCCATTCCCCTGTACGGTATACATTCCTACGTATGGAGAATAGTCTGGTGCTTCGTAGCTGGTAAAGTAGCGTACGTCAGTACCCATATCTACCTTCAGTACCTTGGCAATGTTTACCTTGATATAGAGGTTGCTGTATACATTGAGAGCTGGCACCGGGAGAGCACTCTTGTTGCTGGAGTTCTGATAGGTAATCTGGTTCTCCCAATGGAAGATGCCGAACTTGAAGTTCTGTTCCAGCTGGGCTGTCAGCAGATTGATACCTGAACTTTCCTGCATCGGTGTCACCACTACGCCTGTACGCAGATAGTTTTCTGTCACGTTGTATGACTGTGAGAAATAAGTATAGTTCTTGATCTCGTCTACAGCCACACGCAAGGTCGTGTTGGTCTTGTTATATCTCAATGTTCCCATGATGCGGGTATGGATGGTCTTCTCAAGATCATCATCCCACCAGGCATGACGTGCATGATATTTGCGGTAGTAGAAGGATGGTGTCTCACGGTGGAAGAAGGCATCACCTCTAACCTGAACCGTGTCACCGAGGAATGGGATGTTGACATCCAGATTTCCATCGATGGCGAGGGTACCGGCATCAACACCAGTCAATCCTATCTCTGCGGTGGCATTGTAATGCAGGGTCTTACCCTGTTGCTTGCTCAGCTGTCCACCTACGCTCAGTGCATGTTCGTTGAATTTCTCTATACCGCCTTCCTTGTCTGGCAACTCATAGTGGCGCAGGTCATAGCTGGCGAATGCCTTGATGCCAGCCTTTGCCCACTTGCTGAATCCTTCCAGCGTAGCCAGTGCCAGGGTATTCTTCATGTGCCAGTGCTTGGTCTGGTCGTAGATAGAGTCACCCTCCAGTCTGCCTGCTGTATAGTATTCGTTGAGATAATAGTCGGCAGGAGTCTTGTAAGCCTCGTAGATACGCTTGTAGTTGTCAAACTTTAGGGTATGTATGATACTTGTAACCGGTACATACTCATTCTTATACCACAGCGAGTCTTCCTGCTTTTTCTTTTCGATGGCGAGCAGACTGTCAGCAGCAGCCTTTCCGTTTACGGCGATACGTGTGCTGTCGTTCTTGATGTTTTTGTCAGCATTGTCCTTAGCTGGTTCATCACCTGCAATCTTGGCATTGTCCGGTCTTCCGGAGAATTTCGTCTTCTGCTTTTTGTCGTAAGCCTTTTCGTCAAATTTCTGGCCGTTTTTCTTTGCCTGCTTTTTGGCTTCTTCCTTTTCGTCTTCCGCTTTGTTTTCCTTAGCCGATTCCATGGCGAATTTCTTGGCCTTGATTTCTTCCTCGGTCATTTTTATCTTGCGGTTGAAGCCGAAGCTGTATCTGTGGCTCAGGAAGATATGCTGGTTGTCATTTCTGTTCCAGTTCTCCTCCAGTACGGTAGGAATTTCATTGCTGGTGAAGTCATCGGTATACTGTTCTGGATGCTTGATATAGTCATCATTGGTGATACCACCGTTTTCTGTAACCTTCTGGTGATTGGTACTGAAGAGTAAGTGGGCCTGATATCTGTCACCCAGATAGGATGTCCACATGGTGTACTTGAAGTGGGAGGTACTCTGTGCATTGTAGTATCCTCTGCCGTATTTATAGTCGAATCGGAATCCACCACCCAGCTGTTTGTTGGCATTCACGGCAAAGATAGCCTTGAAGTCGTCTTCTCCATTGGTACGGTCACCACAACTGTTCAGTGTCACGTTCGTGAAAGGAGAGTAGGTGTTGGTAAAGTGGAAATCGCTCACTGGGGTTACGATGTTGTCGTATGGTTCTGTAAACATGAAGTTACCCTGTGTACGTCTGTCGATGAAGATACGGTTGATTCTTGCAGTACCCATGTTACCCAGGGTATTGTACTGTCCGTATATTCCCTCGTTGAAGGTAGTGTTCATATACAGATGCTGCAGTGTGTCGACGGTAGCTTCCGTTCTGTCTCCGAATCTTTCGTCTATAGTCCACACCTTGATTCCCTTCGGGATTTCCTTGTCCGACCCGAGTGAGTCAGTGTTCACCCTGTTGCTGGTCTGTGGTCTGAACTGTGAATCTTCGTTATTGTTAAAATCGTTTTGTGCCGCAACTGTAAGAGTTGCAGCACAAAATAGTATCATCGTTAATATTGATTTCTTCATTATCTTTCTGAATGTTCGGAACTGGCTGTTATCTTTCTGGATGTTTGGAAACCAGCTGTTATTTTTTGAATAATCGGATGCAAACTTCCGCAATCTTGAGTACCACTCCAAGAATCAGCACGATGGCTGCTAGAGTGTGATAGTCGTCCAGCTGGGTCCAGATAACAACGCCAATGATAGCCAGTACCATGAATGCGATGTTGAGGTAGTTGCGTATCTGCAACATGTTGTTCTGGTCGCTGTAAGCCAGTCGGCGGTGGTGTCTATGGTCCGGACGCACGGCATAGCTGGTCTGTGGCTGCTCCTGCAGCTTGCTGTTTTCAGCCTGTTCAGTCTGTATGTTGTTATTTTCTTCTGCCATAATCTGAATGGATTTTATTGTTTAACCAATGTTGTTATCTCGCTGAAAATCTGGTCTTTTCTGTCGATAGTCTTTTTGCGGAACTTACCGAAGATCTTTGCCAGGTCGTTCTTCTTCTTGGTCAGTGCCACCTTGTCTATTATTACCTCCTCAGCAGGCATCTTGAATCCGGTCGGTCTGTCTGGCTCATAGTTGTATGACATACGGAGGAGACTGAGATTCAGATGATTGTCTGCGATTTTGGCAACAATCTGGTATTTGAACTCAGTGCGGTCGAGTGAGATGAAGGAACTGCTGAACACGAGCCATTCGTCCATACTGTTGGCGATGATGTATTCGTTAGGGTTCACCAGGGCCATTCTGCTGGCGATGTTGTCGGCAGACAGTGTCAGGTCGCTCATATATTCGTATACGATGTCGTAAATCTGCTTGGCAGTCTTTCCGTTGGCATCCGTATCGAGAGTGAATTCTATCTTTCCATCCTTGTTCAGCTTGACAGCGCCTTCCAGATACTTAGGATCTTCCTTGAGTTCCACGCCGTTTGCCATCAGTGCAGGCTTGGCCTCTTCCTTCTTCTTGGCTACCGTAGTAGGAATAGCCCATCCTCCCTTAGTGATGGTTTCCTCCTTAGGCAGGTTAGGAGCTGGCTCCGCATCAGCCTTTTTGGCTTCCGTCTGCTTGGCTTCAGCTTCCGCCTTGGCAGCTTCCTGGTTCAGACTGTCTGTCTGTGCTTTCAGGCGTGCAGCTTCAGCTTTCATCTTAGCAATTTGCAGTGCCTTCTTGGCAGCTTCCAATTGTTTTTGAGCTTCTTCAAGCTGTTGCTGCTCTGTAAGCACAGTCTGTGCTTGCATGGCAAGAGGAAGAAGCATCATTATAGGGATGATAAATTTTTTCATGTTGGTTTTTACTGATGATCTAAAAAAACAATTCAATAGGCGAATATAGCGGAAGATGAGGGATTCAAACCCCCGATACCCGAAAGAGGGTATACCGGATTTCGAGTCCAGCGCATTCGGTCACTCTGCCAATCTTCCTTCGTCTTAATC
>OJJU01000813.1_pt1 | contig 10939 bp, 14 predicted proteins | sample 1596141 | NCBI WGS metagenome assembly OJJU01 (sample SAMEA4350150, study PRJEB24818) | metagenome | biome: human; feature: gut; material: faeces | place: Denmark | collected 2013-09
CACTACGAGATGCAGCACAACTTGGTGACGGGAGCCTATGAGCTGAGAAGCCTCATGGTGCTGACGGGCAAGTACCCAAACTGGACTCTGGTAGATGACAACATCGAGAACTCGCTCTGGCTGGAGATGAACGAGGACGGCATGAAGGTGACCTGCAAGACGCTCCACAACATCATCAACAGCGACTTCAGCCAGCCTTTCGACCCTCTCGTGGACTATCTCAAAGAGTTGCCTGAGTGGAAAGAGGAAAGCGATCCCGACTACATCGACCAACTCGCCGACACCATCCACGTCATCGACAAGCCGGACTATCATCACACCCAGGAGGAGTTCCGCTATTTCTTCAAAAAGTGGCTTGTGGCGATGGTGGTGGCATGGGAATCGCTGAAGGTGGTCAACCAGGTCATCCTCATCCTCGTGGGAAGGGGTGGCATCTTCAAGACTACCTTCTTCGCCTACCTCTTGCCGCCTATCCTGCGCCAGTACTTCATCAACGACTCCACAGCCAACTACACCGACAAGGATTTCATGGAGGCTTGTTCGAGCAAGGCGGTGCTCTGCATGGACGAGTTTGAGTGCATCTTCGGCAAGAACCTAAGTGCCTTCAAGAGTGCCATCACCAAGCTCACGTTCTCCATTCGCCGACCTTACGACAAGTATCGCAGCGAGTTGCCCCATCGTGGAAGCCTCTGTGGAACGAGCAACAGCCAGCAGTTTATCACCGACGATGAGAACCGCCGTTACTCACCTTGGATCGTGGAGAGCATAGAGAGTCCGATAGAGCAGCCCATCGACTACACCCATGTCTATGCCGAGGCTGTGGCTTTGGGCAAGAAGGTGACGAAGGAGAAAGAGCACAAGGAGGGTGACTGGACGTTCTGGTTGAACCGTGCCGACATCGAGCTGATGCGCCAGCACAACCGTCTCTTCATGGTAGCCAACTATGCCGAGGAGCAGATTCTGCGCTACTACAAGGTGCCTGACGAGACCACCGACGTGAATTTCATCAAGTTCCGTTACAGTGCTGAGATCTTGGAACGCATCGGCAGCAACCCGGCTCTCCGCCAGAACCTCAATAAGCAGAACATCGGCAGCGTGATGTCGCAACTGGGCTTCAAGAAGATTCACAAGGAGAAGGGCAACGGATGGGCTGTCATCGAGAAGGAGCCGCTGGAACTGAACAACGATGCCGCCGTGAGTCCAAACGACAAGTTGGAAGACTAGCAGAGAAAATTCTGTGACTAGCAGAGAAATCTCTGTTAGTCATAGAGAAATCTCGAAGGAGTCACGATGGCGTAAGCCCAATTATAAATTACAAATTGTACATTATAAATTGAACCAAATGGAACTAGAACCAAGAAGTTACGGGAAGTCGGAGCTGGCGATGCTCTACTTTCCGAAGAGTGATCCGAAGCAGGCGCAGAAGCATCTGTCGAGATGGATCGGCAACATAGAGGAGTTGAGGGAGAGCCTCGATGCCTGCCATATCGGCAAGAATGCCAAGCACTGGAGTCGCAAGCAGGTGGAATTGATCATCTATTACCTAGGCGAGCCCTAAAACTGGGTCTGCCACGAAGCCACACTACATTTTTTTCGACTTTATTGCCCCAAAGGTAACCAATGGAGTCGTTTAGGCGCAGTGGGCAAAAGAAATGTCGTATCTTTGCATTGTCAATCAGAGAGGTTGACGATGCGAGGATCGGCAATTCCGCGGTAGCCCTCATTGCATCTATACTCAAACTAAATTAACTCACGATTTATGATTTTACTGAATCTGTACAAAAACAAGAACAAGAAGATGCCGGAGGCGTACGGCAAGTTTTACGCCCGTCCTGCGATCACCCAAACCATCGGCATCGACGGTCTCTCCGAGCACATGTCGAGCCACAACACTCCGTTCTCGCCTGGTGCCGTGAAGGGTATGCTCACCGACATGGTGATTTGCATCCGAGAGCTTTGCCTTCAAGGCATTGCCGTGAAGATTGATAATCTTGCTATTTTTAGCATCGGTATCAAGCACAAGGAGGGAGCGAACTCCGAGAAGGAGTTCACCGTGGCGAAGAACGTAGAGGGAGTGAGACTCCGAGCGAGAGCTACGGGAGAGCTTGTCTCAGACAAGCTCAAGTTGGATGCCACCTTGAAGAAGGCATCATCGCTTACTGGAGATGCAGGGGACGACTCCCCTACTACCCCATCGGGTGATGGCGACAACAAGGGTGATGCTGGTAGCACCACACCGACTACTCCGAGTGGCGGCAGCCAAGAGGGCGGCGGCTCCAGCTCTGGAAGTGATACTCCTAAAGAGTTTGACTAAGAGGTTGGGGTGAGGGGAGGTTTCCCCTCGCCTCTCTCTTCCTCTACTCGAAGAGTCGTCCCTAAAGCCGTTGTCTCTTCACTTCCCTAACGACTGAAAGGAGTGATTACTTCTCTTCACTTCTATCTCTTCACAAAATAATTGTATATATTAACCCATTTAATTGTTTATTCAAATGAAAAAGGAAACTCTTAAAACAGTAATTAACTTTATTATTACCGTATTGACGGCGATTGCTAGCGCTTTTTGTGTTAGTTCGTGCAAGGGCTAATCGCCCTTTGCAATCCTACTTTCCAATTCGCCATTGAGGGATTTTTCAATTCTCCATTGAGGATTTTTTCTAAAATCACCCCGTCCCTCTTTACCATTAAAGAGGGCTCCACCTCTCACCCCGACCCTCTCTCCTCAGGAGAGAGGGGGAAACCGCTCCTACTCGTCGCTCTGAACCGCTTCGCTCTAAGGTAGGCGGGGCATCAAAGCCCTCGCCTTTGTTATTTGACGCAACAGAGTTGCGATTGTTTGTGCGGTGTAAACCGCCTTGCTTGAGGTCCTCTGATTCACTTGCGCCGCCTTCCTTGAGGTCCTCTGATTCACTTGCGCCGCCTTCCTTGATGTTTAAAGAGGTATTTGCAACTTCAAAGAGTTTCGCCTCGTCGATATAGAGGATGTAGTCTTCGGGGACGAGGAAGGATGGTCGGGCCAAGTCTTTCACGCAAGAGTCGTAGTCATTGTCCTCTAGCTGCTCCGACATCCACTTCTGAGCCTCAGCCAAAGTCATTCCCTTGGGAATCTTGAAAATCAAACGCAAGCCCTCGGTCGAAGGAGTAACATGCACGAGGCAAATGCTGTCGAGAACCGACTTCTGGGCGAGGATTTTCTGCTTCTCCTCCCAATAGCCTCTTGGGTTGGGGATGTGGTCTTTGTCGTAGATGGAGAGACCGCTCGGGATGGCATCGGCATTGAGGCGGCGACCATTCTTGAAGGTGGCGTGAGGGGTGAGGATAGGAAGCTGCGACTTCAACTGGGTCTTCATTCGCTCATACTCCTCATTCTTCAACTCCCCTCGGCGCAACTTCTCCAGCGCATCCTCGATCTCGGCACAAATCAAACTCACCTTGCTGCCCTTGATGGCTCGGTGGAAAAGTTCGGGGGTGCAAACCTGCACCTCCCGACTTCTTACACTTCTTGATATTCCAAACATTTATACAACTTAGAATTAATAATGAATATAAATCTGCATGAGCCGTATCACACCAGTGAGCGAGGCTCAGATGTTGCTCACAACGAAATCACTCGCCTTCTGACTCTCGCTCGCTATCACGTAGTCGGGCATCACATCAGTCTCTGTTCGGTCGATGCGGAGGGTGAGTCGCACGTTCTCCTTGCCGATGCTAGCTCTGCCATGCGGCAACTTGATAAACTTTCTCACCTCACGCTTGTCTTGATGCGACTTCCAAGCATTGAAGTTGCCCTCCTTCGGGCTTACCAGGGCGATGGTGCCGCTTACTCTGCTTCCCTTGGACAAGAGGTTCTTATATACCTCGTCCGAAATCTGTAGTTCGATGTTCATAATTCTTCCTATTATAAATTATTTCCAAACTCCACGATGCTCAACTCGTTGAAGTATCGCCCATCCTTCTCGTTGACGAAGTGGTGGATAACAACCCCTATCACGTCTCCCTCCTTGGCATTAAACTTATCGACCGCATCACCGAAGAGTCGAGCCAAGTACTTCTCAGGATGCATCACGTTCTGCACCGACTCCAAATAGACCTCACGAGACTGCCAAGGCTTGCCCGACTTCTGGCTCACACCACTCTTCTTGTCAAGGAGCTTCACTACTTTCACTTTTTCCATTACTTGTTCCTTTCTTTGAATTAAAAATGATACAATGTTTCATCGTCACCTCGTTGGGATGACGATGCAAAGATAGGAAGAAATCAAGGAAGAAAAATCAAAGAGTGCTTGCAATTACTTGACGTACAAACAAATACAAGTAATTACAAGCACTCTACAAGTTTCTGTACAAGTTTGCACAAGTAGAAGTGAAACTAATATATAAACAATGCCTTAAAATCGTCTATATCCAAATGCTACTATGCAAACTCTATCTTATTTAGGAAGACGAACTTGGTCATTCCAATTTGTCTCCGTACATTTATACACGCCATGTTCGTGCAATGGTTTCCACAAGTCACGCTTGAAGCTCATTTTACTAATCTTGTCCATCGCCAGCCATCCATTCACCAAGTCGGTGATTTGCTTCGGCTTCATGCTTCTAGCCATTTTCACAAACTCCAAGGCGTTCTCCTTGATGCCAAAGAAGCAAGAAGCAATCTCATCTATCCATTCTTCATCAGGCGAGTCGATAGCTGATGGCTGGGGTATGATGTCCTGTCCATCCACCTGGATGCCCATGTTCTTGTCGAAGTGAGCCTCGATCGTGTCAACATGATTGATTTGCTGGCCGATGTTGCCAAAATAGTTGATAGTCTGCTGTATGATCGGCTTTCCGTTTTCATTAATGTTCTGATTTTCCATGATGTTTATATTTTTGCTTGATTCCCCTCATAAGAAACTTCCTGGGCAGAGCCTATCTGTTGCCCGATATTACCATAATAGTTATTGTTCGTGCCATTCGCTCTACCCAATTTTTCACTGAGCATAAGATGCTCCTGACGATTGATAGCCACCTCGTCCGTCAAGCGTCTGCTTAGATACTTCAAGTCTTTATCTACCTCTTCTTTACCATTTTTGACTTGAATATCGATGTAGTCCTTGATATGAGTGGGCACCTCCACGTTCGCCGGTCGCTTATCACGCTTGAGATGAAAGCTATTGTGGGATGGTTCCCAGTCAATGTGTGACCAGATAACCGTCAATAGCCCTACCAGCTGGGTATTCTGCGGTTTGTCTCTCCACCAATCGACCATGTCGTTATAGTAATATTTCTTCTTGCTATGCCATTGGAACTTACAGTCACGCTCATGGCGAGCATATTTCTCTGCTGTCAGAAAATAGGTCACATATCGTTCTCTCACCTTCGCAATAAGTCCCCCTGCAACTGCCGTAAAGTCTGTATAGCCGCTACACAAACGAGGGTTGGCATAATAGATGGAAGCCACTATATTTACCACCATCCTATTGTCGGCATTTGCCAACTGCTGGTACAGCTCTTGCTTTTTCGTCTCTGATATGTCAGCTGTCGACACCTTGGCATATACATTCAGGTAGAACAGCATCTTGTGGACATCGCGCTTGTGCTCATCCTCACGAGGTACATATTCCTCATAAGTGATCTTTTCCAGGACTTCATCGAGCTTTCGTATCCAGTCTTTCACATCCGTCTTTTCGATTTGAATCATTTTTTCGGTAAAGAGGATTTTCAGCAATTCAAAATATCTCTCGTAATCTTCATCCCAATAATATGTTGCATACACGAGCTGTGCCATAGAAGCAATTTTCCCAGCCACCATACGGACGCACACCTTGGCATCGTCTCCTCTCACAAAGCCATTATAACATCTCTTTGATAGGGTCATCAAAGTGTTTTTCAAGGTCTCGTCACTGCCAGAAGTGTCATCCAGCTTGTCACTCAAGGTTGGGGGAAGTTTTTCTGATAGAAATTCTCTCAATAACTTTCCAACTCCGTCTAATTCATAATTGATTGCCATTGGCATTAATCTTTTTAAAATGAATATTATATTTGCGATACTGCGGAGCATCTATTCATTGATTAGAATGTAAAAGATGTTACGTGTTTTTCGTGACGACAAAGGTACACAATATATTTGACGCCACCAAATATTTGGGCGAAAAAAATAAATCCGATGTAACTAGACTTATTGCCTCTGTGTTTATATATGCGCGAAAAGAATAATAATACTTAACTTCTTTGCTAAAATCTTTACTTTTATATATCTTCGCGCTATCGTTTAACATAAAAAAAATGAAGATGAAAGTATCAAATGACATTAAATGGTTCTGTGGACAATTGAGAAAAGCAGAACAGACACTATCTGAAGCTATAGAGAAATCAGAAGGATTTTCTATGCAAGACCAACAAATCCTAAGTAGAATCATGAATGAGGTCAATATGGCCGATTTGACATTATTAGGCTTGCTGTCTCCAAAATAACGAGCTATCTTGGAGCTTCTTAAATATCATAGCAAAAAACAATTTTCGTTATGATATTTAAGATATGCAAGATGTTGGCTTTCAATTTTTACTAAATGCAAATCATGAGATAATCCTATCGTTTCTCGATCAAACTTGTCTAACAAACGAGAGCACATTATTTTTCCATCGTGATTAAATGAAATGTACCCTAAGTCAAACAACTTATCAAAATTTGGCAAAAGAAGCAATCCATTATAAGGATCAAGTCGTTCATAATTATTGGCATCTCTCCAAGGCTTAATATGCGAGGCTACAAGCATCCCCATCAAGGAACATTGGGTAATAGCACATCCATGCCAATACTCTATCAAACCCTTTCTAAAAGAACCTTGCCCTATACGAGATTTTACAATAGATTCTCGTTCTGTAATGCTTAAACGCTCATTATTATTCACTTTTCTAATCTCACCAATTATTGAATCTTCCATTCGCTTATAGTAATCAGATCGAATAAACGAAAGAAACTTATTTAAACCTGATTTAAAATCAGACAAACTTTTCTTGCTTGCATATACAGTTCTATTGTGTCGCTTGCTCTCTTCTTGCTTCAATATATCATCTATTTTTTCTTTTGTAAGAGTCTCATCCAAAATATAATCATGTGACAGGAATTTCATTCTTGTCACATAATCTCCACTTGTCTTCTTAGCTATACCACCAAACTTTACCATATAATGATAAAAATCAGCTTGTAATTCGGTATATTTTTCCTCTTTTGTTAAACCTTGCATTGCTGTATATTTTATGATTGGCAAAGATACGAAATGTCATTGAACCCACCAAGAAATCAAAAGTTTTTAAAAACGTGCTAAACCTTTTTTACACCACCAAATTTTTAGGCGAAAAAGACTGGATATTTATCATTTTTCCCAATCTGACAATATTTTCCTGGCCTCCTCTAACGACGATACATAACATACTTTTTCACCCATTTTCATAAAAGCGCAAAAATCGGACGTGGTATGCTTTTGCTGTCTTTCAGACTCACTTAGAACATCTTCTTCAGACACAAACAGTTGCCATATAGGAACATCAAGTGCCATGGCTATTCGCTCGGCAGTCTCCACAAGCAGCTTGCCCTGTATCTGACGGCTCAGGGCCTGACGACTGACACCTAATTTTTCAGCTAAGTCACCAATCGTCATTCCTCGCTGCTTAATGATTTCTTTTATTCTTAATTCTTGCATATTACGGTTGAATGAATTTGATATGTCCATTTCTGTTTTTGCAAAGATAATCAAAATATGTATGTTGAAACAATATTATTTGCAAACTAAAGTTAAATAAAACAATATTATTGCTTTATTATTTTGAAACAACAATAGTATTATTTATATTTGCATTTGATAAGACAATATTATTAATTAATTTCTTAAAGATTATGGGACAATATGTTTGTGTGGGCATTCAAAACAAGGTGAGAGTGCCAAAGTCGGGGTTGGACAAGTTCAAGGATGAGTACTCTCACAAGGAACTTCTTGAGTATTTTGAGGTGACGCATCTTCTATTTGATGCTTTCGAGCGAACTGAGACGGAGGATGCGTATGTGTATCAGTTGAAGGACGAATTGGTGGAGCACGAGCTGTTGCCGTTCCTGAAGGAGTTCTATCCTCTGCGCTACCAGGAGAAGGAATATTACGAGGACGCCCTGGAAGCTGTGGAGGAGTGCGAGAACCTAGACGAGTTGAAAGAAATGATGGAGTTGTCGTACGATGAATACGACGAGGCATTTCAGATTATCGAGGAGAGCAGCCTGAGCTTCCTCACTTCCGACAACTTCGACAATCGCTGCTTCTCCTATAGTTTCCAGAACGTGTCGCTCAGCATGGATGGCAAGATCCTGATGGAGAGCTACGGCTCATTCTTGGGATTCGTGCGCCGTAGCTTGTGCGAGGTGTTCAAGAAATACAAGCTCATCGGTGCCATCAGAGTTTGGATTGATGGATAGGACAACAGGGGGAATAAAAGGAACAAGCAAGAGAAAAGGGGGAGAAATGTGCCTTTTTTCTCTTGCTTGTTTTTCTTTATGTTATTGCCTTGCAAAACTATGGCAAGGCTTAGTTTTTCAAACGATTGATTTGCTCCTGGGTCAAGCCTGTAAACTGTATGATTTGCGCATCAGGCACTTTTGCTGAGAGCATTTTCTGGGCAATGTCAAGGCTCTTGCGTGTTTCGCCTTCTGCTCTTCCTTTCTCCATGCCTTTCTCCATGCCTTTCTCCATACCTTCCGCCCAAGCTTTCTCCATGCCTCTGCGTCTCTTCTCCTTCTCCCACTTGTCGGTGGCATAGAGGTCGCGCATCACCTTGATGTCGTACTCATAGTACTCACGCTCCTCTGGAGTGAGCTTCTGCAGATCACCTATCGCCGCCAACTTTCGGAAGACGGGATACTTGTCCAAAAATGGTATTTCTTTCAAATGTTCCATATTGTTCAATACGTAAATCCAACAATCAAATATATCCATACACTCTGGCTCCTTCTTCTCGAAGAGCGGCAACTGCAAGAACACCACTCTCATCTTCTCGAAGCCATATCGCAAGCCCGAAAGTTGCCATTTTTTTCTTTTTGGGGGCTTTGCGGTCTTTCCCTTACGAGATTTGCGATTCTTGCCAGACACTATCAGTTGCTCTTGCGGCTTGAAGCCAAGATGTTCTTGCGACTTGATGGTGCTCAGAGATTCCGTCGTTTGTTCGGAATGCCCACGAGCAACTTTGTCAGAGGAACCTTCCTCTTCGAGCAATCCAAAACCAATGTCGGTTCGGAACTGGCAAGGGATGCCTGTCTCAGCGATGAAGTCCATGAGGCACACGGTATAGACTGGTGTCAGGTGGAAGTCCCACTCGCCAGGCTGGGCTTGCTCCACTATCGCCTTGGAGGAGTAATAGAGCGCACGATCCACGAAATAACGCTGCTCCTTCTTCTGCATCTCCACGATGACGTGCCGTCCGTCACTTGTCTCGCACGCCACATCGAAGATGACTCCTCGCTCTCGCTTTTGATGACGTGTCTGCTCCGTCTTGAGGTGCTTCACGTCCTTGATTACAAACTCGTCCTCAAACACTCCGTTGAGGAACGTAATGAGACACTCCTTGGTGTCGTCACTGCCGAAGATGCGCTTGAAAGCCCAATCGACACGTGGATTAATGTATTCCGCCATAAATCTGGGAATTAAAAGTTTCGCACAATATTATGCACTTGCAAAAGTACGGCAAATATCCGACAACGGCAAATATTTCGGGGAGGTATTTCTCGGCGTTAACATTCGTATGAAAGTCGTTAACGTTCGTTCACCAATTTGGCAAAAGCGATGACAATGACAATTACAGTTTAAAATTCCGCAGGGTGTACAGTTGAGGAAAAAGGTGAAAAGAGAAAGTTATAATATATATATTATAAAATTATATTTACATTTTTTCTACCCTTTTCTGCCGACTCGCAATCTGGGGGGATAGGCTCGGAAAATCGAACTGTAATTGTCATTGTCATCGCTTCTTTACCCTAAATCGGTACATCATATCTCTGAATAAGTTTAGATGGGGGATGTAAAAACAAAAGATGGGCTTCTATGAGACTATGACTTGCGAGGACTAAAACTATGGGTAGCGTGCAAGAAAAATATGATTTAAGATTTAGAAAAAAGCCCACTTGCTGAAAATCGACCCTTATCACACGCTGAAATTTGGTGGTATGGAAAAAATGTCGTACCTTTGCAACCGTAATCAAGGAAGAAACAATTATTTCACTAACCCCTTTAAAGACTAATATGTTATGGCAAAGAAAGGAACATTGAAGTACCGTAAGGTAAGCCGCACTCCTCAGGTAGGCAAGGATGCTGGCAAGAAGAAATTTTATGCCACCGCAGTGCAAGACCGAACCATGGAGTTCGAGGACTTCGTAACCCACATCTCAGAGCACAACTCACCTTACTCTCGTGGCACCGTACATGGTGTTCTGATGGACACCCTCGACTGCCTCCAGGAACTCATCCTCGATGGCAAGAGCGTACGCTTCGCCGACCTGGGTCTCTTCTCCATCGGCATGACCTCTCGTGGTGAGGACAACGCCGAGAAGGTGAACGCTTCCAGCATCACTGGCGTACACCTCATCGTGCGCAACACCAAGAACTGGAGCAACACCGAGCTTCGCAAGATGTGTAAGATTACTGCCCTTGGCAGTGAAGTGACCGAGGAAGGTGACGGCGGTGACAACGGCGGAAAGCCTAGCGGTGACAACGGCGGCAGCACTCCTAGCGGCGGCTCTAGCACCACCCGTCTCTTCTAAACATCTGCCGCCGCCGCCGAAAAGAGGGGGGGAGGACTTGTGGGGGGGCCGTCCAGTTCACAAAAAAAAAAGACGGGTGGGTGCAGTTATAGGGGGGGGATGGCGGCTGTGCAACGAGAAGAGCGAAGAGAGAGATGGATGAATAGAGAATGAGTAAGAGAGT
>OJJU01000824.1_pt1 | contig 10884 bp, 8 predicted proteins | sample 1596141 | NCBI WGS metagenome assembly OJJU01 (sample SAMEA4350150, study PRJEB24818) | metagenome | biome: human; feature: gut; material: faeces | place: Denmark | collected 2013-09
CGCACTCGACGAGGTAGGTTACTCAATTGCTCAGACATACGAAGCTAACCACGCAGAAGAGGCTTAATTTTTGCTAACCCTTTAAAATTTTATCGCTATGGGTAAAGTAAAAATTAAGAAGAGTGACGTCTGGATCGATATGACTCCTATGTCAGACGTTATGACCCTGCTGCTTACCTTCTTCATGCTCACCTCTACTTTCGTAAAGAATGAGCCTGTAAAGGTTAACACACCAGGATCTGTGTCTGAGATTAAGGTGCCAGAGAACGGCGTCTTGACCATCTTGGTTAGTCCTGAAAAGGACAAGGCTGGTAAACCTACCGGCGAGGGCCAAGTATTTATGAGTATTGATAATACTGATCAGCTTGGAAATACATTGAGTACAATGACAGGTAACTTCGGTGTGTCATTGAATCCAAAGCAGATTGAGACATTCAAGAGCGAAGGTACGTTTGGTGTACCAATGAACGACTTGAGTACTTATCTGACAATGAACGCTTCTAAGCGTCCACAGTATCTCCAGACTAAAGGTATTCCTCTCGACAGTATTAAGGGCGGTATGAGCGAGTTCCAGCAGTGGGTTGACGCAGCTCGTAACGTAAACGAGGACATCAAGATTGCCCTGAAGGCAGATGCTTCTACACCTTACAAGACCGTTAAGAGAGTGATGAATGAACTCCAGGATATGGACGAGAGTCATTACTATATGATTACACAGTTAAAAAAACAGGGGGACGAATAAATGGCAAAGAAAGAAAGCAAACAAAAGAAAATGAATGTCCGCGTAGACTTTACGCCTATGGTGGATATGCTCATGCTGCTTATCACGTTCTTCATGCTGTGTACATCTTTGAGCAAACCTCAGACTATGGAGCTGACTATGCCAAGTAATGATGAAAACCAACCTGAAGACAAGAAGAATGAAGCTAAGGAGTCTGGTACTATTACTCTCTACGTAGCAGCAGACAACAAGCTTTACTATGGTGCAGGTATCCCTAAGTACGATGACCCTACATGGATCAAGGAGACAACATGGGGAAGCAATGGCATCCGTAAAGTCTTGCGTGAGCACACTACAGGTGAGGGTTTGCGTCCAGTTGAGCAGATTATGATTGCCGTCAAGGCTTTGAATGCAGAGCGAGCTAAGAACCCTGCAGCCATGCCAGACAGCATCTATCAGAAGAAGCTCAGCAAGATTAAAGGTGGTGAAATCGAAGGTCGTTCGGAAAAGATCGAGACCCTTACGATTGTCATCAAGCCTACCGACAATGCTTCATATAAGAACATGGTTGACGCTCTCGATGAAATGCAGATATTGAACATTGGTACGTATGTCATCGATAAGATTAACGCAGACGACGAGAAACTTCTCAAGTCTAGAAACGTTAAGATGTAAGGTGAATACTAACAATTAAAACAAGAAAGAAATGGCAAAAATAGATCTTTACGATCCTAAATGGGTCGATATGGTTTTCGCCGGAAAGAACAAGGAATATGGTGCATACCAGCTCCGTAAGGGTACTTCCGGCCGAAACATCAAAGCTCTGCTTATCTTGGTCATTGCTGCAGCTCTCGTGGGTGGTTTCTTGGCTTGGAAGGTCATCGAACAGAAACAAGCTGAGGAACAGCAGGCTTACATGGAGGCTATGCAATTGCAGCAGCTCCAGGATCAAGCTAAGAAAGAAGAAAAGAAGAAAGAGCCAGTGAAGCCAAAGATTGAACCAAAAAAGGAGATACCTGTGGCTCGCGAAACTCAGAAGTTTACTGCACCTGTTATCAAGAAGGATGAACTCGTAAAAGAGGAAAACCAGGTTAAGCAGATGGATAAACTGGACGATAAGGTAGCTGTAGGTGCTGAAGACAAGGAAGGTGTGAAGGACCGTACAGTGGAAGCTGTAAGAAGTGAGATTGCAGTAGCAGCCCCACCTCCACCACCAGCTCCAAAACCTGAGGTTGCAACTAAGGTCTTCGATGTTGTAGAGGAGATGCCTTCATTCCCTGGTGGAAATGGAGCTTTGATGTCTTACCTCAATAGCAATACGAAGTATCCTGTTGTAGCACAGGAAAATGGCGTACAGGGTCGTGTAATCATATCATTCGTGGTAGAGCGTGATGGTTCTATCTCTGATGTTAAAGTTGCACGCTCAGTTGACCCTTCACTCGACCGCGAGGCACAGCGTGTTGTTAAGAGCATGCCTAGATGGACTCCTGGTAAGCAGAATGGTCAGACTGTACGTGTTAAGTATACTGTACCAGTTGTATTTAGATTGCAGTAATAGAATGAAAAAAACATCTTATATTTATATAGGATTAACAGTACTATCAATGGCTTTCTTCTCGTCTTGTGGCGAGAAGAAAGCCAAAGATGGTAGAACTGACACTCCTACTTCAGGCACAATAGAATTTGTGGCTGACGAAAGTTTGAGTCCTATCATTGAGGAAGAAAGGAGTCAATTTGAGTTTGAATTTCCAAAAGCCAAACTCAAGGCAAAGTATACCGATGAAGTCACTGGACTTCAGATGATTAAAGATTTCAAAACTGCTCTATTGTTCACAACCCGAAATTTGAAAGATAGTGAAATTGCATACTTGAAATCTAAAAGTAATGTTATTCCTTCTGTATTCCCTATTGGTTATGATGGTCTGGCATTCATTGTAAACAAGAACAACACTGATACTTGTATTACAGTAAATGAAATCAAGGATATCTTAACTGGAAAGGTTACAAAATGGAGTGATATTAGACCAGGCTCTAAAAGAGGTGATATCGAAGTCATTTTCGACAACACCAGATCTGCTACTACCAACTATGTAGTAGATTCTGTTTTAAATGGAGCGAAAATGGGAGCCAAAATCATGGCTGCCAAAACCAGTAAACAGGTGATTGACTTTGTTGATCAAAATCCTGGGTCTATTGGTGTGATTGGTTCTAATTGGTTAAATGATCGTAGAGATTCAACCAATACCACATTCAAAAAGAATATTCATGTCATGAGAGTATCCGTGAAAGATGAGGCAAAGCCTTCAAATAGCTGGCAACCTTATCAGGCATACTTGTTGGATGGAAGATATCCGTTCGTCAGAACTATATATGCTATTGTAGTAGACCCTCATAAGGCTTTGCCTTGGAGTTTTGCCAACTACATTACAAACCCTAAAGGACAGCTTATTGTCTTCAAATCGGGTTTACTTCCATACAGAGGTGACATCACTATAAGAACTGTTAACGTAAAACGCTAACACAATTAAGAAAGCGAAGTAAAAATACGATAAAATTTAAACGAAACTTACTAACTGGCGTCAAAGAAGTAATTGATAAAGGAAAGTAATTTTAATAATAGAATTATGAAAGCAGTTAAATATTTAGTAGCAGGTTTGCTCGTCATGGGTTTGGCAGCTCCTGCAATGGCTCAGGATGTGAACTATAAGGATGCACTTAAGCCAATTGAGACTACATTGAAAGCAGGCAACGTTGATGCTAAAGAATTTGCTAAGGAAGTAAAGAACTATCAGAAGACCTTCAAGAAAGATCCTAAGGCTCTTGTTGCATTGGGTAATGCCCTTGTTATCAACAAGAAGTATGCTGAAGGCAATGCAGTAGCAGATGCTGTTATCGCTAAATTCAAGAATTATGGTGATGCATATATCTTGAAAGGTGATATCTTCGCCATGCAGGACAACGGTGGTGAGGCTGCTAGCTGGTACAAGCAGTGTATGATTATGGATCCAAAGAATCCTCAGGGTTATATCAGCTATGCTCGTGTATACCAGAAGATTGACCCAAATGGTAGCGCAGAAGCTTTGCAGAAATTGAAGACAATCAATCCTGACTATCCTGTAGAGGCAGAGACTGGTCATACATTCTATGCTAATGGTAACTATGAGAAGGCTTATGAGAATTTCTCAAAAGCAAATCATAGCACCATGGAAGAGTATATCTTCTATGAATACTGCTTCACTGCTTACGTTTTGAACAAGAAGGATGAGGCACTTCAGTTGTGCAAAGAAGGTATGCAGAAATATCCAAAGGATACAGCATTCCAGATTTTGGCAATGCGTGCAGCTGTAGATACACAGAAATTCGAGGATGCATTGAATTATGCAACAGCTATCATCAACAACGCTGATGTAAAGAAGAACTCTAGCATCTATTCATACTACGGATTGGCCCTTGCTGGCAACAAGCAGTATGATCAGGCTTTGGAGCAGTACAACAAGGCATTGGAAATGAATAAGGAAGACATTAAGCCTTACCAGTACATTTCTGAGACATACAAGGCTATGGGCAACGAAGATAAGGCTATCGAGTTCGCTCAGACTTATATGGAGAAGAACCCTAACGCTGCTCCTTCTGACTTCGTTAAGATGGCTGAGATTTACAATGCTAAAGCTCAGAAGGGTGGCGCAGATAAGGCTGTATGGGTAGACAAGGCTATCGGTGTTTACAACATCTTCGCAGAAAAGTATCCACAGATTAAGGCATACGCTGACTTGCAGGCTGCTAACATCGCATTCCAGAATGAGTTGGACGACAAGGCTCTTGAGAACTATGAAAAGGTAATCAAGGAACTCGAAAGCAAGCAGTATGATGAGGATGAAAAGGGTTACTTGATGCAGGCATACAAGAATGCAGGTTACATCTACTGGGGTTCTAAGAAAGACTTAGATACTGCTAGACCATACTTTGAGAAGTTGATTAAGCTCGATCCTAACAACTCTCTTGCCAAGAAGGCTTTGGGTCTTGAAGAGGAAGGAGCTAAGTAATATGAAATTTCTTAAGAGAATTCTATAACAGAAATCTTGATTAGAAAAAATATAAGGCGGTGAAGTATTTAGCTTCATCGCCTTTTTACGTACATTAAATAGCAACATATTATTGTATAAACCTCTATACTGACGAGAAACAGCCGTTTTTCTACACAAAGCAAGGAAAAAGGGTGAATCAAAGTCCATATAACAGAAAAGAGCGATTCCAAAGGAACCGCTCTCAATGTTTTATGTAACTAAAAGTATCTATCCTTAAAAATTAAGGAAGACTAATTGCCTCGTTAGGGCAAACATCTGCGCAAGTACCACACTCTGTGCAGAGGTCTGGGTTGATAGAATACTTCTCGCCCTCAGAGATTGCACCTGATGGGCACTCATCGATACATGTACCGCAAGCGATACAATCCTCACCAATTACGTATGCCATAATTCTTAATGTTTTATAATGTTAATAATATGTATTCGTTTCAATAGTTTAATACCTAAATTTGATGGTGCAAAGATAATAATATTTTCCGGAATACCTACAAATAGGTATAAGTTTTTTAAGCAAAAAATTCAATTTATACATAATCGAAATAGAGAACAAAGCAATAAGTAGACTACTTATCCGTTAATAATAATATGAAAAGATTGATAATGATTATATTAGCAGCCATGACAATAAGCGTAGCAATCATGGCACAAGAAAGGACTGTAGAAAACCGTCCTTATACAGATTTGCGACCATTCCATTTCGGTGTTATGGTAGGAACCCACTTCCAAGACTTGGAGTTTACCAATACAGGACTAACTTCTTATATAGATGCAGATGGGAATGAGAAGGAATCAAATGTTACGGTAGATCAAGATAGATGGGATGCGGGATTTACGGTAGGAGTTTTGGGAGAATTCCGCCTAAACAGCCACTTCCAGTTTCGTATTGCACCGGCCATGTACTTCGGTACGAGACATCTCACATTCCATAATCTGATGGAAAAAGATGGTATAGGAAATCCCATAGAAGAAAAGCAGGAAATGAAAACGGCATATATCTCTTCAGCTTTTAATCTCATTTTTGGCGCACAGAGATTCAACAACCATCGTCCTTATATCATGGCCGGATTAAATCCGATGATCAATCTTAGCGGAAACAACGATGATTACATCAAACTGAAGAAGTCTGAAATGTTCCTCGAAATTGGTGCCGGGTGCGATTTCTACCTACCATTCTTTAAGCTCAGACCAGAACTTAAGTTCATGTATGGATTAACAGACTCATACGACAAGAATTATATCAATAAAGTGAAAGACAAAAGCATGTTGCCTTATACGAAGGCGGCAAAAAGTGCTCATAGCAAGATGATTGCATTGACTTTCTATTTTGAATAGAACGTAAGAAAAATAAAACAAAAGATAAACAAGAAGAGCTTGACTCCTACCCAAACGAGTCAAGCTCTTTTTATATATTTCCAAGAATAGATTACTCTACAATCTCCCACGAGAAGACACACCCATTTTTCATACCGGCATCAGCGCCTTGAAAATCAGCAGAATATGGACTTCCATCCGTAGGATGCTTGCCCACATATCGCTGAGTCTTCAAGGAAAGCAGCATACAATGATTATAAAGCATATCCTGCCATATAAACTCTTCAGCCTTGGCTGCATCTGAAGTCAGTCGGACATCTCCCGACAGTCCGGCTCCTGCAATATAAACATATCGTCCGTCAACTGTCTTCAATGCCACCTTACCCAGACCTCTATCTTCCACAACAAACTTCACCTGATTACTCATGTCCTTTCGGTTACCGGAACTATGCATCAATCCATGTCCGGTAGCATTCATCAGACTGCCATCAGCGAGATTAAAGAATCTTATGGTCTTGCCTATAGGCAGATTGCATGTTCTGTCAGCCATCGGCTCCTCTACCTTGAAATCATCGAAATCAGCCACACCGCCATTCAATTCCTTCTTATTGAAAGCATAAAGTGCTACGCGCACACCCTGGAAGGTCTTCAACTGATAAGGTGAAAGCATCTGCTCACCGATATTCTCCCAGTTCTTACCATCCAGAGAATAGGAATATTGCAACTGGCTCTTGTCATAATCACCCCAAAGTCGCAACCATACTACCTTACTTTTAGCCAACGGCTTCAACACTTCCTTGTTGGTATTCTGGTCATAACATCTCAAGTTCAACCCCTTATCCGTCTTGACAACGCCCAATGAAGCGTATGGCGTATTGATGGCACCCAAACCAGCCTCATCACCTACCTTCAAACGAGATGCATCTAATTTAACAGAAGTATAAGAAACAGGTCCGATGGCACGCTGCGTCAATGTATTCTTTGCCCAAAGCAGTTGCTTGGCAGGCATCGAATGCAAACGGAGCCATCCTTTTCGCTCCTTATTCAGCGACCACATCTTGTCATTCGGATTATGATTCCATTGCCAAACCGGTTTAAAAGTTTTACCTGAAAAATCATCACATCTGTCGTATGGAGCCTGTGGTGTCTTTACCATATCATTCGGTTTGAACCAGGTACGAGGCGAGCGTCCCAAGTTCTTCTCCAATCCGAAGTAAGGCCAGCCGTCAACCCAAGTGATAGGCGACAGACACACCGTTCTTCCCACAGCATTGAAGTCCTGCATCGAAACGCCCCACCATTTCCCGTCAGGAGCCTGCACGATGCCGCCCTGATGAATGGTAGCACAGCCCAGGTTCAGACCATTAGGCTTGTTGTTCTGGAATTTGAAACCATCTTCCGGCAAAGGTCGACCGATTCCCATGTTACCTACGCTCCATCCCGCAGCATAACCATACGATTCGCGCTCGCTAATTACGCAAGTTTCATAAGGTCCCCAAATGCTCTTGCTTCGGGCACACTGCATGCGGCCCATCGGTGAATAATCTGCAGAGAGGATATAGTACATACCATTGATTTTATACACATGATGTCCCTCACCCATCGCATTACCTTCCGGAATCACCACCTTGCTGCTGCCCTCTACCGGACCGCTCAAATCAGGCTTCAACTCCGTAACGGTCACGTTGCCATACTTGTGCACGGCATAAATCTTGCCATCCTCATCGAAGAGCACAGAGAGGTCGTAGATATCGCCATTAACTTTATGATGTTTCCAAGGTCCCTTGGCACTATCCGAGATATACGCCTGCAAACCATGTCCATTGATATTGGAGAAGATATAGAACTTGCCATTATGATAACGGATGGCAGGAGCCCAGATACCCTGACCGTATGCCTCCTTGCCATTGCGGAGATTGAAATCATCGGAATCATCAAAGCGGTCGAAACAATAAGAGGAGAATTCCCAGTTAACCAAATCCTTGGAATGAAGTACCACCAAGCCTGGTACACTATGCATCGTGGTACCCGCCAGATAATAATCCTCACCCACTCTGATAATATCTGGGTCAGAGAACTCATCATAGAAGAGAGGATTAGTATAAGTTCCATTTCCATTGTCTGCCGACCAAGTCATTCTACCTGGTTGCTGTTGAGTCACCAGCTTCTTCTGGGCAGATACCTGACCATTCTGAGCCAAAGCCGAAATAGAGCCAGCACATAAGGCTAGGCTAAAAGTTGCAATTAATAGTTTGTTCATTCTTTATGAAGTTTATGATTATACAAAAGTTGCCACAAAATTACGAAAGAAACTAAACACAAAGGTGGATTTTTCGTAGTTTTATGGCAACTATTTGTGATTTTACTTAATTTGATAAGATTTTCCAGCTTCTGTATCCAAGTCATACTCGAAAACTTGTGGGATATGAGCCTTGACTCCTTCATCCACACGATGCTGTTCCATCGGTTGCTTGATGACAGCAGCTTGGAGCAAAGGATTCGCACAAGTGCCCTCAGCCTTTCTCAATCCCTTCCCTTTCAAGGGAACATAAGAACGGATACGCAGGGTTCCGCCTAAAGAAGAATATATCTTAGCCGAAACCAGCTGTTTGTCCTGCCACTTCATGTCAACCACAAATCCACCACGAGCACAAAGCCCCTTTACCTCGCCATCTGCCCAGGCATCAGGTAATGCCGGCAAGAGATGCACGGCTCCATCATGACTTTGCAAGAGCATCTCTGCGATGCCGGCTGTTACTCCGAAGTTGCCGTCTATCTGGAAAGGTGGATGGGCATCGAAGAGATTCGGATAGGTTCTGCCATCAGGATATTCCTTTGCCTGCGCATCAGATGGCAACAGACGAAGCATATTGCTGATGATTCTGAAAGCATGATTGCCATCAAGCATGCGTGCCCAGAAGTTCGTCTTCCAACCCAGACTCCAGCCCGTAGCCTGGTCGCCACGATGCTTCAGAGTGGTGGCTGCGGCATGGAACAGTTCCGGATGAGAGAAAGGAGAAATCTGATTGGATGGATACAATCCATAGAGATGCGAGATATGGCGATGCTCATTCTTCGGATCATCCGCATCCACAAGCCACTCCTGCAACTGTCCGTACTTTCCTATCTGCATCGGCGGAATCTGAGAAATCAGCTGCTGCATCGCCTTGCGCTCAGGCTCATCAACCCCCAATATTTCAGAAGCCTTCACGGCACTGGTCAGGGCATCGAAGGCTATCTGGTTATCCATTGTACATCCCGCCGTTACGGCAGTTCTCTTACCCATAGGTCCCTGTTCCGGACTCACCGACGGCACGGTTACCTTCCATTCGGTGCCCGGCAACTTCTGCATATAGTCGAGATAGAACTCAGCAGCACCCTTTATCACCGGATACCACTGCTTGAGGAAAGCCTTGTCGCCCGTATAGAGATAATGCTGCCAGAGATGGGTAGTGAGCCAGGCACCGCCGTTCGGGAACATGCCCCACTGCGCACCATCCACCGGACCTGCTATGCGCCAGATATCGGTGTTATGATGTGCCATCCAGCCACGACAACCATACATTTCCCTAGCCGTCTGTGCTCCCGTTACACTCAAATCCTTAATCAGCGAATACAGAGGCTCCGTGGTGTTACCGAGATTCGTTACCTCGGCAGGCCAGTAGTTCATCTCTGTATTGATGTTGATGGTATATTTACTGTCCCAAGGCGCATTTTTGCTGTTGTTCCAAACACCCTGCAAGTTTGCAGCCTGTCCACCAGGCTGGGAAGAGGAGATGAGCAGATAGCGACCATAGTTATACATCAGTGCCACCATCGCCATATCCTTGCTGCCTGCAAATTTCTCCAGGCGCAGGTTGGTAGGCAACGAAGCATTGATATCGGTTGGCAAAATCAGAGAAGAAGTAGCGAACTGCTTCTGGTAAGCCTCCACATGGCGTTTCTCCAACTGTGCATAGCTCATCAGTTTCACCTTATTTATATAGTCGGCATTGCGTTGGGCTGCATTGCCCGACACATCGTGATAGTTCACAAAATTGGTGGCAGCACTCACGAGGATGGTTGCCTCGGTGCCATCCGTCCTTACATCTGCCACACATTCGGCAGTGAGAGCCGCCTTGATGCCTTCCTGGTCTTGTCCCTTCACCTTCAGCATAATCCCTGAAGGCGTTTTCTGAACTTGATGTTCAAAAGGCGAATCCAGGGTAACATCGATATTCAGGGCACCCTTTCTACTCGCCTTGATGTGGCAAACGATGACGCCATCAGCCAGCGAAGCAAAGGTAGTACGGGTATATCTTACGCCATCCATCACGAAAGAAGTCGTGGCAATCGCCCTCTTCAAATCCAGGTTGCGCACAAACTGCTCAGTCTTTCCCTGATTCTGCATCTTGATATGCAGATTTGCCATCGGCAGGAAGCGCATGCCATGAGGCCCTGGGATGAAGGTTTGGTTGATGAGAGCCGCTGCCTCCTCTTCCCTTCCATTGAAGATGAGTTCCCTCACCTTTGGCAGATTCTCCAGGGATTTCTTGCTATTGTTGTTATGAGGACCGCCACTCCAGAAAGTCTCCTCATTCAACTGGATATTCTCATCCGTGGTTCCGCCATACACCATACCTCCCAGATGAGAGTTTCCGATAGGCAGAGCCTCCAGCCACTGCTGGGCTGGGGCGTTATACCAAAGCAGAGTACTATTATCTGTGCAACTTGTCTTAGCCATCATCTCTATCGGAAACAATAGTCCCAAGACCCAAGCCCCCAAAA
>OJJU01000827.1_pt1 | contig 10873 bp, 10 predicted proteins | sample 1596141 | NCBI WGS metagenome assembly OJJU01 (sample SAMEA4350150, study PRJEB24818) | metagenome | biome: human; feature: gut; material: faeces | place: Denmark | collected 2013-09
CCGAAGGCGCCATCAACGCGCCTGTCAAGTACACCAAGGAGCGTATCCAGTTTGGTCGCCGCCTGAGCCAGTTCCAGAACACCCAGTTCCAGCTGGCCGACATGCACACCCGCACTCAGGCTGCCCAGTACCTCGTTTACGCTGCCGCTATGAAGAAGCAGAATCACGAGGATTACTCCATGGACGCTGCCATGGCCAAGCTCTTTGCGGCCGAGACCGCTTCCGACGTCACCCGCCGCGCTGTTCAGCTCTTCGGCGGCTATGGCTACACCCGTGAGTATCCCGTTGAGCGCATGATGCGCGATGCCAAGATCACCGAGATCTACGAGGGCACTTCCGAAGTCCAGCGTATGGTCGTTGCCAAGTATCTTGGTGTGAACTAAAAAAGGAGGTAAAGATATAATGAAGATTCTTGTTTGCGTTAAGCAGGTCCCCGATACCTCCGGTAAGGTTGCCGTCAATCCCGATGGTACCCTGAACCGCGCTTCCATGCAGACCATCATCAACCCCGATGATATGAACGCCGTTGAGGCCGCTCTCAAGCTCAAGGATGAGCTGGGCTGCACGGTCACCGTCGTCACCATGGGTCCCCCGCCGGCAGAAGGTATGCTGCGCGAGCTGATGGCCATGGGCGCTGATGACGGCTATCTCGTTTCCGCCCGTGAGTTCGGCGGTTCCGATACTTACGCCACCTCCCAGATCCTTGCCGCCGCTCTCGACACCATCGGTCTCGATGACGACGACATCGTCTTCTGCGGCCGTCAGGCTATCGATGGTGATACCGCTCAGGTCGGCCCTCAGATCGCTGAGAAGCTGCACCTGCCCCAGATCACCTATGCCGCCGACATCAAGAAGGATGGCGACACCCTGACCGTCAAGCGTATGCTCGAGGACGGCTACATGACCATCAAGGCGCAGACTCCGTGCCTGATCACCTGCATCAAGGAGCTCAATACTCCGCGTTACATGAGCGTCTCCGGTGTGTTTGAGTGCTATTCCAAGCCCATGAAGGTCCTCGATTACGAGGCGCTGAAGGATCATGAACTGATCGACGCCACGACCATCGGCCTCAAGGGCTCCCCGACCAACATCCTGACCTCCTTCACGCCTCCCCAGAAGGGCGCCGGTCAGATGCTCGAGGGCAACGACATGGCTACCTGCGAGAAGCTCGCCGGCATCCTGCTCGAAAAACACATCATTTAAGGAAAGGAGATCAATACGATGCGTAACGAAGTGAAACTTGCTAATCCCAACTATGACTCCTCCAAGATCGAAGAGTTCAAGAACGTATGGGTCTTCTGCGAACAGCGTCAGGGCCAGATGATGTCCACCTCCTATGAGCTGATCTCCGAAGGCCGCAAGCTGGCGGATGAGCTGGGCGTGAAGCTCTGCGGTCTGCTGGTCGGCGACAATGTCGGCGATCTCGCCGAGAGCATTGGCGGCTACGGCGCTGATGAGGTCATCGTCTGCGACCACCCCCTGCTGAAGAACTACACCACCGACGCTTATGCCAAGGTCATCTGCGACGTCATCTCCGAGATGAAGCCCGAGGCCTTCCTCATCGGCGCGACCAACATCGGCCGTGACCTCGGCCCCCGCTGCGCAGCCCGTCTGCACACCGGTCTCTGCGCCGACTGCACCCACCTCGACGTTGACATGCCCATCTACAAGGACTTCCTGCGCGGCGCTTCCACGCTGCCCGAGGCCAAGATCGACGGCATGGCCACCGCGAAGGTCATGGGTAAGGACCACGATGTCTCTCGCGACCTGAAGATGACCCGTCCCGCGTTCGGCGGCAACCTGATGGCTACCATCATCTGCCCGCGCTTCCGTCCCTCCATGGCGACGGTCCGTCCCGGCGTTATGAAGAAGGCTGCTTACGACGAGGCGAAGGCCAAGGCCGTTAAGGTCACCAAGTACGACGTCAAGCTCGACGCCGCCGATCTCCAGACCGAGGTCGTCGAGGTCGTCAAGGCTGCCAAGAAGCTCGTCGACCTGATCGGCGCTGACTACATCGTCTCCGTCGGCCGTGGTATCTCCAAGGACGTCGAGGGCGGCATCAAGCTCGCTCACGAGCTCGCCGATGTGCTCGGCGGCGTTGTTGGCGGCTCCCGTGTTGCCATCGACTCCGGCTGGCTCACTGCCGACCATCAGGTCGGTCAGACCGGTAAGACCGTCCACCCGAAGGTCTACGTTGCTCTCGGTATCTCCGGCTCCATCCAGCACAAGGCCGGTATGAGCGAGTCCGAGTGCATCATCGCGGTCAACAAGAACGACACCGCGCCGATCTTCGAGATCGCCGACTACGGCATCTGCGGCGACCTGTTCAAGGTCACCCCGATGCTGATCGAGGCCTTCAAGGCCGCGAAGGCGAGCAAGTAAAATACTCAAAAAAAGAGGACACCGTAAGGTGTCCTCTTTTTTTGCTTTTTACACCCGCTGCGCGCAGAAATTGCTTGCCGCAGGCAAGCAATTTCCACACTTGCGGCCTGAGAAGTGTAATTTCCAACGCACATGTCGTTGGAAATTACGATTAAAATTATTTCGCGCCTATAGGCGCGAAACTCTGCGAAGCTTTTTGTCGAGTCAGTGTCGGTGACATGCGATTTGACAAAATTTACGTCTGGTTTCTTGTTGCTTCGTGCGCATACTATTGCTTGGGTATCGCGGGAGATGAACGTAAGGAGAAATGCAGCAATGAAGCAGACCCTTGCCATGCTTTTTGTGACGGCGCTGCTGCTCTTCTCGCTCGCGGGCTGCGGGGAGAAGAAGGACAGCAACACCGCCAACGGCCCGTCGACCGGTACGACCGACAACGGCGCGGCGGACAGCGGCAAAAAAAAGGATAACATGCCGGGCGACGACATGAGCGGCGAAAACAAAAAAGACGACAGCGTGACCGGCGACGGCATGATGGGCGACGACATGGATGGCGACGGAGAGAATACGACGCGCAGCGTCGACCGCCGCAATGCCGCCGCGAGCGCCAGCGACCGCAGCCGCTATTTTGGCAGCGACAAGACCATCACGCACGAAAACGGCAACCTCTACGGCAAGACCTATCTGAACCCCGAGACGGAAAAGAGCGCGAACGCGCAGCTGCGCAGCAACGGACGCAGTTTGACAGGCACAAATATCAATGGGATCTCGAACGATGTGCGTTACCGGCAGATGCTGTCGAACGGCCGCGTGCACGACACGGACGGCTTTTTGTTCGACGGCGAAAATACGCACTACAACACCTTAAAGTGAAGAAAGCGGGAGCGGCATGCTCCCGCTTAGCTTTTGCCGTATTGACGAACCGCATTCACTTGGATATAATGAAATACAACAGAAAGGAAGTGCCGCCCTATGGATCGTGAGCTCCGCGTTGTTCTCTCCGCCCGTGTGTTTTCCGACCAGAAATGCTTTGGCCCCGGCGTGTCCCAGCTTTTGAAGCGCGTAGACGAGCTGCATTCGCTGCGCGCGGCGGCGCTGTCGATGTCCATGGCCTATTCCAAGGCGTGGACGGTCGTCCGCAATGCCGAGGAGGGGCTGGGCTTCCATCTTTTGACCTCCACGGCGGGCGGCAAGCACGGCGGCGGCGCGGTACTGACGGACGAGGCGCGGCAGATGCTCACCGCCTACGATGAATACTGCGAGAAGCTGCGCGCCTACGGCGAGAAGCTCTTTGAAGAGACCTTTGCCTTTTACGATGACATTCCCAAGCAGGAAGTGCATAAAAAGGAGGAACGATATGCTCGGTAAGCTTTGCGTCTGCGGACACGAAATGAAGCCTCAGGGGAAGCAGACGCTCGAGATGAACGGCTCAAGCCTCGGTTCGAATCTCTGGACCGATCATGTCGAGGTGGATATGTACATCTGCTCGTGGTGCGGCCGCATGGCATTCTTTGAGCCGGAGGACGTGCGCGAAAAGCGCTTTCGGGATGCCTGCGAGGAAATGACGATGGACGAGTTGCGTGCGATCGTTTACGATGCCAATCCGGATATGCTGCGCGCTGTTGCGCGCGAGCGCATTGAAGAGCTGGAGTCGATCGAGCGTTACAAGGCGGAGCAGAAGCAAAAAGAGGAGGAAAGGCGTGCAAAGCGCAAAAAACTCTTTTCGGGCATTCTCGGCAGAGACGAGGACGACGGCAAGCCGCCCAAAAACCGCCCGCCGGAGTTTTGATGAATTTATTGTAAAAGTGCGCACACTGTGCGCACTTTTTGCTTGACAAACGCGCGCGGCGGGTGTACACTCCCATCATCAAAATGGCTTGGATAGGGAAGAAACCGGAGTTCGCCGCCAAGAGAGGGATGCATTTGGTGCAAGCGTCCTGCGTGCAGAGCCGGCAGTACCACCCTTGAGCCGCCCGCGAAACAAGCGGGACGGGATCGCCCGTTACAGCGGACACAAGCGGCGCGCAACGCGCAAGCAGGGTGGAACCGTGGAGTATTTCGATGCTTCACCCCTGATAGACATCGGGGGTGGAGCTTTTTTGCACCCTCAAGTGAAAATGGAGGTAAATAACATGTCTGAAGAAGTCAAGATCAGCGAAGAGAACCAGTTCTCGTTTGAAAATCCCGAGTACCGCAAGACCTATTGGCACACCTGCTCCCATGTGCTGGCGCAGGCCGTCAAGCGCCTCTGGCCCGAGGTGAAGCTCGCCATCGGCCCGAGCATCGATAACGGTTTCTACTACGATATGCTCGCTCCGTTCTCCTTCACGCCGGAGAATTTGGCTGAGATCGAAGCCGAAATGCGCAAGATCTGCAAGGAAAAGCTCAAGCTCGAGCGCTTTGAGCTCCCGCGCGCCGAGGCCATCAAGTTTATGGAAGAAAAGGAAGAGCCGTTCAAGGTCGAGCTCATCAACGACCTGCCTGAGGATGCCGTCATCAGCTTCTACAAGCAGGGCGAGTTCACCGACCTCTGCGCCGGTCCGCACCTCGACTCCACCGGCCGCATCAAGGGCAACGGCATCAAGCTGACCGCCTGCAACGCCGCCTACTGGCGCGGCGACTCGAACCGCGAGGTGCTCCAGCGCATCTACGGCATCGCTTTCCCGAAGAAGGAAGAGCTGGACGCCTACCTCGCCCAGGTCGAAGAAGCCAAGAAGCGCGACCACAACAAGCTCGGCCGCGAGCTCGAATATTTCACCACCGTCGACTGCATCGGTCAGGGTCTTCCGGTGCTGCTGCCCAAGGGCGCGCGCGTCGTGCAGGTGCTCCAGCGCTGGGTCGAGGATGTGGAGCAGAAGCGCGGCTATCTTCTCACCAAGACCCCGCTCATGGCCAAGCGCGACCTTTACAAGATCTCCGGCCACTGGGATCACTATCTCGACGGCATGTTCATCCTCGGCGACCCGTATGACGAGACGAAGGAGTGCTTCGCCCTGCGCCCGATGACCTGCCCGTTCCAGTATCAGGTCTACCTGAACCGCCAGCGCTCCTACCGCGACCTGCCGATGCGCCTGGGCGAGACCTCGACGCTGTTCCGCAACGAGGATTCCGGCGAGATGCACGGCCTCATCCGCGTGCGTCAGTTCACCATTTCCGAAGGCCACCTCGTCCTGCGTCCCGACCAGCTTGAAGAGGAGTTCAAGGGCTGCCTCGACCTTGCCAAGTACTGCCTCGGCACCGTCGGCCTTCTTGACAAGTGCACGTTCCGCTTCTCCCAGTGGGATCCCGCGAACCCGAACAACAAGTACGAGGGCACGAAGGAGCAGTGGGATCACGCCCAGAGCGTGATGGAGCGCATCCTCAAGGACCTCGACGTCGACTACACCGTCGGCATCGACGAGGCCGCATTCTACGGCCCGAAGCTCGACATCCAGTATAAGAACGTCTACGGCAAGGAGGACACCCTCGTCACCATCCAGATCGACATGTTGCTCGCCGAGCGCTTCGGCATGTACTACATCGACGAAAACGGCGAGAAGAAGCTGCCGTACATCATCCACCGCACTTCTCTCGGCTGCTACGAGCGCACGCTCGCCTACCTCATCGAGGAGTATGCCGGCGCGCTGCCGACGTGGATGGCGCCCGAGCAGGTGCGCTTCCTGCCCGTTACCGACCGCGCCGCCGACTACTGCGCCGAGCAGGCCAAGAAGCTCGAAGACATGGGCTTCCGCGTCGAGGTCGACTACCGCAACGAGAAGATCGGCCGCAAGATCCGCGACGCGCAGATGGAGAAGGTCCCCTACATGGTGGTCGTCGGCGACCGCGACATGGAGAACGGCACCGTTTCCCCGCGCCACCGCGCGGACGGCGACCTCGGCGCGATGAGCATGGACGAGTTCTCCGCGCTTCTCAAGCAGGTCGTGGACAACAAGGAAAAGAAATAATAGCATACCGATTTTGCATAATCAGCATTTGAGCCTTTCATAGAATCAGGACGGCGCTTTGCCGCCCTGATTTTTTATACCTAAAGAAAAAATTGAAAACCTGACAAATGTTTAACGAAATAATCGGTCGAATGATGACGGAATTCAACGATAATTTGGCGAAATATCCAAAAAAGTAAAAACGTCTTGCAATAGACCTGTCATTCGGCTATAATGAGACTGCCTGAAAGAGGCAAGTAAATTTCGGAATTCAACGCTTCTCCAACGTAGGTGCTCCGAAGCGCCCCCACGCGGCGGAGCATGTGCCGGTGAAGCGGTGAATGCCGGAAGAATCAAAAAGGAGATTGCGTATGAAAAAGTTTTTAGCTCTGATCCTCTCTCTCGCGATGGTCTTCGCGCTGGTCGCCTGCGGCGGTGAGAAGACGGACGACAGCCAGAACAACGACGGCGATTCCAGCTCCCCCGTTGCGATCACTCTGGCGACCGGCGGTACCTCCGGTACCTACTACGCTGTCGGCGGCGTTCTCAAGACCGTCCTCGACTCCAAGCTGACCCTTTCCACCCTCAATGTTGAGTCCACCGGCGCTTCCGTCGCGAACGTCAACATGATCACCGACGGCGAGGCTCAGATGGCCATTCTGCAGTCCGACGTTATCAACTACGCGCACGAGGGCACCAACTCCTTCGACGGCGCTCCCGAGACCAACGCTCTTTGGGTCGCCGGTATCTACAACGAGACCGTTCAGATCCTTGCCAAGCCCGGCATCAACACCGTGTCCGACCTCAAGGGCAAGACCGTCTGCGTCGGTGACGTTGGTTCCGGTACCGAGATCAACGCCTGGCAGGTGCTCGGCGCTGCGGGTCTTACCAAGGACGATGTCACTGCGGTGAACGGCTCCTTCCAGGATGGCGTTGACCAGCTCAAGGACGGCAAGATCGACGCCGCCTTCACTGTCGCCGGTGCTCCCACGACCGCTATCGTCGACTATGCCACCACCAACACCCTCAACCTCGTCTCCCTGAGCGACGATGAGCTCGCCGCCATCCAGGAGGCCTATCCGTTCCTGATCCGTGACGACCTGGCTGCCGGCACCTACACCGGTCAGGATGCCGACGTCACCTGCGTCGCTATCCAGGCTACTCTCGTTGCCTCCGAAGAGCTGAGCGAGGATGTCGTTTATGAGTTCGTCAAGGCCATGTTCGACAACAAGGACGCTCTGACCGAAGGCCACGCCAAGTTCGGCTTCCTCGATCCCGAGGCTGCCTCCGCTGGTGCTACCGTCACCATGCATCCCGGTGCTGAGAAGTACTACAAGGAAATCGGCGTCCTGTAAGCAGGATCGCTACCGTGTATTGACGTGAATTCTCATCTGCGGAAATACATAATTGCGGCCGCTGCAATAATAACGATTATTGCAGCGGCCGCCGTGCTTCTTCCTCGCTCCGGCTACTATCTGACCCTGCGCAACCGCGACACCGGCGAGGTCTACGCCCGGTACAAAATGGGCGAGGGAGACCGCTTTTCCGTGACCTTTATCCATTCAGTGAACAAATACCCCCTGACCGATACCTACGAGATCGAAAACAAAACGATCTATGTGGAGGAGACGACCTATTGCTCCTTTGGCGCAGGCGTGCAGACGGAGCTCAACCCCGGCGAAACGCTTGACAAGGTCTATGTGGACCGCCCCGATTACAAGGGCTGGGCAATGGTCATCCGAAACATCCATCAGGACAGGACAAACGTCGGCTACATTGTCGGTACGGTCTCTGACCATGTACTCAATGTAAACGGCGAGGATGTCAGTCTGCGTGATTTGTGTGGAAAAAACGCGCCTGTGCGTTTTAATTACGAATTCTGGCTCGTCTGAGCGCACGGACGCTCTCAAATAGAATTAGGAGGAAATTGCATCATGGCTGAAAACGAAAAGCTCAACAATGTTGCAGTAGACAACGACGTCGGCACCATGGAAGACGTCGATGCGATCATGAAAAAGTACGACCGTGAGTCGAACACGCGCGTCTGGGAGGGGACTCCCCGCAAGATTCTGCGTGTCCTTACGGCACTGTTCGGCATTTTCCTGATCGTGATGAACATGTGGATCAAGATGGACGAGCGTGCGCGCCGTCCGCTCTTCCTCGGCCTGGTCATCATTCTCGTGTTTATCTACTACCCCATCAAGAAGGGCTCTCAGAAGGTCAACTACATGCCTTGGTACGATATCGTCATGGCGGCAGTCGGCGCGTTCTGTTTCTTCTTCTACCCCTTAAATCTTGAAAAAATCGTGTCTGCCGGTACGCGAATCCAGAAGGCCTTTGTCGTGCAGATCGGCAGCATTTCCATCCCCCTTCTGATCGTATTTGCAATCATCGGCACTTTGATCCTCGTCGAGTGCTGCCGCCGCGTGGTCGGTATGCCGATCATCTGCGTAGCGGCGGTGTTCGTGCTCTACGCCTTCTTAGGCGCGGGCAAGGACTTAAAGACCGTTATGTATAACCTCTTCTACACCACGACCGGTATCCTCGGCACCCCGATCGGCGTCTGCTCGACCTACATCGCGCTGTTCGTCATCTTCGGTGCCTTCCTTGAGGCCACGGGTGTTGCAAACTTCTTCATCGACTGCGCGAATGCACTGGTCGGCTGGGCTTCCGGCGGTCCTGCAAAGGTCGCGGTCGTTTCCTCTGCCCTCTGCGGCATGGTCTCCGGTTCCTCCGTCGGTAACACCGTTACCACCGGTTCCGTCACCATCCCGATGATGAAGAAGACCGGTTATCCCCCGGAGTTTGCCGGCGCGGTCGAGGCTGCGTCTTCCACCGGCGGTCAGATCATGCCCCCGATCATGGGCGCTGCGGCGTTCCTGATGGCGGAAATGGTCGGCGTTCCCTATGCTGATATCATCGTGCGTGCAATCCTGCCCGCATTCCTGTACTTCCTCGGTATCTTCCTCGGCGTGCACTTCAAGGCCAAGAAGCTCGGCCTCAAGGGCCTGCCCCGCGAAGAGCTCCCCAAGTGGAAGATCCTGCTCCCGCAGATCTACCTCATCCTCCCGCTGGTCGTTCTGGTCTACATGATCATGATCGGCTTCACGATGGCCACCGCCGCCGTGTACGCGACCCTTTACTGCGTGGTCGTCGCCATGATCAGCCGTGAAGAGGGCAAGAAGAAGCTCGTCATGGCCATCCCCCTGATCCCGCTTCTGTTCATGACCCTCATGAGCCGCAGCTTCGAGCCGGGCACCTTCATGGGCGAGAACGGCAGCACGCTCTGCCTTGCCATCGCCTTCGCGCTGCTGGTTATCAACTACGCCATCAGCAAGCCCAACGTCAAGAGCCTGCCCACCATCATCGACGCGTTTGAAAACGGCGGCAAGAACTGCCTGAGCGTCGGTATCGCCTGCGGTATGGCTGGTATCATCGCCGGCGTCGTCACCATGACCGGTCTCGGCCAGGTGCTCATCGGCGCGATCGTCGGTCTGTCCAACGGTCACCTGATCATCGCTCTCGTGCTGACGATGCTCTGCTGCATCGTGCTCGGCATGGGCGTTCCCACCACCGCGAACTACATCATCATGGCCACCACCTGCGCGCCGATCCTTGCCTCCGGCATGGGTCTCCACCTGATGGCTGCCCACATGTTCTGCTTCTACTTCGGTATCGTCGCAGACATCACCCCGCCCGTTGCGCTGGCTGCCTACGCCGGTTCCGCCATCGCCAAGGCTCCCCCGATGAAGACCGCCTGGAACGCGACCCGTCTCGCAATCGCGGCGTTCATCATCCCCTACATCTTTGCTTACAATAACGACCTGATCTTCGTTGGCAGCGACGTCAACTTCCTGAGCGTTGCCTCCGTCGTCATCTCCGCGACCCTCGGTATGGCGTCTATCGCCTCCGGCCTGATGGGCTACCTGATCCGCGACATGAAGTGGATCAGCCGCATCGCGCTGGTCGCCGGCGGCCTGCTGATGGTCATCCCCGGCACGGTCACCGACCTTGCGGGTCTTGCGGTGCTGGTCGTCGTCCTCGTTCTCCAGCGTATCGAGAACAAGAAGGACAAGGCGGCTGCGTCCGTGTAACGCAAAGCATCCTGCTAATGAAAAAGAGACCGCTTCGGCGGTCTCTTTTTTTGCATGTGCGCCGCTTTTCAAGCATAGACTGGAAACGACGGGAGGTTTTGCACATGCCCAGAATTTATTTGAGTCCCTCCACGCAGGATTGGAACCCGTATGTCGACGGCAGTGGCAGCGAGGAATACTGGATGAATCTGCTGGCCGACACGCTCGAGCCGTACCTTTACGCAAACACCATCTCCTTTGTGCGCAACACGCCGGAGATGACCGCGGCCTCGTCCATCGCGCAGGCGAACAGCTGTCTCTTATACACAATCTCCGAGCCCACGAGACAGGCAGAAATCTCGTATGCCGTCTTCTGCTTGAAAAAAAAAGACTCTCATAAACATCTCCGAGCCCCACGAGACTAAGGCGAATATCGTATTCCGCATTCCGCTTGAAAAAAAAAAAAGATTATGTTGGTGTTGGATAGTATGTTATCAA
>OJJU01000828.1_pt1 | contig 10873 bp, 6 predicted proteins | sample 1596141 | NCBI WGS metagenome assembly OJJU01 (sample SAMEA4350150, study PRJEB24818) | metagenome | biome: human; feature: gut; material: faeces | place: Denmark | collected 2013-09
ATAAGTGTGTTAACATTCGGCACATCAATGCCTGTTTCGATAATCGTTGTGCAAACCAAAATGTCAATTTCGGCATTGAGGAGCTTTTGCCAAACATCGGATAACTGTTCTTCCGTCATTTGACCGTGTGCAACGCCCACTGTGGCGTCCGGCATTGCCTTTTTTATCTGCATTGCAATATGGTCGATTGTGTCTATATCATTGTGCAAATAGTAGCATTGACCGCCTCTTGCAAGCTCTTTTTCCATAGCTTCAACGAGTATGCCGAAATCGTATTCAATAACATAGGTTTGTACTGGTTTTCGGTCGCCCGGTGCTTCTTCAAGCAGGCTCATATCACGGATTCCGCTCATTGCCATATTCAGCGTTCTCGGAATAGGTGTTGCCGATAGGGTCAGAACATCAACTCTCGGGAATTTTTCCTTGATTTTTTCTTTTTGAGCAACGCCGAAACGCTGTTCTTCGTCAACAATCAGCAGTCCCAAATCTTTGAACTTGATGTCGCCGCCGAAAATTCTGTGAGTGCCGATTAAAAGGTCAACCTTGCCTTTTTCAAGGTCGCTCAGCACCTCTTTTTGTTTTGCAGGCGATACAAATCTGCTGAGCATTTCTATTCTTACGGGGAACGCTTCCATTCGTTTAAGTGCAGTTTGGAAGTGTTGCATGGCAAGTACGGTGGTCGGCACAAGGATTGCACATTGTTTGCCGTCACCAATGCATTTGAATGCCGCACGCAGGGCAACCTCTGTTTTGCCAAAGCCAACATCGCCGCAAAGCAGTCTGTCCATAGGTGCTGTTTTTTCCATATCGCCCTTGATTTCGTCAATCGAGCGAAGCTGGTCGTCGGTTTCTTCGTATGCAAAGCGGAGTTCAAAATCCCGTTGCATATCCGTGTCTTCGGAAAATGCAAAGCCCTTTGTGTTCATTCGCTTTGAGTACAGGGCAATGAGTTCTTTCGCCATATCCTGAAGTCCTGCACGAACCTTGGATTTTGTTTTACTCCAATCGCCCGAACCGAGTCGGCTGATTTTTACCTTTGAGTCGTCACGGGGACCGATGTATTTTGAAACAAGGTCAAGCTGAGTTACCGGAACATAAAGATTGTCGCCTTTTGCGTAGCTGATTTTGATATAGTCCTTGCTGACATTGTTGATTTCAAGTGCCTGTATGCCCTCAAAAATGCCGATACCGTGGATATTGTGAACAATGTAATCGCCGATGACAAGTTCGTCAAGTGAATGAATGGCATCTTTTGAACTGAAGTGCTTGTGCTTTTTCTTGGCTTGGTTAACTTTGCCGTAAGTGATGAGTGCAAATTTGCACGAGGACAGTTGAAATCCCGATGAGGTCGTGCCCGACATAACGGTTACAAGACCGTGGGTGAATTCCTCCGGCTTTTTGTCACAGTAAACGGCTTGGTAGCCCATTTCCTGCAAATCGTAGGCAAGAGCTTTTGCCGATTTTGATGTGCCGGCAAGTATGCAAACGGTGTATTTTGTTTTGATAAGAGGGAACAATTCGTCTTTGAGTTGGCTTAATGTTCCGCTCCAAGAGTTGAAAGTTTGACAGGTGAATGATGCAAGATGTCTTATAGGCGTGTCAAAACTTCCACGAGGGAAAGAATCGAGATAAATCGCCTTATGGTTTTCGTAAACACCCAAAAGGTCGGTAAAATCAAGGCTGAATTTGTCAATACCTTTGCAGATTATGCCGTCCTCCAACAGCCACTTGATGTCCTCAAGCATAAGCTTTTGTTGGTTTTCGCATTTTTCCTTGCATTTGCCGCTTTCAAGCACAAACAGCAAACCGTCAAAATAATCAAACAGTCCGTTACTTTCGTATGCAAGCGGAAGATATTTATCGTTGCACGGCAGATTTATGCCTTGCTTTAATTTGTCGCTGTCGGCATAGAGTTTTTCTCTTGCTTTTATGGCTTTGCCTTTGAGCGAGGCGGCAAGTTCGTCAATCTTTTTTGCCTGAATTTCCTTTGACGGAAACAAAACTTCCGTTGCCGGAATAATATCTATCTTTTCAACAATATCATTTCGCCTTTGGGTTGAAATATCAAATTTTGCAATGGAATCAACCGTGTCGCCCCATAATTCAATTCTTACAGGGTCATCGGCTCCCGGTGGGAAGATGTCAATAAGTCCGCCTCTGACGCTGAACTGACTTGTGCCGTCAACCTGGTCAAATCGTGTGTAGCCTGCCTTAACAAGTTTGTTGACGGTTTCATCAATGTCGATGTCCTCGCCCTCGCTGATGGTGAAAGAACGGTCGATAAGTGCCTGCGGCGGCATTGTCATTTGGCACGCTGCCTGTACCGAGGCAACAACTATGTTGTAGTCGCTCTTGATGATTTTTGAAAGCACTCCGAGCCTGATATGCTCAAATTCACGGCTTATGCCCTCAACATCAAGGAAGGTGAACTCTCTCCTCGGATAGAGCAAAACTCCGTCTGTAAGCGTTGACAAATCCTCGTAAACCCTGATTGCACTTGCTTCGTCGGGTGTAATGACAAAAGCCTTTTCTTCAAGGTCGTCACATAAAGAGTGAACGATGTGCACCTTGTTGATTTCGGGCAAACCGACAGCACCCACGGGAAATTCGTGAGTGCCGACTGCTTCTTTTAAATTTTGATATTCTTTGTCTTTGTCAAATATTTTTGAATAACAGCTCATATTTCGCCTTATGCCCTTAACTGTTGTATTTGTTCATGGCTTCGTCGGTTTTGCCGTTGACCATAAGTCTTGCCGCCTTTGTTGCGTTTTCAAGTGCGGTTTGCAGTTCTTCGGATTTCTCCTTTGGAAATTCGCTCAAAACCCATTTTGCAAGGTCGTATGCGGCATTCGGCTTCTTGTCAACTCCGACTTTAATTCGTGGAAATTCTTCGGAACCGAGGCACGAAATTATGCTTTTTATTCCGTTGTGACCGCCGGCACTGCCTTTTCTTCTTATTCTTGTTTTGCCTATGTCAAGACTGATGTCGTCATAAATTACTATGATATTTTCGTTTGGAATATTATAGTATTCGGCGGCTTCCATAATCGCCTCGCCGCTGAGGTTCATCATAGTCTGTGGTTTCATAACAAGGCAACGCTTGCCGTCTATCATTTCGTCCGCAATCAAGGCTTGAAATTTGGATTTTTTTATTTCAAAGCCCTCTTCTTTTGCAAGCAAATCAACCGCTTTGAAACCTGCATTGTGCCTTGTGTTTGCGTATTTGGGTCCGGGATTTCCCAAGCCTGCAATGATGTATTCTATTTTTCCTCGTTTAAATGAAAACATTTGTTATTCCTCGTTTTGTTCTTCGATTTCAGTGACGGTTTTTGTAACTTTTACTTTTTCTGCCCTGCGTCCGTCGGTTTCCACAACTTCAAAATGCAGGTCTTTATAATCAAAACTGTCGCCGATTTCGGGTATTTTGTCTGTGTTTTCCATAACCCAGCCGTTGAGCGTTGTTACATTTGTGTTCTTGTCGTCAATTCCAAAATATTCAAATATATCGTCAAGGTTTGCCATACCGTCAATGATATAGGTGTTGTCATCGATTTTTTCAATATCCACTTCAACTTCATCGTGTTCGTCCCAAATTTCGCCGACGAGTTCCTCAAGTATGTCCTCAAGTGTCACAATACCCTCGGTGCCGCCGAATTCGTCAATCACAACTGCAAGGTGAGTTTTGTTTTTTTGAAAAATTCGCAGTAATTTGCTGATTTTTGTGTCAGGACTGACGGTCGGAACGGTCTTTATGATTGTGCGGAGTGACTTTAAGCCACGGCTTCTGATGTCCTCAAAATCACGGTGGTGGATGATGCCCACAATATTGTCAATGTCGCCGATGTAAACAGGAAGTCGGCTGTATCCGCTTGCCTTGAATATCTTTTCTATGTCGGACAGCTTTGCGTATTTGTCAACAGCCTCAACATCAATTCTCGGAGTGAGAATGTCGCTTGCGTAAAGGTCGTCAAATTCGATTGATGAACGGATAAGCTCGCTTTCGTTTTCGCTGATTTCACCGCCCGTTTGAGCTTCGTCAACATAGGTTTTCAGTTCTTCTTCGGTTACGGCATTGTTTTTTTCAAGGCGAAACATCTTGTTGAGCAAAAGTTTCCAGCCTCTGAACAGCATATTGAGCGGATAGAACAGAAATATAAAAAACTTAACTGCCGGAGCAACTGCAACGGCAAAGGTTTCTGCTTTTTCTTTTGCAATGGTTTTTGGTGTGATTTCGCCGAAAATCAACACAACAACGGTCATAACCACCGTGCTCACGGTCGCACCGAGGTCGCTGTTGTCGCCCAAAAGTCCCGTAAAAAACAGGGTTGCAATAGAGGTTGAAGCAATGTTTACGATGTTGTTGCCAATCAAAATTGTTGAAAGCACAATGTCAAAATCATCTGCCAACTTTAATGTTCGTTCGATTTTTTTGCTTTTTTCGCCTTGTCCCATCGCTTTGAGTTTTACTTTGTTTAGCGATGAAAATGCGGTTTCCGCCGATGAAAAAAATGCCGAAAACATTACTAAAATAATCATTACGATTAATAAGGGTGTGTTCATTTCTGCTCCTTTGTTTAAGATTGCTTTAAAGGGCATATCAAACCAGATATGCCCTTATTTTGTTTATGCGAAAAACCTGTTGTTATTCAGTTTTTTCAAATTCGTTAAATTCTCTTTCAGAGTCATCTTTTTCGTAGTTGTACATATTTTCGTCTTTAACATGTTTTGCAATGTACTCATCTCTGTCAAACAACTCGTCTGCTTTAACTTTCCAAGCCTTAGCGGCTTCGATAGTTTTGTCAAACAAAGCGTTTGCACTTTCGGGATGTTGCATTTCTGTTGAATATGCACCTGTTTCGGCAACCATTTTGCTGATAGCACCCGGATTGTCAAGTACAGGGCAAGGACGAAGCATATTGTTTGAGAACGGCTGATTCTTCTTGTAAGCCATAAAGAGCGGGCTTTGGAGTGCTTCCAAAACGCTGCATTCTTTGATGTTGACATTTGAATAGTGAACAAAAGCACAAGGTTCGCAGTCACCGTTTGAGTTGATGTGGAAGTAGTGTCTGCCGCCTGCGATACAGCCCTGAACATATTCGCCGTCGTTCCAGAAATCAAGAGCGAAGATAGATTTTGTCTTGCGCCATTCGTGCATTTTTTTGTACATAAGTGCACGCTGTTCAGGAGATACCATAAGATCGGTTACGGCACCGTTGCCTGTCGGCATATATGTAAAGAACCAAGCAAACTTTACGCCCTGTTCAATGAGCCAATCCATATATTCGTCTGATGCCAAAACATCGGTGTTCTTGCTTGTATAGCAAAGAGATGCACCAAACGGAACGCCTCTGTCTTTAAGACGCTTCATAGCGGCTGTGCACTTTTTGAATGTACCGTTTCCACGGCGGAAGTCGTTTTCTTCTTCGTATCCTTCAATAGAGAATGCAGGGTAGAAGTTGCCAACCTCTTTGATTTCGTCAGCAAAGCTGTCGTCAATCAATGTGCCGTTTGTAAAGCTCAAAAATGCACAATCAGGGTTTTCACGGCAAAGACGCATCAAATCTGCTCTTCTCATCGTAGGCTCGCCGCCTGTGTAAAGATACATATATGTGCCGAGTTCCTTGCCTTGTCTGATGATTCTTGCAAGGTCATCGTATGAAAGACTGCTTGTGTGGCCGTATTCTGCCGCCCAACAGCCTGTACATTTGAGGTTGCATGCTGCGGTTGGGTCCATAAGGATTGCCCACGGCACATTACAGCCGTACTTTTCAATAGCTGCCATACGCTTTGTGTAGCTGTTGATTGCAACATTCATAAGCGGCGGAACGAGCTTTTCGATAACATGCTCGTCTGTATTGCAGATGATGTCTTTCGCAAACTTCATCCAGTTGTTGTTAGGGTCGTCCATTACTTTGTGGAGTCCTGCATATGTTGAACGGTTAACACGCTTAACATCTGCTTTTTCGACTAATTTTAAAATTCTCGGTGCATTTCTGTCAAAGTCTTTTCTGGCATACTTTATTGCGTGCTTAACTGCAAAATCGGTTACCTGTTCTTTAAATGACATAGTTTTACCTCTCTTACGGGGCAACTGCCCTCTTTCATCATTATTATTTTATAGAAATAGATATAGATAATATAATACTAAATTTTTAGTTTGTCAAGTTTGATTTGCTCAAGTGACAATTTGGTAATTTTTACTAAAATCTAAGTTGAAATTTTAGACGATATGTCTTGTCTGTTTTGTTTTTGTATTTTTCGTTGCAATGTGCACCCCAGCTGTCATAGCCGCCAACGCCTTGCTGTCTTGCGATAACTCTTACAACGGTTTTATTGTATTCTGGCAAGTCTTTTTCGTGCCATACATCTTCGATTTCTTTAGGGAGATAATGGCAAACATTAAGCTCGCAAACAGGCTCGGCAACAATTCCGAATGATTTTTTGTCACCCAAAAGGGTTGCGTATCTTACACCTGTTCTGTTGCCGCATTCCTGAGGCTTGAGGTAGTCAACCCACAGGTCGTTAACTGTTGTGTTGTACAATCCGATTTTTGCGGCATTGCATCTGTCAATGTAGTTTTCGTCCGGACCTGCACCAAGGTAGGTGAGGCTTTCAAAATCTTTAGGAAGTTCAAATAAAAGGCTGATTTCCGGGATTTCAGGTAAGGTGTCGTTTGGCTTGAATTCAAGGCTTATTTCCATGCCCTTTGATGTGATTGTGTAAACGACAACTGCTCTTGAAACAGGTTGTGTGCAAACTTCTGCACCGCCAACAACCACAACTTTTTTGCCGTTGTCAAGAATTTGATAATTTTCAATTCTCCACTTTGAGTTGTTGAAAATGCCCGGCGTGTCGCCCGCATCTCTCCAGCAACCGAGCCTGCTTCCGGCTCTTGAACCTCTGTCGTTGTCGGTGAGTGCTCTCCAGAAATTCAAACGCATAGGAGCTTGTAGCATTTCTTCGCCGTTTACCTTAATTGAGTAAAGTTGATTGCGTTCTCTTCTTTCAAAGCGAATGTTTATGTCGTCGCTGATAACACGGAGTGAGCCGTATGTATCGTCAACAAGAAGAGGGAGGTCTTCCTCCAATTCATCGTATGTGTTTGCAAATTCGTTTATAACAAATTGTTCTTCTGCTACAATGTGACCTGCCTTGCACCAAGAGGTGTCCTCTTTTACTTTGAGTTCAAGGTTGAGGTAGTACTCTATTGAAGAAGCCTTTGCAAGTTCAAGATTGATTGTTTTTTTGTCAAAAGGCTCAAGGTCAACTGTGACTGTGCCCTCGCTGAATACGCCCTTGTCACTGCATTGGCTCCAGTGCAAATCGTATTCTTTAAGGTTTGTAAACAAATTTTTGTTTTTAATTTCGATAATTCCACGCTCTGCGTCGATAGCCTTGAAGTCAACATTTTGGTAAAGCTTTTTGATTTCCGCAAGCTTCGGTGTAACGGCTCTGTCGCCAAACAAAAGTCCGTTGCCGCAGAAGTGACCGTCGTGCGGATTTTCGCCGAAATCACCGCCGTAGGCAAGATATTCTTTGCCGTTTTCGTCGGTTGTCATTATGCTTTGGTCAACCCAGTCCCAAACAAAGCCGCCCTGAAGGCAAGGATACTTGTCCCAAAGGGTTGTGTATTCGTCGGTTGAACCGCAGGAATTACCCATAGCGTGAGTGTATTCGCAAAGAATGTAAGGCCTGCCGTCTCTGCCTGTGAGTGCATATTCTTCGCAGTCCCAAGGTTTTGCATACATTTTGCTTTGAACATCCGAAAGTTCTTTTTCGTCAGGTGCTCTGTCACATTCAAAGTGAACAAATCTTGACTTGTCGGCTTCTTTAATCCATTTGTACATCTTTTTAGGTGTTTCGCCGCCGAGAGATTCATTGCCGAGACTCCAGCAAACAACGCACGAATAGTTTTTGTCACGCTGGTAAAGAGCCTTGATACGCTCCATACAAGCCTTTTCCCATTCCGGACGGGAAGCGGGAAGCTGAGGGCAACCGATAATTGTTGACCAGCCCGTGCCGTGGGTTTCCATATTATTTTCATCAATAACATAAAGTCCGTATTCGTCACAAAGTTCATACCATCTCGGAGCATTAGGGTAGTGCGAGGTGCGAACGGCATTGATGTTGTTTTTCTTCATAAGTTCAATATCCTGACGCATAACATCCTCTGTGATGTATCTGCCCTTGTGACAGTCAAACTCGTGTCTGTTTGTGCCTTTAAACACAATTCTTCTACCGTTGATTCGGATTATACCGTCCTTGATTTCAACGGTCCTGAAGCCGATTTTATGCGATATGTATTCGATAGGAACACCGTTATTTTTGAGTGTGAGCACAACCGTGTAAAGGTGCGGGCTTTCACTGCTCCAAGGCTTAACATTTGTTACGATTGCTTTGAGGTCGGTTACATGCTCTTCGCTTGCGTACTGACTGTCGAGTGCGGCTGTTGTGCCGTCATCGTCAACAACGGTCATATCAATGCTGAGTCCCTCGTATGCACCGTTTGTTTTAACCTGAACGGTAAGATAACCGTCGTGAAGCTGTGAGTCCGGTTCTGCATGAATTTCAAAATCACGGATGTATTCACGCTCGGTTGTGTAAATATATACATCACGGAAAATGCCGCCGAGACGCCACATATCCTGACATTCAAGCCAACTGCCGGTGCACCAGCGGTAAACTTCAACGCCGATAACATTTGAACCCTCAACAAGGTGACGGGTGATGTCAAACTCGGCTCTGTTAAATGTTGACTCGCTGTAACCCACTCTTTCGCCGTTTACATAGAGGTAAAATGCGGCTTCAACACCCTCGAAGCAGAGAACAACTCTTCTGTTGAGTACAGCTTGATTGATGTGAATTCTTTTGAGGTAGCAGCCTACCGGATTGTGCTTAACAGGTGCGTTAGGCGGGCAAATATCTTCACTGCCCTCCCAAGGATAACGCACATTGCAGTATTGCGGCTGGTCATATCCCTGCATCTGCCATGAGCAAGGCACAATAACCGAGTCCCAATTATGCGAATCGTAATTAGGGTCTGCAAAATCAGATGGTCTGTATGCGTAATTTTTGTATAGCTTAAATTTCCATTTGCCGTTTAAAAGCTTGCATCTTGAAGAAGCGTATCTGTCCGCTTTTTTTGCTTCCTCAAATGTTTCGTAAGGCATAAGCGTTGCGTGCTGAGGCAATCTGTTTACGCCAACGATTTCCGGATTGCTTTGCCATTCGGTATATCCGTCAATAAAGTTTCTTTCCATATATTTTCTCCCTCGGGTTTGTTATGTTATCTTCTGTGGATTGCGCCCTCTTGATAGCCTTTTTGCTTGACTACAACTCCAAATGAGCGTAAAAGGATAATAAGGTCAAGCTTTAAGCTCCATTTGTCGCAATATTCTTTGTCGAGCTTCATCTTTTTCATAAGAGATATGTCGTCACGACCGTTGATTTGTGCCCAACCCGTAAGTCCGGGTCTGAAGCGGTAAACGCCGTATTCAAGTCGCAACCTGTGTGCTCTGATTTCACTTGAAATAAGCGGTCTCGGCCCCACAAAACTCATATCGCCTTTGAGTATGTTCCACAGTTGCGGAAGCTCGTCCATACTCGTTTTGCGAAGAAATGCACCGAATTTTGTAATGTATTGCTCCGGATTTTCAAGTTCGCCCGTGGCACAGTTCGGCGTGTCGTTTTTCATTGTTTGGAATTTGTAAATCCTAAACGGTTTTCCGCTTCTGCCCCTGCGTTCGTGGCTGAAAAACACTTTGCAGTTCGGCGTAAAATAGTTAACCGCCATAATGAACAAAAAGAGCGGTGACAAAATAATCAAACTGAAAAACGAAACTACAATGTCAAACAATCGCCTCCACTTTGTAGCTCCAAAATATTTGTGCAAAAACTGTTTCATTTATTCTTCCTTGTTTCATCATATATTCCGCATTTTTACAACAAAATGTGTTGTAAAGGGCATAAATCCCCAATATATAGTTTATAGACTAAATGATTATAGCATAGCTTTTATAAAAATGCAATTATAAAATTATTAATTTTTCCGAAAAGATTTTTTTATAAATTGATGCTAAAATATATACAAATCTCTGTTTGTGTGTTAAAATATCATATATTCTATTATTGAGGTGCAATTATGAAAAATATTCCTAAAATTTTGATAAGTGTAATTTTGGTCATTGCTTTGGCTTTTTCTTTTTCGTCGTGTGCAAAAACAGAGATGACCGAGGAAAACATAACCGATACCGTTTCAACGGTTGAAACGGCACTGAAAGAATTTGACACAAAAAAACTTGAAAAATATGTAGACTCGTCAACTCTAAACTATATTATGAAATATGCCGACAAGCACCAACAATTTGTTGATTTGGGCAAGGCGATATTCGGCAATCTTTCAATTACGGTTGATTCCGTTGATGTGGAAAGCAAAACGGTTAACGTTACCGTTAAAAACAAGGATTTCAGTTCGGTTGCCTATGATTTTGCTTCAAATTTAAAGGCGGAATATACGCCTCTTCAGTTGGTGGGAAAACTTGATGACGAGGACTTTTTGAATTTGTCGCTCGGAAACCTTGTAAGTTCTATGAATGATGTTTCAGATGAAACGGAAGTTTCTGTAACGCTCAAGGTTGTAACGGGCAAAAAAAATCTTGTTTTGTCATTTGACGAGGACGCAGAAAATGCCGTGTCCGGCGGTGCTCTTGCTTCTATAAAAAACTTATATAATTAAAATATAAAAATAAAAATATGTGGGGAGCACGTCTATTTGAAGCAGGAAACACATCGGCAGAGACGAGAAAATTTAGAGGAATACGAAGAAGAATTCAAAGAAGAAGAGAAAGAATAAATATATTACAAAGTCTATTAT
>OJJU01000831.1_pt1 | contig 10862 bp, 14 predicted proteins | sample 1596141 | NCBI WGS metagenome assembly OJJU01 (sample SAMEA4350150, study PRJEB24818) | metagenome | biome: human; feature: gut; material: faeces | place: Denmark | collected 2013-09
AGCATTTTACTTGTGGAATTCGCTTAGGTGTAATTAATTGAAGTTTCGCAAGTGAAAATTCAATAACCTTATAATCAACAGAAAAGCCATCAGTCTCGCTACCAGCATACTGGATGCGGCGTGGGTCTGAACCGTAAGAGTCGAAATATCTATTCATTCTACCTCCGTTTTTAAAGTGTTCTATTTTGGATCAAATAACAAAGGACGTTTACTGGCGATGCGCTTTAATACTATATAATCCAAGCTACAGATTACTCTTTGTTTATTCTTTCCACCAATTCATCTGGTGTAAGTATCTCCATCTTGGAGAAACCAAACCACTTTTTGCCCAAGTCTTTAATGGATGCACCTATGTGATATACACAGTTCGCTGCTCTCCTTTTTTTCTATTTTATCTGTCATATTTATATTCATTTTTCCAAAATCACAAATTGTGACTTTGAACATTACCATATTTAACAGCATTCAAAGGTAGTGCTTTTAGCCTTTAAACTACTATCACACAACCCCTTTCTTTGAAAAGAACGTAAAATTAAAAATACTAACTCGCTCTAAATAGGACTTTGATTGAATATCAAGAAGTTGGGCGTTTGCCTATATTATATAGGTAACAATATGGAAACGAGCGGACTTCTGCTCGTTTCTGTATTTTGCAATATACAAAGAACACCTTAATTCGGGGACAAAGATACGATAATTTTCTAAATATCCAATGAATTACGATGAGATTTTTATGGCAATTAGAACTTTTTGTGTAAAATCCCATGCATGAAATGCAGTTTTCTAAGAAAATATTTGGAGATTCCGACAAAAAAGCGTATTTTTGCAGCAACAAATCCCACCACGCCTCTCAACGATGCGTACCACGGTGGGACTTCGCTTTTTATATGGGTATATGAACTACGACAAACAACCGATAAATATAGATGAACAATTAGCCTTGCTCCAAAACAGAGGACTAATGATAGAGGATGTAGCTACAGCCAAATTACAGCTTCGCAATATCAGCTATTTCCGTATCGCTAGTTATCTTCGATACATGGAGCAAGACCGACAACATCATCTTTACAAATCCGGCAGTACATTCGAGCAAGCCATCAACCTTTATCTCTTTGATAAAGAACTACGCCAACTTATATTCACGGCTATCCAAGATATTGAGATTTCTCTCCGAACCAAGATGATTCAAGTGTTCTCAATGGAACATGGGGCATTTTGGTTTATGGATTCGTCATTGTTCAAGAATGCAGAGTTTTATGAAGGTTGTCTTGACAATATAAAGAAAGAGGTGTCTCGCTCAAATGAAGATTTTATCAAGGAACATTCCGAGAAATATAATTATCCAGCTCTTCCACCCGTGTGGAAGACCTTGGAGGTTGTTTCATTTGGTACTCTTTCCAAGTTGTTTTGCCTATTTAAGGACAATCGATTAAAAAAGCAAGTGGCAAGAGAGTTTGGACTTCCTCAATACACTTATTTGGAAAGTTGGATAAGGTGCATTACCGTACTTCGTAATTGCTGTGCTCATCATGCACGTATATGGAATAGGCGTTTTGCCTTGAAACCTCAATTACCGAACCGACTTCCTCTCAATTGGATTACTCCAAGTCAGAAGCCTATCAAGTTGTACCATCAGCTATGCACCTTATTATATTTGGAACAAACTATTAAACCTTGCATGGACTTGAAAAGTTCTCTACTCAAACTCTTTGCAAAATACTCTAATGTAGATTTGCATGCCATGGGATTTCCGCAAGGATGGGAAAATGAACCTTTATGGAGATAGTAGGCGGTGTTCGGATATAGCTTATCCGAACACCTGCTGCCATAACGTTTTGTTGCTGACGATGATTCAGACATCAACTTTCATGTATTTTTGCAACACAGGGACATTTTGCTCCTGTGTGCACATTGTGGCTATAGCCATAAAATAATTGCCATCTTCCCTATGTATGAGTTCGGCGTTATGGCGTATGATGTCGCAATTATAAGATGCATTGTTGCTGCCCTCGAAAGATACATGAGCCATCCTTGGCTCATCGAAAAGATACAAATACTTGTATGGCACAAACACTTGCACTGTTCTTTGATTGATGACCTCACCATTAGCCTCTGGCATGGATTCCATAGCAGGAACATATTGCAGAATATTACCGCCTTATGTTGACACAACACTCACGTTAAATGCTGATGGTACCTACTTGTTGATACAGACATTCAAAGAAAAGCAGAACGAGCAGGAAAGGTTAAGAGGAACTTTCCAAGTGCTTGACTACAACATCCTGATGCTTGTGCATCCTTCGAGTGGTGAGCATACCTTCTACAAGGTGAAGGATGCCAACCATATTATTCTGATAGATTCGTTTGGTAACGAACCTAAAAAAGAAAATCGGGATAACTATGCCCTAATAAAGAAATGAAATGTAAATAAACTGTGTTTACCCATTGTAGTAGAACACAGCTTATTTTACACTCGAACCAAAGATGGACTTTTACAAATTATTGTTTACAAAGACATATTGAATAGTAAACACACTAAGATTATTGTTGCTTTTTGTAGTATTCACCTCTCCATTTTATACCATTTGGTGTAACTTGTATATACTCTCCTAATAAATAATATTGATTGAAAAGTTTATCTGTTACATCAGGTAGATTTATAATAATACTTTTCTCAGTATTCAAATCCACTTTATACGGATACTCGTAGTATAAGACACCAAAGTATTGGCCTGCGGGATTACTTTCGGTATAATACATTGGTTGGAATGTAAATCTGAAACTTTTTGGAGAATTAATTCTATTACGATTCAATACTATAGCACATGTCCCTTTTTCAGTAATCCCAGAATACGAAATAGTTCCACAATAAACATTAAACTTTATAGGCATAGTTGTATTCGGAACTTTGAAAAGTATTTCAGCAAGAGTTTTATTACCAGAAACTTCTTCGATAATTAAAATGTTTTTAAAAGCACTTTGCATCGGTCCTTCTATTGAATTTATCTCAAAAAAAGTATCGCTGACTTTAGTTATTTGACAAATAGCCAAAGGAAAGCTCTGTTCCCCCTCTATAGAAGAGGAGGAATAGAACTTTAGTGTGTCATTTTTAATTTCTATCAATTTTGAACTGGTTTCATTATGATAGATACCATTTTCAAGTTTTTTAGATGTTTCACCAAAACTAACCAATCCTATAACTGACAAAAAAATACAAAATATAAATCTCATTTATTTTTCAATTTTTGTTGACCCTTCAAAAAATCAGAATAATCTTTAATCATTGGATAGCCATATCCACCATTCGGATCTTTTATGGGCCTACATAATGAACATTTGAACGAACTGTTGAGTGCTTCAAACTATTGAACCGGTCACAATTTGTGACCAGTTCAGCCATTTCCTCCTTAGTTAGTTGAAAACGGAAACGTTCAGGAAATCTCTCCATATTACGTTTTACAGCTTGATTTAACACCCTGTTTTCCACTCCATAAAGTTCAGCCAAGTCTCTGTCTATCATAATTTGATTTCCACGAATAGACATTATTCGACTTTCTACAGGAGTGGTAACTACGACTTCATCATTTTGTAACTGGTCACAATTTGCGACCAGTTCTCCTTTATCTTGATGTTCTATATTATCTGCCATATTTCTATCTTTATTTTTAAGGTCACAATTTGTGACCTTAAACGTGTTGTTACTTATTATTGCATTCAAAGGTAGTGTTTTTAGCCTTTAAGCCACTATTGCACAACCTTTTTTTTGAAAAGAACGTAAAATTAATAGTTTTATTGCTATGATTGTAGTTTTATTAACATAAAGCTCTAAAGCAGCCAAAGGAGAGCAAGAGCAAGGAAGCCGTGGAGACCAACAAGGACATCGAGCAGTTGTTGCTTTCCATCCAAAAGGAAGAGATGTGCTTGTGGAAAAGAGAACGGACTTACCTATTCCTACCATTTGTGACGACACTCGTTCGCCAGCCTCATTACGCTGGAGGCAGGTGTGCTGATGGAGACCATCTGCAAGATGCTCGGTCACAAGGATGTGAAGATGACGCAGCGGTATGCGAGAGTAACCCAAAAGAAAGCGCATCCTTCGTTTCACTTGTCACAACGTTGTTTTCTTTCATTTGCACGTCTCCTCAAAATAGTACTAAAAAAATAAAACAATATAATCAATAAAATTATTACATGGATAGATGTAAATAATACCAGATAGAACCACCACGTAAACGCTGCTCCACCAGCCCCTTTATAGATCATTAAGTAGTACAAAGGAAATGAATAACCAACAAACACAATGGCATTTATTGAACATTTTTTGTGACTAATAAAAATCCATTCTATTAGTAGCAATATTATGCATATTAAAGAAATAGCATATAGGATTATATTATCATTCATATTTTAAATTATTTTATAAATCGTTTTGTATAGCTTTTAAATACAAGTACTCACATATATAAACAAGCAATCCTAAGCCTATATATAAGAATCTCTCATAAGGCATAGATGAAACGCCCCACCAATTATATACAAAAAACAACAGAAATGCGATGCTTAATGTACCAAACAAGATTCTATTAAACTTATTACTACCATAGACCATAAATGTAAAGATATAACCTACAATATATAACATATCATTATAAATATACAATAAGCTTAGTGCTATATCAGTTTTACCTCTAAAAAACACATGGAATATATGTGATATAATAATGTATGCAACCAATCCTATTATTATAGAATATATTTTTTGTTGTTTCATATCTTATTCCTCTTATTTTTTCTTTTTGATAGTGTACTATCTACATTCATCCACAAACTTACCATCGGTTCATAGTACCTCGCCCCATAGTAATACAATCCAGTCTCCTCATCGAATTCCTTCGCATTGAAAAGATAAGGTGTATTCCAATGTTGTTGCGCTCCTCAATGAACACTTCACAGAATGGAACATACTCGATATGCTGCACCACCTCGCCGTCCACATAGTCGTTGTTGTCCTCGCCATTGTACGGCACTGCAAAGGTTGCCTGCTTTTTTTCTATTTTATCTATCATATTTATATTCATTTTTCCAATATCACAAATTGTGACTTTGAACATTACCATATTTAACAGCATTCAAAGGTAGTGCTTTTAGCCTTTAAGCCACTATTGCACAACCCCTTTCTTTGAAAAGAACGTAAAATCAATAGTATTATTGCTGTGATTGTACTTTTATTAATCGCTTAACTCGTTGCACCGTACTTACTGTTAAACTTGGGTTAACTTTACAGTTTTTTTTAGGAGCTTGGCTCTTTTTACAAAAAAGACTGATAAAAAAAGCAAAAAATAGCAGATTTGAGCTTTTGTTTTGAGTTTCAAGTGGTTGTGGTAGTCGTTGGCTTTAAGTGGCATTCGTGAGGAAATGCGAAAATGGCGGATTTGAGAAGTGGAAACGCTTTCAAGTCATTACCTCAAAGAAATGCCCAAATAAGCATATTTAACGGCTTCGGTTCTTACTTCTCCATTCTGCACAGGTTTAGAATTTGCCATGCAACTCTCATGATTTAATTTTGCACCGAACAAAAGCAAGGAATTATGAGAAGTACATTTAAGACAGTCTTCTATGTAAATGGAAGCAAGGAGAGAAACGGAATTGTCCCTATCATGGGACGAGTGACAATCAACGGAACTATCGCACAGTTCAGCTGCAAGCAGAGCGTAAGCAAGGCGATATGGGATGCCAAGGGCAACAGAGCAAAGGGAAGAAGCAAGGAAGCCAAGGAGGTGAACTTTGCGCTTGACAACATCAAGGCTCAAATCACCAAGCATTACCAACGACTTTCCGACCGTGAGGCGTTCGTTACCGCTGAAATGGTGAGAAACGCTTATCAAGGCATAGGCATGGAGTACGAGACATTGCTCAGAGCCTTTGACAAGGAGAACGCAACCTTTGCCAAACGTGTGGGCAAAGACCGAGCTGTTAGGACTTATCGCAAGTATCTTGTGGTAAGAAAGTACGTTGCCGAGTTCATCAAGTTTCAGTACAAGCGCAGCGACATGGCAATGAATGAGCTTACCGAGGAGTTCATCCGTGACTTTTGCCTGTACTTGAAGAACGTTGTAGGGCTTACGCAGTCCACCATTTGGATATACTCCATTCCGTTGAAGCATATCGTCACGGCAGCACACTACAACGGCAAGATACCGAGAAACCCTTTTGCCATGTACCACGTTGACCCAGACCACAAGGAGCGTGAGTTCTTGACCTTGGACGAGCTTACCGCCATGACCGAGATAAAGTTGGAAGACCCAAACATGGCATTTGCAAGAGACCTTTTCGTTTTTGGCTGTTGGACAGGTATCTCTTTCATTGACACAAAGAACCTGACGGAGGACAACATCTGTATGATAAACGGTGCTCCTTGGATAGTTTCCAAGCGTCAAAAGACAGGCGTGCCGTTTCAAGTCAAGCTGATGGATATTCCGATGCAGATTGTTGAGAGATACAAGCCATTGAGAAAGGACAGCCACTTGTTCAATATCGGCAGACTTGACACTATCAACAAGCGCATCAAGAAAGTGGCTGCAATGTGTGGCATCAAGAAACGAATCTCGTACCACGTTAGTAGGCACTCGTTTGCAGTATTGTCCCTGGAATACGGTATGCCGATTGAGACAGTAAGCAAGATACTCGGTCACACGAACATCACCACGACGCAGATATATGCCAAGGTGACAAGCACCAAGTTGGAGCATGACATATCAGTCTTTGAAAATCGAATCAAGGGGCATTTGCCAACAATGGGAGGAATGGCATGAAAAGAACTGTAATCACTATGGACGGAAATGGAGAGTTTTCCATTCCGTCCAACTTGCAAGACTTGTGGATGATTGAGGGTGAATTGGTTGATATGCTTCATGTCACCGCCCCGAAACTCCATGCTGTGATAAGGTCAATGTACAAGGAAGGCTTGTTTTTGGTGTCGGATGTCCAACAGAAAAAGGAAACTTCCAAGGGCATTTGGCAAACGCAGTATGGCTTCCCGATGATTGTTGCCCTTTGTTTCCGTATAAATTCATACGGTGCTGTTCGATTTCGTGACACAATCATAAAGAGGTTGTACGGGGCAAAAGAGAAAGGTAGTGTCATTATCCTACAACTCAATGGAGGGACAAACGCTATTAACTGAATGTCCTCTTGTCGTTGGCTTAATGCTGTCGTTCTGTCACGAAGAAGTACAGAAGCATTGGTATGAAGCAGCTTATTTGATGGGGATAGTCCTAAGCCATTAAAAGGGCGGACTAATCCCCTTATTTTTGTTGATTTGTTGAATATACAGAAAGTAGTGTTGAATATCAAGTATTTACGGCTCTACATACTCTCAACAAATATCTCAACAAAAGAAAGAGAATGATGAAAAGAGAAATCCTCAATGTTCATGCCTATGTTTCTCTTTTGCCCAGTGAAGTGTTGTGTAGAAACTTTTGTTGAGAACTTGTTGATAAGTTAAGTCTTTGATTTTCATTACCATACAACATATTCTCAACTACTCAACTGAAAAATACCCATCACTTGGTCTGCCGTAGAATGTACTTGTGGATTTATTGGCAACCGCTCTATTCTCCGAAATGGTTGCAGCAACGTTCCTTGGAGGCTTTGCGCCTCCAGCCACTTGGGCAAACCTCCGCAGTGTTTTAGCATGGCATTAGATTTATGCAGACTATACCGAGGACACACAGCGCATATAACACACTCGGCATAGTTCACAAAGTAAAACGACAAAACACAATTACTACACTTGGCAAGTTGCGCACTGAATATTATCACCTTGTCCTTTGCACACTTCAATAACAAGGTAGTTTGTATCTGTGACCTTATTCTTCAATGTGGCAGCTTTGATTTTTGGTGCAAATTGCGAGAATTAAGGTCTGCAACCTTGGGCATGGAGAGCTGAAAGGCAAATGTCTCGTCTTTTGTTCTTAGAGGAGGGAGCGAGGTTATGTTTTGGGAACCCCAAAACTCCTCGCTCCACCATAAGGGCGGAGAATTTTTGTTCCCAACGGTCGCAGAAAGTGAGTGTACCAACTATAAACAGTATGTCGAATTACAAGCATGCATGAACAAGCCAGGAGAAAGGGTGGAAAACTGCCCACTAAAAGGATTCGCAAGCTGTCAAAGTTTGACACGAAGAAATTCTCTCTGCCAAGCTACGAGGTATTGAAATTGATGGCGAGAAAAACCAATCGCAAGTTGGCTGAGTATATCCGTGAGTCCACCTTGAACGGCAAGATAGTCCGTAGAAACAACACTGAAATGAGACCATAGTCTCGGTAGGGCATAGATTTAACCAGTTTATCCTCTAATCACATATTCAAATTCATCAAAATTCTCATACCCTAATTCTTCTAAGACTTGACGACTGTGTTTTCTGTCCTCTTCAGTGTTGAACTTGGGTATAATGGGGAGACGGAGGGTGATTTTATCTTTATGTTTGGCATGGGAGTAGAGCCAGACAAGGTTCTCAATAACTTGCTGATTGCCCTTGCCGGTATAGGCTTGGTAGATGGCAGGTGTCATGTCCTTGATGTCGATGATGAAGGAGTCGATGAAGGAGATGACTTCCTCCAAGTGATGGCGAGGCACGTTGAGGCTCGTCTCCATCGTAAACTGCCATTCCTCAGGACATTGCTCGCAAAATTCCTTGATGAATGCGCTTCGCAAGAGTGGTTCGCCTCCACCAAAGCAGATGCCGCCTCCTGTCGCCAAGAAATAAAGATTGTCCATCTCCACGTTCATCATCAGCAGTTCCGTGTCCATCTCCTGCCATACGCCGTCGGCTTCGAGGCATTGGGGATTGAGGCAATACTTGCAATGGAGAGGGCATCCGTGGAATGCCACGAGGGTGGTGACACCCTCGCCGTCTATCGTAAGGCGGTGGCGGTCGATGCAAATGAGTGGGGCGGTCTTCATTTTATTCTAATCTAAAGGTAACGGGGACTGTATATTTCGTTTTTACGGCCTTGCCATTTTGCTTGGCAGGATTCCATTTCGGCATACTTTTCACTACCCGAATGGCTTCCTCGTCGAAGGTAGGGGAAATGCTTTTCATCACCTTGATGTCACTCAGGGTTCCGTCTTCATTGACAGTGAAACCAACAATGACTCTTCCTTGTATATTGCAATCTCCTTGTATGTTTGGATAGCGGAGATTTTGGGCGATGTATTGCATCAATGCAGCTGAACCGCCAGGGAATGATGCCATTTCCTCGATTGCTGCGCCAAATAGCTTGCTGCTCTTGGTGGAGTCTGATGCGACGGTTTGTTGGATGATGGCGGTCTTACCATCATTCGTGTACTTTTCTTGCTTTGCTTCTTCTGAATGAGTATCTTTCTTGATGATAGGAGCTGTTCCTCTGATAACTGCGACTTCCCCCAAGACATCTCTGCTTTCTGTCAAAGTGATAATATTGAGTTTCTCTTGGCTCATTTTTGTGATTTTGATGATTCTGTCTTGCATGCCAAGATATTTCACGGTGATTATATCTTCTTTCTCCACCTCGATAGTAAAGTTTCCATCTTTGTCAGCAATAGTCTTGCTGCCAGAAATTTTTGCCGTAATCGTGGCTCCTACTTGTGGATCTCCTTGCTCGTCAATGAGATGCCCTTGTACAAAAAGTACTCCTTTCTTGTTTAGTGCTTCTTTTTCTTTGAGGAGGACGGAATCGTTTGGCGTATATTCTTGAAATAGAATAGGGAGGGTTTTCTCTGATATAGAACTATAATATCCCTTCTGGGTGGCGCATGATGTGGTGGATGCGGCGAGGGCGGTGATTCCCAATGCCACTCCTGCGACCTTGATGGCTTTCCCGGCCATTTGTCTGATTCTCAACTCATGTTCCAGGTCTCTCACGTCTTGCTCACATCTTGGGCAAGTTCCCTTGCATTCGCCCTTGAAGTGGCATTCTTCGGGTGAATAGTCTATCCCATTGGCATCCGCTATTTGTTTGCGAATAGCCTTGAGGGTATCGCATATGTTGCGTCCTTTGGTTTTCATAAATTGATATTTTTAGGTGTTCAACATTCCCTTTATTTACAAAATGGGTATATTGTTACTCCTTAGTCATAAATTCTAAAAATACCCATTTTTATAATTCTAATTTCAAAAGTACGAAAAACAATCTACAAACGAGAAAATTTTGCTTTGAATTGTTAGAAAGGGAATTGCATTTAACATTTCTCATGTTTTTAATGCTGTATATGAAACTTATATGTGTTTCTTTAGATATTGTACAGTTGCATTTCTGAGACATTTTCCGACCATAATTTAATAATCTATAAAAACAACGCAAAAGATGTTATTTCTCAGATTTTAAATTTATCTTTGCAATCGTAACAGAGTTGTTTGACAAGCAAGGCAAACTTATGTATAATGAAGAAGTTGGTACTATTGCCAAGTCATTACCTCTATTGAGGTGAACTATTCATAAATAGCTCATTTTAAGCTGTTCAGTAGATTTTAGCAGAATTTTATCAAAAAAAATCGTAAATTTGCAGCGAGAAATAAAAACTTGAAGAATAAACAACATAAAAATGAACTTATGAAGAAATTCTCGTTGATAGTGATGAGCTGCATGATAGCTTGCGGACTGCTCGCCAACCACGGCATCGTGAAGGGCGGAGAAATGTCGCCTAAGGTAGAGGACACGGTATCGATTGCCAAGAAAATCACTGATAGTCAATGGCTATCGAACAACTCCGACACGTTGGAAGTGGACACAGCTGGCGAAGACTCGGTGGTGAATGTGGTGGCCTACTTCTGCAAGGGCGACACCTGCGAATACTGGATCTATGAGAATGAGTGGAAGGTG
>OJJU01000832.1_pt1 | contig 10858 bp, 9 predicted proteins | sample 1596141 | NCBI WGS metagenome assembly OJJU01 (sample SAMEA4350150, study PRJEB24818) | metagenome | biome: human; feature: gut; material: faeces | place: Denmark | collected 2013-09
ACTTCAAGTAGAGGCTACGGGTATAACCTACTGGGATGGTACTCTTAATGACCATCACTGCATCTGGGTTTACCTCCAGAACCAGGTCGATGACTTCTTCTACATGGGTTGTATCGAAGTAGTTCTTTACTGGGTCGTAGTTGGTTGGTGCTGCAATCACAACAAAGTCTGCATCAGCATAAGCAGACTTGCCATCGAGAGTTGCAGTCAAGTTCAATGGCTTCTCTGCCAAATACTTTTCAATATAATCATCCTGGATAGGAGAAATCTTATTGTTGAGTTTCTCCACCTTCTCAGGGATTACATCTACTGCTGTTACATGATGGTGCTGAGATAACAGGGTTGCTATACTCAGACCTACGTAGCCGGTACCGGCTACTGCTACTTTAATATCTTTAAAATCATTCATAATGATATTGTGTTTATTTTCTATTATTCCAAAGTTTAGGACACAAGCATCTCACGTAGATTGTTACATAATGTAAACAAGCCGTAACAAAACCTATATGTCTTTTCTCTAAATGAAAAGTCTCCTTTGGAGGCATACCATTTGGTCTATTAAGCATCTTCCAGCGTTGAGCCAATGGCACATCGGGATTACACCACTTATCAAGTGTAGGATGTGCATCACATTCACCCAAAACTTCACCAGCTTGATAAATATCTATACCTACCTTTTTAGCTCTCAAACCATAATCAAAGTCTCCTTTACTATGAGTAAAGTATGGATCAAGATTGCCAAGCACGCTGTAAGCAGCTTGAGGTATTAATACTATATTGCCATTAAAGTGATTTACTTTTATCAACCTACCATTAGGGGTTGGAACCTTACCATCTTTTAATCTACCACCATAAGTTATTTTGGAATGGTCTGTTGATTCTGTAGCGCCAACGACAATTGCCTTTTCTTTTGTTTCAAGAGCCGCCTCAATAAGCACTTTCAACATATTATCATAAACAAAGGTATCATCGTTGAGCCATAGATAGAAGTCATAGTCCTTAGCCTTTGCTGCTGTGTCCCATGCTGTCCACATACCACGATTCCAGAACAAATCACCTTTAGCATGTATGATGTTTACTTGATGGAATTGCTCAACAACCGCCTCAGGTGTACCATCCGTACAACCATCATCAGTAAGATACACATCCACAAGATAACCTTCTAAAGGCAATATATTATATAGCCTTTTAAGGCATTGTATTGTTTTTTCCTTTCGGTTAAATACCGTAAGGAGAACTGCAATTGTTTTCATATAATTATATTAAATATCTATCCCAATTAATATTATCCTTAATATGCTTTGCAGGAATTCCAGCATACACGGAGTTTTCCTTATCAAACTTGTTTGTCACTATGGCAAAATTCCCGACAATTGAATTATCAGGAAGAACCGCACCTTTCATAACTCTAACATGAGCCGTAAGCCATACATGATTACCAATAATTACATCATTCGAAGGATTTATTCGTTTATCAGAAACTGTATTGATAATAGAATGACTATCACCTGTACGTATCTCAATATCACTTGAAAACATACAATTATCACCTACAGTAATCTTGGTACCTTCGATTGCGGCCAAGTGTCCACCTTCAATTGTAGAATCATGTCCGATAATGATTTCATTTGTTCCATGTTGCATCCAGAAAAAAGTATTACTAATAATGGTACTTCCACCTTTAATTTCAAGTCTGTTACCATCACCGATAATTTTAATTTTACAATTGAATAGTCTAACTTTTGGACCAACAATAATTACGTTATTTTTACCAGAAATATCAAAAGATGTACCCTTAAGGAAAGCTGCACTAAGTGATATTGTATTGCTCCCCCATATTCGATATTTCCATGCATTATTTAATGCAACAAACGATATATTCTTGCTATGAATTTCATCATGAAAGGAGATTCCTTCATAATGGATTAAATTTTTGACATTGACATATACTAAAAAAATCAAATTAACGATTAATTAATTGTGAACTCTCGAATTCAGAAGGAGTTATAATATAAATACCTTTATTTTCTTCAAAGAAATGTCTTATCGAAGCTTCTATAACAGAATCGTGAATTCTATAACATTTTGTTCGTTTACAAATTGCAGGAGATCCAACTAACAAAGCTCCCTCACCTGAGGACATATAGTTTTTATTAGCATAACTTCTAGAAGCCAAAATAGTAGAAGATGCCAAAACTGTTCCTTTAGAAACAGTTGAATTGTTACCGATCCAAACTCTGTCTCCAATTGATATAGGTGACAAACAATCTTTTACCAGTCCTTTATGGTAAATATAATGAAAATCTGTATCAGCACACACACAGTTAAAAGCAAATTGTGTATAATCTCCTATAGATATTATTGAATTACAAAAGAGTTTACAGCCCCCCCCAAATGCGACGCCCTTTCCTAAATATAATTTTCCATGATCCATCCTTAAAGTACACCCAGGACTCATTCTAAAATTGCCATTGACAAAAATCTTAGAATCAAGTAGCATCAACAACAAGGGAGATTTAGAAGAAATCATTTTATCATCATTCCTTCCTATTGCAATCATACCAAATTTAATTTTGGTGCAATCTCCTAATATCATTTGACTTCGCCTTATTAACAATTCACAAGGCGAATAAATTACAATCGGAAACTTTAAAGCTTGCCTAATAGGCAAAAGTCTCATATTTACGATTATTGTATTCAGATAATAGAAGTTATATCTATCAATAATCTTTTTTAGAAATTTAAACACTCTAATTAGCATACTTATTATTTTTAGCACCTTCTTGAAAAGAGGCAGTAAATTCAGCAACAATTATATTTTTTCTTTTTTTTCGATAGAGAATCTATATAATATTGAATCATATCTGTCTTAGAAAATAAGATTAATAAAACATACAAGCCAAAAAACTGACTCCATGCTTCAGCAACAAACATCAAAAGCAACAAATCGAAAACTATAAAAAAGAGATAACTAATACTATTCAAGTAACTTTTTTTAAGCACTTCATAAGCTTTGAACATCAATAGAATAAAAGTAATCATACCAAATAATCCGGTATCTCCTAATATTTGAGCATAACAATTATCACAAGTGCTCACTATTTTATTAAAGTTTCCTAAACCGAAAAAAGGTGAAGAGTAAAATGCATTGAAGCCATTTAGCATAACAGTTGCTCTACCTGTCATCGTTAAATCTTTATGCAGTATATCTACAATTATAAACTCAAAAAGATATTGGATATTAAAAAAAGTAATGCCTATTGAAACGAATAAGCATATATAAAGAAGTACTTTATACTTCAAATAATTCATAAATAAATGAGTCAAACCAAAATAATAACAAATTGCAAAACCTAACAAGGCAGTTTCAGCAACCAAAGAAGTGGCTGACCATATAATAAGACCAGATATATAAGTAAATACCAGTGTTATCCATGATAGCAAACTATTTTTCCCCGATATGAATAAATTTAAAATAGCACAAACCATAGCAGGGATAAAGAAACTGGCACTACCATTACTACTACTTAAAAAATAAACATTTTGCAATTGTTCATCTGTAAAGTATTCCTCTATATTAATTGTAAAGCCAACAATTTGATACATCCAAAAGAAACTAAATATTATTAACACCATGTAAACGAACAATAAAGAACGCATCACTGTCTTTAGTTTTTTTAAAGGAATAATATCCCATATTAAAGCAAATGAAACTATAGAGCCACCAAACGTAAAAAGCAGGTTTATATTGCCCTGACCAAAATAGGTAGATATAAAACATGCTAATATATAAAACAGCAAATAGGGTAAATATCTGTTATGCGTTCCTCTATTTATATAAATAAAGAAAACAATTAATGCGCATACTATTCTTGCAATGTTTAAAAATGTATTTATAGCAGTAAAGCCCATTAAATCAAAGCCTGCAGGCTTTAAAAAACAAAAGAACACAAATACCCAAGGCAAAGAAATGTCAATCTTAGAAGTCCTCATATCAAATTATAATTACCAATAACAACCATTTTCTACCTTTTTAGTATGACTTGAAACATATTCATCAGGTCTTACCCAAAAAGGATTATTCATAAGTTTCAAATAAAAATCATCGCTAATTCCTTTAAAATCACGAGATTTTTGATTTTCCCATCTTTTTCCTTTTATACCAAACCATAATTGTAAACTGCCACCTACATGAATAGCAATATGACCTGTTCTTTTAACATGTGCCGCTAATGGAAATCCATAAGCGCCACAACCTAGAAGACATACATCGTATTCTTCTTTATCTATTTCCTTTTTCATCCATTCTAGAGCCGCAAACCAATCTTCAAACTGATTACAATCACCGCCTAAGCTTTGAACAGCTTCAACAGTTCTTAACTCAAATTCTGGCAATACATCAGGATTTTCGAATAGTTTATCACGATTAAGATACTGTTTTTCTATCAGTTTTGCAAAAGGATGAACAACAAGAACCTTTTTTGTGCGTAAAACTCTTGTCCAAGGAGAATTGGACAAAAATGGATCTATGTAAGGTAATGAAAAAAATGATTGACAATGAGTTAGATAGTTCTGCATAGAATCAACACCAGTCAAAACAGAATTAAACACAGCTAAAGCATCTACATATTGACTATCTTCTATCATTAACTCAGAAAACCTAGCTAAATTTTCTTCGTTTGAAGGGAAAAAGCCGCTCCAATCTTGCATTTGATTTATTATGTTTTTATTAAACCACCAGAATGAACTTTTACTTCTTATAAAATTTAATATATTTCCTTTTTTTCCTTTTTTTATTGAAATATAATTTAAAATACAAGATAATTCAGTTGCTCCATACCTTGCTATCATACAGGGTTTTCCCCTACTAACCATGCTAAATAGTAAGTCATTGACCTCATTAATTCCATCTATTATTTCATAATTATATTCTAAAGAATTCTGGAAAAAACGAGAATAAAGTTTTCTTAAAATATGATATATTATATTCATTGTTTAAAATTTTATCATTTAACGCTATTTTGACATTTCATATTTTGCAGTAAATTTTACAGTTTAAATCAGCTTCCTTACAAGTTGAAATGAAACCATTAAGAATCCATGCCAATTGAACAACACTATTTTTCTGTTGAAAAGGAATTTGATTCTTGATGTTATCAAAAGCCGTAGCCAATCTATTTTTAGAAAGGAAATTAACAGCAAGACATACCTCACGCTTTTTATTTGGATTACTCATCAAGTTTAGATATTTTCCCTCTATATCATCAACATTTCCTCTCCTACATTTTTGTATTCCTGTATTCTTCCATGTACCTCTCATACTATCAATCTTTGAACGCAAGGCATCCATATTAGGATTCATATTTCCAATGTTCTTTATTGCCTGGCCTATAACATCTTGAAAATTAGAAGCAGACAACCCTGCCTTATCTTTACATTTCGAATGGATAAATGAAATGGTGTCATTTGAGATTGCGATGTGATCAGCCCATTCATTACCCATATCATCACACAAAAGTATATCAGCCGTATCATATAGTTCGTGCTCTACCACATGAAAAAGGCTATTTGGAGTGAATTCTGTACTTTGTTCATTATACCCATCGCCTTTCTCACTTGTCACATTCCTAATTGCTTCTATAGGTTCTAACACTGCCAATATTGAATCAAAATCCTTTTCTATCTCAGAGTTTCTATATAATTTTCCAGAAGCATAAACGTATGAAAAATCAGAGAAGCATACAGTAAAACAACGAAGAGTATTAATCAGTGTTTTGATACTTAAATATCTACCCACGTTATCTTTATAATAAAGTGAATCTAAAGGTTTCTTTGCTGCAATTTTCAATCCATTGGCAAGCTTGGCAACCCCTATGCTCTTATACATAAATTGGGTATCCGTACTTCTTGTCAGTTCTAAGCTTTCACATCCCTCTCTGAAGATACGCCAAAAGCTATCAGTAAAGTCAATATAAGAATCCTTGTCAACCTTTCTATAAATAGACTTGTCATCAAGTTTATCGCTTATATAATTTTGCAGATCAAATATATTAATCAGCAATGATGTTGGTTGCAAGTCAGCACCTACCTCTTTCCAACTAAAAGGCATAGCAAAGCGGGTAAGGAAATTCTCTGCTTCTACATAATTTTCAAGCTTGCTTACTAAGAAATTCATCCATTCCAGTAATAAGGTTAACCCTTTCTTATTTCCGAACTTAGCTATACGGGAAGTACCAATATTGACAGAACAAGTGCCATCATTGTCATTGACAAATCTGATTGTTGTTACTATATTCTGGTTCGTTCCAAACATTGGCATTGATATCTGCAAGTTATTTGCCTCATACGACTTTGTACGCATCGCATTTTTACTTGTATTCATATTTGCCAGTTTTATCTGCTGGAAATCAGTAGAATCTTCCACCAATACACTTGCTATTACTTTTGCACTAATAGGCCTAAGACTATTTATAAACTTAGAAAGGTGTGAAATATTCTTCTTTACTATCACCACATAATCTCTTATCTCCACGATTAAGAGGTAAGAGATTTTCATTTCCTTTATAGTATCCGGACAAGTATCTTCATCAAAATCAAACATTGAAGGTACAGAAACTTGGCGGAAAACAAGCAAAGAACAAAGAGCCTGACAAGTATCATCTCCAACTTCTATCGTTTCAGGTTGGCAAATGATTTTAGTCAAGGGATAAAAGCACCCACCTTCCACGACATCACTAAAAACATCTTTGATGTACGTTTTCGTGATAGTTTTAGACCCCAATTTAAAGAAATACGCTCCCTCATTAAGAAGGAGGTGATGATACAAATCTAATCGATCCATATTTATAGAATTATTTCCACTTTACATTACCCTCATTATCCACCATTATCCAATCTTCACTATCAGGATAACCATGCCAAAAATTCTCTGGACATACTTTTATCCCCCTATTCAGCAAAGCAGGTTTGTATGAGAATGAACTTTTGCTCGTTATCAACAAGTCGGCATAAACCATGTGAAGGAAAGAAGCCACAGCTCCCATATCCATACACCAGTGAAAGTTAGGGTACTTAACAAACTCCGGGTAATCTTCAGGCTTTCCCTGCGAGAAGAAATATATATGAACTGGCTTATCTGTAATAGTCTTGACTTTCTCTACTACTTGTTCCAAAACCTTTTCAAAATAGTCGTTACTGAGATAGCGCATTGCAAGGTTAGGGTTTGTTGGATCAGCCATAATATCACCTCTACGCACATGAATAGCAATATTGAAATTGGCAGTATCATATGAAAGAGTATCATCTTTTCTTGCTGTTGCTGAATAAAATTTCTGCTGCAAATCAGGAATCAATGTATTCAAGTCACGATAAAATTGATCCTGCTCACAGAGAAAAACAACTTTTTGGTCAGAATAAGACTCTACTATCTTTCGAATAACTTCAAACTGCTCTGATTCCAATTCATTAAACTTAGGCAACAGAACCTTTTTATAGCCGCTCTTTATTAAATCTTTATAACTTGCTTCATTCGCTCCAAATCCCAAAAAGTCATTCCAAGGTGTAGGAACCCATGGATGATGATAACGAGAGAATGGAATATTGGCAAATTTTAAGCCTAAAACTTTAGCCAAATGATATCCAGCCATCCAATTTGCCATCTGATGTCCTATACCTGCACCAGGATTCGGACGAGCAGCAATATAATTTATATGTTTACCATCGCCCTCATGTTTACGAGAGTGACGATAGGAAACATAATAACTACAATATTCTAAAAATGTTTTTTTATGGATATAATTAAAATAATACCCATAAAGTTTTCTTTCTAATTTATAAAGAAACGCATTCATATTATTAATCTTTTATTTTTTACCAAACATAATCAGTCGCAAATATGGTATAGCAAAAACACACTTACCAATTATACAAGCTATAACACATTGCAAAATCCCCAAAAATAGAATCAACAAATTTATCGCAGAATTTGAAAAGTGAAGAAAAACAAATCCCTCAGGAAGGAATTGTATTGGTAAAAGATATATGACCAATGACATTTTTCCAAATTCCTGCAATATTCTCTTCACTACAAGAGGGAGCCAATTCATATAGAAGAAGTTATAAAACACAATGATTGAAAGTGCAGCGCACACAAAGTTAGCGCACAAATTCATCATAGATACCAACATTCTACCATTTGATTCATACGGAAAGAAGTACCATAGACCAAGAAGTATCAAACTTGCCCCCCCATTAATTTTATATTAGTAATTCTGTTTTGAAGATCTTTCCTTTTATACAATAAACTTCCTCCCCAAAAGCTACATACATAAATAATGTAAACAAAGCAGAAATACGAATGGTCAACAATGCCTAATAATGCTAATAATAGGGATATAGTAAACATAAAGCCTAATCTCTTTACTGTATTATCTGACTTTCCTAGAATAAAATATTGTATAGTATATAAAAGCATCATTAAGAACAGTACTGGCAAGAACCAAATATTCAAATTTGGGAAGAACATAAAACGCTGCAACAAATCACCCCATTTTTCTAATTTACCAGAACTAAACATTATATATCCAGGAATAAGCCAAAAAAGATAAGGAACAATCAAAGCTATAAATTTCTTTTTTATAAACTTTGAAAAACCTAGAACATCCAAACGATTCGTCTGTTCACATAAATATCCGCTAATAAAGAAGAAAAGAGGCATATGAAAAGAATATATTGCTTCCGCAACAGGATATAAAGAACCTAATTGGGTAAACGGCAAATATATATGTCCTAAAACGACCAGAAGAATAGCAAAGCCTCTCAACTCATCTAGATAATCAACTCTTTCTACTTTTGCCATAATGTTTTTTTATTTTACTGAGCCCACTTTAAAAAGTAAGGCCTGTTTAAAATGTTTATATTTCACGATAATAATCTTCGATTTATGCCGTTATCTGGAGTATTTTTCGTATCTTTGCACCATCAATTAAAAGAATGACTATGTTTAAAAAGACAGATCCGAATCCTCAGTTAGATATATTCACGGCTCCCTCAATGCAGTTAGGAAGTCGTGCTTCAAAGAAGTATTCTGACCCCAACGCATGGCATAACCAATTTTATAGTCTCGTGACAACCAAGATTGATGAGGAGATATTCAAGCCTTTGTTTCCAGAAGGTAAGAAGAGCGGCCGCCCAAACGCTTCCATCCGCATACTCGTGGCTATGTCTGTCTTAAAGGAGGGATTCGGTTGCAGCGACGAGGATCTGTTTGAGAAGTGCGAGTTTGATCTTCTTACCAGAAAGGCTCTTGGCATGGAACTTTTGACAGATGTGACTCCATCAATAGATACCTATTATCTGTTTCGCCGCCGCATCTGCGAATATCAGGAAAGAACTGGCATTGACCTGATGAAGCTCTGCTTCGAGCAGCTTGCCGGCAATCAGGTACGTCTTCTCAAGATATCAGGCAAATGCGTCCGTATGGACAGTAAGCTTATCGGCAGCAATATCGCTCGCCAGTCTCGTTATGAACTGATACATACAACTTTGGTCAAGTTCCTCAAGACATGCACGCTTTCCAATCTCTCCCCAGAGCAGGAAGAGCGGGCAAAGGAATACTTGAAAGAGGATTCCTCCAAGACCGTTTACCGCTCTGACTCCGATACGCTTCAGAGCAATCTTGCCAGAATTGGTAATTTCATCATGGATATGCTGGCAGCTTTTCCTGCCATTTCTCCTGCACATGATCTTCTTCAGCGTCTGTTTGATGAACAGTATGTCGTAATGGACGGAAAGGCTGTTCTTCGAGACAAAAAGGAGGTAAAGGCTGACAGTCTTCAGAATCCTAACGATCCTGATGCAACCTATCGTGCCAAGAACGACCAGAAGGTGCAAGGCTATGTGACCAACATCACAGAGACTGTAGAGGAAGGCAAGCCTAACATCATCACTTCCGTTCAGGTTGAAACTGCAGTATTTGCAGACTGCCATTTCCTTCAGGAGGCTGTGGAAAACAGTGAACGTGTCACGGATTCTACGATTGAAGACCTGTATGCAGATGGTGCCTATCAAAGTCCAGACAATCGAGAGTTTGCAAAGAACCACAATGCCATGCAGCTCAAGACTGGCAAGATGCAAGGTGGATGCAGATGGGAACTGATACCACATGACGAGGATGGTCTTACCGTCAGGGAAATTGCTACTGGCAACACCTACGAGGCAGTCAAAGCCGTCACAAAGCAGGGCTCCAGAAAGCGATGGAGAATCCCATGGAACAACAAAACCGGTTGGCGTTACTTTGAAGACAAAGACATTAAAGCCTATCAGCTAAGGAAGCAGATAGAAAGCCTTCCTTTGGAGGAACAGCATAAACGGAATAACGTAGAAGCTGCCATGTTCCAATACAGTTTTCATACACGTAATGGCAAGACCCGATATAGGGGCTTGCTCAAACATCGTATGCATGCATATAGCAGATGTATGTGGATGAACCTCCGAAGGATGGTAATATTCCAGATTTCAACATTTCAAAGATCGATATTTGCCCTTTTCGGGCCTATCAGAGATGCTTTCGGCTCTTTCAAGGCGATTTCTCGAAAGATATTCACCAGCGGAGCCGATTGCTATGTTTCACTCAGAATGACCACACTGGTCATGCTGGATTCAAAATATGCCCCTTTTTAAAGTGGGCTCATTAATAAAAGAAGCAGAGTATAATGAAAATGAGAAAAATGCTCCAATACAGACTTGCTGATTTAGATAGTATGCTGGTATTGCTCTTCGCTTTTTTGCAACCCATCTCGGCTCAAAAAGCTGATGACAATGTGCATATATTGCAATGCAATGATAGATACGTCTTCAA
>OJJU01000833.1_pt1 | contig 10842 bp, 10 predicted proteins | sample 1596141 | NCBI WGS metagenome assembly OJJU01 (sample SAMEA4350150, study PRJEB24818) | metagenome | biome: human; feature: gut; material: faeces | place: Denmark | collected 2013-09
CTTAAGAATATTGCACAAGTGGAACATTCCAGACACAGATCATTCGATAACTTCATTGTCAACACTCTTGGATCTTTGGCTGCTTATTGTTTCTTTCCTAAGAAACCAACAATTGCAGTTCAAAGGATAGTAGATAGACAATTAACGTTATTCTAATTCGTCGAACTCACGTTAAATATATGCCTTGGAAAGTTTTTACGCAATCCTTGGCGTTAACTAACTTTGGCAACAAGTTGGCAAACGACCAGTTTATACAGCGTCAAAAATGCCTCTTATTGCCTAAATATAGCCCCAAAGTGGGGCAATTCGGTCTTTGAACTATTTTGTTGCCATCTGGAGACCCATTTCGAGGTCATACAAGAAAAGTCGGCGCATGTTAATCCAAGCACACCTTGCGATGGCTTGCAAAGTATGCTTTATCTTTGTGCGGTATCTGGTCTTGTTATTTCTCGTATGGAAGATATATTGGAACATGGTTGCCTCGACATTGTTGCATTTCTACCTTTCCTCGAAAGGGATGGATTCAACTTTCTTGCGAACCTCGTTCTTGTCCACTTGCTCTTTGGTGAAGTATCTCCAAGTCCTTTTTCCATTTGAACTCTCAACAGATATTTTCCATTGATCTTGTTTGACAGGTATTGCCGTTTGGACTTCTGCCGTTGTCTTGTCGGTGACTTGCAAGGTATGCTCGTCCGTCATGTCCAAATCAAATCGAGAAGGCCTTCCTTGTATGCCATTGGCGATGAACTCAATGCCGTTAACAAATTATAGCCATTATTTGCTCCGTCCCAGCCCATATTATTATGGACATAAAAATCCTTAACATGAACATTGTGAGACTCATCATCTAGCGTTGCTATTACATAACCATCAATAATCCATGAATGACCAGCGACCTCATCAAGTTCCACGCCTGTATATTTATCTTTCACATGACCTGCACCAGGAGATTTCTAAAAGCGATTTATCTCATCGTCTGCTGAGCCACTGCCGTTATATTTATCCTTGAAGCTGTTGAAGTTATAGCTGATTGAGGCAATAATGCAACGATTGAAGTTGTTTACCTTTCTGTTCTGTACCACGAAATTTACTTTCTTTATATCATTCAACTTTGACCAATCAAACAAGTCCTCTGCTTTCAGCGTTATTGTTAGCCTCTTCTTGAGCAATTGCTTTTGAACCATCATGTTGAATGTGGCATGGCTGTTCTGCTCGTAGATGCCGTGATGCCCTTTGATGTTCCAATAGAAATCGCTGCGGAAAAGCCAATCGCTTTTAAGTTCCACTGAGTTTTGAAATGCCAATAAACCGTATGGATGATTATAATCTACCTTTTCTCCATTGTATGTCAAAGAGAAAAAAGGCTTGTAAACGCCTACCGTCAAAGTTGGTCGCCAACAGTCGAATACAGGTGAAACCACACATTGCGCTCCTAACTGCTGAAAATCCTTGGCGTTAGTTGACATCCAAGCAACGGTTCCTGGTTTACCAGATATAGCCACAACCGTAGGATGGATATAGTCTTTGATATACTGATAGTCCAACCTGAAGTCAAAGAAGCTATAGCTCATGCTGACTTCTGTATCATACACATATTGTGGCTTCAGATAGATGTTTCCTTGCTCGTAATGGTATTGATTGTTGTAACTGACACTGTTGTTCAACTGTCGGAATGAAGGGCGATTCACCCTGCTGCTGAAATCGAGGTTCAAATCCACTCTGCCAAAAGAAGTAGAAAGCGAGAAAGATGGCAGCAAGTCTGAGTAATTCGTTTTGTTTTTTACCTCACCTTGGTCTGTGTTGATGGCATGTACGAACTCATAGCGTAGTCCAAGACTTCCCCTCCATTTCTCTGACGACAAGCGGTAGGATACAAATCCTGCATATTTGTTTTCCTTGTTCTTGAATTGGTCATCGTCTATCTTTCCTTCCTCGTTCACAGAAATTCCCCATGACGAAATTTTACTAAAATCTGCGCCGAAGTCAAAACCATGTTTTTCGGTTATGTTCCAAGCAAATACACCTTTGAAAGCCACGGCACGGTTCCTTTGGTCGTTTTGCATGTGTGTTAATTCCGAAGATGCATCCGTTTGGCTTGTCTCGGTTACTTGCTGCTGATGTTTCAGTTGAGAATATACATAGTCGGCATCCAAGTTAAACTGCAACTTGTCTGACAACTTGCCGATGTAGTAAGCATTGACATTATGAAACTTTTCCTTTTCTGACTCATCTGTCTTATTGTCTGTAGAAGTTAAAAGCTCATTATTCTTGTAAGTCAACATGTAGTCGTAAGGGGAATCAAGCAACTTATAGTTGGAGAATGTTCCCATGTATTTGCCACCAATGGTGTGGTTCTTGTTGATGGCATAGTTCATGCCTACGCTGTAATCGTGAGAACGAGAACGGTCGGAGTATTCCGAAGCAGAAACCTCATGGAAAATATCTTGTTCGTAATTGGTTTGGTCGATGTCATAGCGAATGTTGCTTCTTGTATTGTCATACTGCTAGGCAAGGAAAACATCCAATGCTCCCTTGTGGATGTTGAGGTTGAGGTCCTCATTGTTTGACAAATTCTTGTGTCTTGAAAGTTCCGCTCTGGCAATGCCAGAAAGACCATCAAGTTTATTGTGTATGGTGCTGATGGCTATCACGCTTCTTGTGTCAGCATCGTATTCTGCCCCAGGATTAGTGATAAGTTGAACAGACTTTACATTGGAAGAGGAAAGCAAGGAGAGTTCTGAAGCGTTTGCTACCTTTCTGCCATCTATGTAAAAAACAGGCTCTCCCTTTCCGAACACCTCGTATTTGCCATTAGTATAAAGCATACCTGGAACGTACTTGATGACATCAGTAGCCTTGCCGATATTTTGCAAGTTGGAGTTTTGAACGTTGAGAGTAAGTCTTCCGTTTTCTCTTGAAATGTATTTGCGATGTCCAACAATGATGACATCGTTCAAAAGGTTAGTGTCTGCCGACATACGAATATTCCCAATATCCTTTGTAGTTATAGGTAATTCAATAGTTTTGTATCCTATGCAACTGATTTTTGCAACCATTGGGACATCAGGACACGATATGGAAAAACGACCATTTTCATCACTCACCCCACCAGTTATGAGAGAGCTGTTTATCTTTGACAGCAATGAGATAGAGGCAAATGACACAGGATTGCCTTCTTCATCAATAATCAATCCTATTAAAGCGTCTTCTGAGTCTTTGGCTATACAATAAACATGTGTATCATTATTTAAAATGTATACATATCTATTATATATCCCCCCATATCCAAAGTTGCTTTGTATTATAATAAGTGAAAATAAAATGATTTTTTTCATTATGGAACTTATTTAAGTAAAGTTTTTAACGGATAAATATGTAACTCTCCACAAAAAGTCTTTGTGTTACAATTATCACTTATAACAAATATAACTTTATTCTTTGATTTTCATCTCAGTGTAATTTTTATTCTAGACAGAATCTTGTACCGAAGCATTTTATAAAACCTTATGAAGTAATTTATGAACAACTACAAAAGTTCTTACTTATGCTTTTGCCTTCAAATTTAATAAATTTCTTTATACAGCCCAAATTTTACAACATTTTTTTGAATTTTGTATTATCTTAACATAAAAAACTACAACGTAACTACTCAGCACCCCTATAGGCATGAGTAATCGTCTTACTATTGTACTACAGCAAGAATTGCATTGAATTTAGAATTTCCGTTCTTCATAGCAGTTTCTGCGATGGAGTGCAGCTTGGTAAAATCATCGGCACCACTGTCTGTTCGGAAGCAACCACCGACTTTCAGTTTTATCTTGATTTTCCTAACTCCCCACTCAATGTAGTTGTTATCGTATGGCACACTTGGATTAGAGAGAAAGGTGAACAGGTAGTCTTTGGCCTTAAGGATACCTCTCTTGAATTTCTCAAACTCGTTATCTAAATGCGTGAGGCTTTCACCAAAGAGGTTCTTCATCTTAGTCTTCAGTACCTTTATCTTTCTAGAGGTAATGTTGCCCTCTCTTCTGAGATTTATAGAGTATTCTATCAGTTGGATGAATCTTCGTGACCAGTCCTGGTTTGAATCCAATTCGTTCAGATACTCTGCATTCCTAAGGAGATGAGCCAGACAGACCTGATGATCCTTAACATTCATCTTGAAGTAGCTCTGGTATCTGTCTGTCACAAGTGTCGAATAGGGAAGTCCCTTTGGAAACTTGGAATCTATGGCCTTCTGACCTCGCGATTCTGACTGGAACACTTATGTAAGCAGGTCGTTCTGGAATATCCAGTTCCAATGCAGATGCTTTCCTACCGCAGCACCTGTTTCATCGGCTTCTATGACAGACGCTGTTTCCTGCCTCTTGCGTATTTCCTCGTATGCACTATCTGCCTTGCCGCCATTCTCTTTGAGTATGTTCTGCACTGTTCCCTCACTTATATTCTGGCCGGACAGGTCGGATATAAGTTCTGCAATCCTTTTGAACGGAATACACTGCACTACATTAAGGTATGTCACCAGTGCACGGAGGTTGTCACCATACTTGATACGACAGTTGGGAGCTTCGCAGTTGTTTGCACAACCACATTCACAGACCTTCTCGTAATACTGTTCCTCGCAGGTCTCTACGACCACCTTGATATCAACAATCTGTGTCTTACGGATCTTCTGGCATGGTATATCAATCAAGAGCCGACCGCAGCATTTACAATAGACTGGTTCGTGCTTTACAATTACGTCTGGTTCAGCAATGGTCTGTAGTGTGTGCCCCTTGTGACCAGGCTGTCCACCGCTCGGCTTTCCGCTTGGCTTGCGAAGAGACTTTGTCCTGCGCTGCTCACGGGAAGCGATACTTTCTTGGGATGGAGGGATACTGCTGTTACTGCTGTTTTTCTCGGGTTTTCCTGGTGTACTTGATGTATCGTCATCAGCTCCCTCGAGTTCCTTGATGCGATCTTTAGCAACGGCAAGTTCTGCCTTTGTGGAAGCAAGTTCCGACTTTAGATTATGTATCTCTACGTCCTTCTGGTTTATGACACGATTGAGGCGTCCGATCTCCTCATTCTTCTCGGAGTCGGACTTCTCTAACTTGCGCAGACGCTGGTTTATCTGGCGCAATACAACATCTATGTCAGTACAGTCTCTTGCCATTTTGGGTACAAAGAAAAGCATTTTTATCCACATGACAAAATCACGATTTACATCCCTTAACGCAGATTTTCGATTTAAGGAAAATGTAAAATGCATCTCTTGGAAGATAATATGTTGAAGGGCGATAATAGCCAAAGAAGACACGTTGCTTGCATCATCGTAAAAGAACTCGCTAAATGAGCCATTTTAAACAGCCAACACCCTCGCCAACTCAATTATTAGAGTGCTCGTGATGGTGATGAAAATAAGCAAAATCAAGTTTATGGTTTATTAACGAGAAGTTTTTTATAGGGGTGCTGAGTAGTTACTATATAACAAATGGTCTAATAAGTAAACAGTTTCTTCTGTTGGTGTTATAGGAAGAGAATAAGAAGTGTTATCATTTTCTTCATTTAGCAAATAAGTCCCTGTAGCAAAAACAGGAATACCGACAAGATAGGATGCCTTATAAGAGTTAAGATTTTTGATAGCATCGCTTCCTATTGCAAGGTCTGCAACCGCTTGTCTTCCGTCATTTGGATTAAATGCTGCATCTGCTATGTTTTTGATTAAACCACATATTGTTCCAACCAACATATTATATTTTGTAACTTCTGCTAGAGTATTAATTGCTTGAAATGCAAATGGTGCAATATTACCTAATGGTGCGCCAAAATGTGGAGTATTTAAGGTAATGAGCTTATTGGTATGTTGATTATCGATTTCTTGATTATACAAGCGTTCTAATATTCCACCCATACTATGTCCTATCATGTCATATTTGGTACTTGCTATCCCCACGTTCAACAGATTATTGCTTAACTCATTTAGTCCAATTTTTACGACTTGATATTGATGGGTATTTGCATAGAAAGAACTCGTGTTTGTCATACTGTAATTCTTTGTCAAAACTTGATTTGGAAGAAAAAGGTTTGAGTTTACAAGATACTCTTTCAACTCCTTGAATGTATCCAAATTTGCGTTTAATCCATGAAGAAGTAGAATGCCAGGCCTACTAATTCCTATACTCTTTGCAACAGACGCACTTCCTCCGTTCTCAAAGTGTGCTTTTATCACAACATAATACTGATAATAGGCATTTGTTGTGTAAAAATAATACTTTGGAGCTGTTAGGTTAACAGTTGCTGTATTGGAAGTGTTGTCTGCCGTATAACTACCTACAATATGCTCTATATCCGTAATGAGTTCCTTATTGTCATCTGTAAAGATGTTAGAGCCATTATAGAAATAGAAAGACACCTCTTGCGAAGTGATTTTGTGACGATTATCATTCTCAGGATATCTTAACGTAACTGATAGCTGCGTCTCACCATCAGCAGTCATCAGCCATGCTTCCTTTCCAATGTTACTTTCATCAAAGCAATTCTCAATGATGGACTTTACTGTATAGGCAGATGATGATGCCTTAGACATTTTAAGGTTTTGCGTTGTGTTGTCTACATAAAACGTCTTGGCTTCAATAGGATGATTGGTATCCTCAGTGCCAAATGCTTTTACGCAAGTAAAAACTAAGGCAATAAAAAGAATCAATGTATTTTTTGCCATAAGAATATAAAAAAGGCGTACAACCGTTCTTACGCTTGTCTCTTATGTTGGTTATCGCCAAGTAATCTATCTTATAACAAGTACAGAACATTCCACACCTTCTTACTGTTTGTCTCATAGGATGGATGAATGATTGGCGGTATTCACATAAAAGAGAACAAGAGCATTATAGCTCAATATCCAATATGTATATAACGGGAACGCTTGGTTGAAGTTTTTGAGGTAAACCTCAATTTAAGTCTCTGTGGAGGAAAGGCTATTCTGAGAATGTGCAATCCTTAGCGTCTTATTCTTGCTTGTCTGTCTGTTTCTTTTTAAGTGTATTTTAAGTTTGAAAATCTGTTAATTTGCAACTCTTATGATTGGCTTATAATCCGTATAACGTAAATTACCTTGCAAAAATAATCAAAAGTTTTATAATAAAAGAAAGATTCCCAATAAATCAACGCAAAAATATGCGAAAAGGATATAATCGAACCGTATTTCGTGTTTTACTTATATTTGGGGTAATGTCCATACTCTATTATGAAAGTTTAGAGCTATCCAAATATAGTGTTCTATTATAGGTGATTCATCTTCGTTGCTTGTTGCAAACATCGTCTTACCAAGTTTCTAAATGAAAATGAGCAAGAATGCTTGGAAAACATTCTTGCTCACTGACAATACAAACCGCTTTTACTATATCTGCCTCTATTCGTATTTCTGGTGGAACACCCACAGGCAGATGGCGCCTGCCAATACCAGTGGCACGCCGATTTGGGCGGGATAGTTGAAGCCTAAGTTCAGGGATACGGGGATGCCGCCAAGTAAGGCACCAAGGGCGTTGCCTGAATTGAAGGCGGCCTGAATGCAGCAGCCATTGAGCATCTCGCCTCCTTCAGAATGCTTCACTATGAGGTATTGCTCTGGCGAACCGACACCAAAGAGACATTTCTTTTTATTGACCATGACAATATTTGCATTTCTAACGCTCAATACTATGAGCTCGGCGCACGAGGAAATCTTTGGGGCGAAATTTTCGAATTATGAGATGTTGAGGCTATGTTGCTTGTATTCAGTGAGTTAGGCTGTTGGTGTCAGCGGACGTAAATCATGGGTGTGTAAAAGTGGGTGTTTTAGGGTGCAATAGTGGCACTATTGCTGTCTGATAGTGCCACTATTGGTGTGCAAGACAAGAAGTTTGAAACCGTAAAAGTGGCTTTATAGGAGGGTGGGGGAGCGGTTCTTGACTGTCCAAGGGGCTTTGCTGACGGCAAAAACGACCGAAAACGGCTTCTGAAATCTCTAAAATCGATTTTTATTTTGTAACAGGTTTTTACTTGTTCGTACGATATTTGCGTTGGTGGACGGCGTGCCGTTCGAATTTTGAATCTATATTGTCTTTTGTATTTGTATAATCCAAAAGAAAGATGTATCTTTGTTGTGAGGTTTGTATTTTAACTTTATAACAATAAAGAGCATGGCAAAACAGAAGTTACCTTTAGGTATACAAGACTTTGAGGAGCTGCGTAAGGGCAATTATCTTTACGTGGACAAGACCGATATGCTTTGGAAAATAGCCAATGGCGACAAGTATAACTTTTTGAGTCGTCCGCGACGCTTTGGCAAATCATTGCTTACCTCAGCCATGCAATGTTATTTCGAGGGAAAGAAAGAGCTGTTTGAAGGGCTCAAAATCATGGCATTGGAGAAAGAATGGGTGAAGCGTCCGGTTCTGCATTTCAGTATGAACCAAGGCGGTTCTAATGCCAAATCGCTATCGCATTATCTGGATGATACTTTGTCTAAATATGAAGAAATATATGGCAGACGTCCTACTGAGGCCACGCTCAACAACCGACTTAATGGTATCATACAAAGGGCATACGAGCAGTCGGGTGTACAGATTGCCATCTTGGTGGACGAGTATGATGCACCTCTGCAACATTCCTTCCATACTCCTCACCATGACGAATGCCGTAGTCTGTATCGTGACTTCTTCACAGGACTCAAGGACTATGGCTATTGTATCAAGTGTGTGTTCCTCACAGGCATTACGAAGTTCACTCAAATCAGTCTGTTCAGTGTGCTTAACACGCTGACCAATATCAGTTTCTACAATGATTATGCTACTGTTTGCGGATTGACTAAGGATGAAATCGAGTCGTGTCTTGGCGAAGAGTTGCACGAACTTGCCAATAAGAAAGGCTGGAATATGGAAGAAACCCTTTCAAGACTGAAGGATATGTATGACGGCTATCATTTCTCCGAAAGTCTGCAAGGGGTTTACAATCCTTTCAGCGTGCTATGCGCCTTGAACGAACTGCGCTTGAAGTCGTTCTGGATAGCAAGCGGTGCCACCGAGATGCTGCCTAAGATACTGACCAAATTCGAACGTGACGTAGAGAAACTGGATGGTTCGCTCATTGATATTGACTATATTGAGACGTCGGATGTCAATACTACTAATCCGAAACTGTTTCTGTATCAGTCGGGCTATCTTACAATAAAGAATGTCATTGAGGATAGTTATGTGCTTGGATTTCCCAATCGTGAGGTGAAAAAGGCGCTGTTCGAACTGGTTCTTCCGATAATGTTGAAAAAAGATAAGGACGAGACCGAGAATGCAATACAAGAGTTGAAAATGAACTTTTCAACCGGAAATGTAAAGGATGGTATTCTCTGTCTTAAGCAATTGATTGCTCATACGCCGTACAGTACACAAAAAAAAGAACGATTTGTTTTTGAAGAGCATTTTCGTTTTATATTGAAGAACTTGTTCTACATTTGTGGATTCAACGTGAAAGAGGAGGAGCAGGTGGCTAATGGAAGAATAGATCTTGTGGTTGAAACCTCCAATATTATATATGTAATTGAGCTTAAGATGTCTGACAATGGCGGTATGTCTGCCGCTACACAACAAATCATTACCCGTCACTATAAGGATGCTTATTGTGCAAGTCATAAATCGGTTGTAGGTTTGGCATTGATGTTTGATAAGGATAATAGGGGGTTGAAAGACTGGAATGAGGTTTAGTATTCAATTATCGGGGTAATTATGTTGGTGTGACCAAAATTTGGTCGCACCTTTTTTTGTATCACTCTCGTCACTACCAATGACGAATGTTTGCATTGAATTTGTGAAAACGTTTGCACAATAAAATGCTACATTTTGATGAAAATATGATGTAGGCTATGGATGTTATTCGTATTTTTGCATCGTAAAAACTATGCGAGACCCTGATTGAGTCAAGGTACACAAAAACACAACTTATGATGATGCGAAACACATAAAACACTCATTCATAAGGCTGCTTTAGAAGATATATATACTTAAACCGAAATATAATTAATAGACATAAAAACCTAAATATGATAAAGCATATTTATATATTCGTATTGGCAATGATGCTGCTGGCATCGTCAGGCGCGGCAAAGGCGCAGGACGTGGCTCTGAAGACCAATCTCTTAGGTTGGGCTACGACATCACTTAACGCAGGAGTTGAGGTAGGCATCGCCGAGAAGCAGACAGCACAGCTGTTTGCCACGCTCAATCCTTGGGAGTTTTCCGGAGGCAAGAAGGTGCGCATCTGGAATGTGGAGCCGGAATACCGATGGTGGACATGCCAGCGCTTCGGAGGCAGCTTCTTCGGAGTGCATGCTCTTGCCGGCGAATACAACGTCAAGAACGTGGACCTTCCGTTCGGCATCCTGCCCAAGACGAAGAGCGGACGACACTATGAAGGATGGTATATAGGTGCGGGTGTCACCTATGGCTATCAATGGCTGCTCTCGCGCCATTGGAACATGGAGGCGTCGTTGGGCATCGGTTATGCCTATAGCCCGTACAAGCTCTACGGACGTTGCGCCAGATGCCTGGTGAAGAACCATCGCAACTATGTCGGTCCGACAAAGGCCGCTCTCAGTATGATCTATATTTTCTAAACAGCATTATGAACACTAATTCGTTTACACGCATCATCCTGTCTCTTATACACACTGACGCTGCCGACGAATAGAGAGGTGGAGATCTCGGTGGTCGCCGTATCCTTAAAAAAAAAAAAAGCACAAATCAAACTAGCGATCGACGATGCAATACGACAAGACAAAGTATCTCGAAACAAACATAAAGAAGAGAGAGGAACAAAGAATAGAGAATATCG
>OJJU01000834.1_pt1 | contig 10835 bp, 4 predicted proteins | sample 1596141 | NCBI WGS metagenome assembly OJJU01 (sample SAMEA4350150, study PRJEB24818) | metagenome | biome: human; feature: gut; material: faeces | place: Denmark | collected 2013-09
CCGCTACCAAGAGTGAGCAGACCATCAAGATTACCAGCGATATGCTGACTGAGCTACAAGCTACCGGACTCATCGTTGGCGGATGCAACTACACCCTTAGCGGCATCGACCTCATCAAGGAAGTACAGACAAGCGATACCGAGAAGGGCAATCCTGTCACAACGATTTGGACGGGTAGCCAACCCATCAGTTGGACAGGCGACAAGAGTTGGCTCACCCTCAACGCCAATGATTTCGCAAAGGCAAAGGTGGGCAACAAGTTGCGTTTCGACTTCAAGGGTCTCGCCTGTGGAGCACAAGCCCACATCTGCAACAGCAAATGGACAAGCATCACAGACGCCGATACCTACATCAACCTCACCTCCAGCTATTTTGAATACACGCTGACAAAGGCGATGCTTCAAGAAATACAAGCCAACGGCTGTATCGCCACAGGCGTAGAATTCACGGTCACCTCCGTAGAACTCATAGACCCAACCCAAGTGCCTACCATCATCTGCGAGATGGACAAGAGTAGCATCAAGTGTTGGGAAAAGACCGAACAGCCACAAGTCACCCTGCATCTCCAAAACCTAGAGAGCAAGGAGCAGACCTTGGGTGTCAACGTCAAACTGCGCACCGATGCTTATCAAGACTACAATAGCTACACGACCGAAATCACCATTCCTTCGGGAGAGACCAAGGATGCCATCGTTGCCCTCGATGACCTGAAGGCAGGCTTCTACCACGCCGTAGTCATCGCCAACTATGGAGAAGTGGCTGATTTCAACATCGGCTACGACCCAACCAGCATCTCTTCACCAACAGATGCGCAAAGCGACTTCAAGGAGTTTTGGGAGAAAGCGAAGAGCGACCTTGCCAATATCGCCCCTTCCTACAAACTCACCAAGATAGAAGAGAAATCCACCTCCAAGCGTAATGTATATCTCGTGGAGATGAATTCCATTGACGATGGAGACGGCACGCCTGTCACCATCCGTGGCTACTATGCCGAACCTGTGACAGAAGGCACGTATCCTGTCATCATCACCCAAAATGGCTACGACAGCGATGCCAATATCCCAGCTCTCAACTTCTGTCCTAATGGCGACAGCAACCCTGGCTGGATTGAACTGAACGTATCTGTACGTGGACAGGTGATCAACAACCGTGAGCCTAACACCAACAAGTATGGCGACTGGTTTGCCTACAACTTCGGCAATCGTGACGCTTATTACTATCGTGGTGCTTACATGGACGTGATTCGCAGCATCGACTTTATCACATCACGAGAGAAAGCACAGCAAGACAACATCTTCATGATGGGCGGAAGTCAAGGTGGCGCACTCACCATCGCAGGTGCAGCCCTCGACAACCGTCTCAATGCCATTGCCCCAGCCATCCAGTTTATGGGCGACTTCCCTGATTACTTCAAGGTAGGTGCATGGCCTGCAGCCGTAGCCAAGAAACAGCAGGAAGCTCTCAGCCTCAGCGATGAGGATATGTACAAGATGCTATCCTACTTCGACACCAAGAACTTGGCACCTCAGATTACCTGCCCTGTCATCACCTGTATGGGATTGCAAGACCCGGTATGTCCTCCACATACCAACTTTGCCCCTTACAACAACCTCACCGTGACCGACAAACAATATATCGTGAACAGTGAGTTGAAACATGAGACTGCCAGCACTTGGTATGTCACATGCCTCGACTTCTTCAAGAAGCATCTCAAGAGCACCGACACTCCAGATGAGGGAGAGACCACAACCGTGGACATTAACATCTGGAAGGGCGAACTGAACGTCAAGGACTGGTCTGTCTATCAGCAGTTGCCAGCCACCAAGTTCAGCATGGCTGCCGTAGGCGACGACATCGAGTTCACCATACCATCCTTGGTAGAGGAAGCATCTACCCATCAGTTGATTCTCAACAATGACTCCTGGACAAATCTAGCAGATACACAAGCCGAGAATCTCACATCCGCCCCTTATACTTATAAGGTAACCATCACCGAGGCGATGCTTGCCGAATTACAAGACAAGGGCATGATTGTGAAAGGCATCGGTTTCAATATGAGCAACATCGTGTTGAAGCACAAGGTAAAGAAAGGTGATAGCGAGAAGAAAGGCAATGCCGTAACCAATGTATGGAAGGGAGAACCTGTAGCCATCAGTTGGGTAACTGGCAGCAACCACTCTGAGTTGATAGCAGCCGACAAGTTCGTTGATGCCAAGGCTGGCGATAAGATTAGAATCTCATACAGCAACTTAGGCGTAGCCACAGCCACAGGACGAATACTCGCTGATTGGACTGCCTTCACCGATGTGAAGAACGTCACTTTCAATGGCGGCAGCTATTATGAATATACTCTCACCGACGATATGCTCAGCCTCATCCAGGAGAAGAAGGGTTTGCGTATCAGTGGCAACAGTTATACTCTGAGAAGCGTTGACATCATCGACCCGACCAAGGAACATACCCTTATTTCACAATATGACGAGGCAGATATCAAGGCTTGGGAAAAGGGTGAGACTCCAAAACTCGGTATGACTATCACTAACATCGAGTCCATCCCTGTGACTACCACTTACAAAATAACCATCTTACAAGACATGGTAGATGATGACACACAGACACGCAGCATCTATCAGACCTACCAAAAGGATGTGACATTGGAAGCTGGTGAGACACAGCACGTTGACCTCTCCTTCGACAACCTGAATGTTCCGGGCTTCTACAAGCTGACCGCCAATGTCAACAACAATGACGTTTGCGCCTACACCATCGGTTACGACCCAACAGGCATCGTCTCCGAGCCTACTTCGCCTGAAGACTTTTGGACCTATTGGGACAACGCCAAGAAGGAATTGGCAAGCGTCAAGCCAGAAATAAGCATGGAGGAACTCACCGAGAAGAGCAACAGCAAACGCAAAGTATATCTTGTCACCATGAAGTCGGTGAGCGACACAAGAGGTGGCACCCCTGTCACTATCCGTGGTTACTATGCCGAACCTGTGGCTGAGGGTAAATATCCTACTCTCCTCCACTTCCAAGGCACAGACGGCGGTAGCAGCACTCCTTGGTGCATGAATGCCGACGACAACCCTGAGTATTGCGAGTTCGTACTGTCAGTTCGTGGCCAGATGCTCAATAATCGTGAGCCAAACCTTGCCGACAACATCTATGGAAGAGACGAGAAGACAGGCAAGACTGACTACTATTCATACGAATGGGGAGATACCGCCAAGCACTACTACAGAGGTGCATACCTCGACTGTGTACGTGCGGTTGACTTCTTAAAATCACAAGCCAAGGTGGATGTCAACAACATCTTTGCAGCAGGTGGCAGTCAGGGTGGATGCTTTACCTACGTGGCAGCAGGTCTCACAGGTGCATTCAAGGCTATCGCTCCTTCCATCACCGGTCACGCCGACTTCGTGGATGGCATGAAAATTGTGAACTGGCCTCGCGCCAACTTCTTGGTTGCCAAGGATAAGTTGGGAATGACAGACGAGCAGATGAACACCTTCAATGCCTATTATGATGTGATGAACTTCGCTGAGCACGTCAGTTGTCCTTGCATTACCTCCTTCAGTTTGCAGGACACCACTGACCCTCCTCATACCAACGTAGCGCCATTCAATCTATTGAAGAGTGTAGATGAAGCCGACAAGGAATATATCATCAACCCATTCCTAGGACATGGCACAGCATCTGATTGGGGAACGAAGTATATGGATTTCTTCAAGAGATACATCAACGACAATCCTCCTACGACTGGTATCAACAATGCTACATTAGACAAATATCATAAAGACATGGTTTTTTATTACACCTTGATGGGTACAAGAACGTCTAAGTCCACCAAAGGAATCTACATTCATCAAGGTAAAAAGATTGCCGTCAAATAGTGCACAGCGATAACGTAAAACTCCCGCCACCTCTTACCTATCTTGGGAAGAGAATGGCGGGAGCATTTTCTAATCTTAGCATTCCACGATTTTCCATTCACCGATGGTTCGCTTGTCACTATCGTAGTTGACACCAACCTTAACCAATCGCTTACCATCTGCAGAATAAGGTATCAGGTAACCTTTATCATCAATCTGTTGTAGAGCTTCATCAGCACTCTTGTCATATTTCAGTTCCATCACATAGATGGTGTCTGGCATGTGGAGCACTGCGTCTGCCCTGCCAATGGCACTATCTTCCTCTACCTTGATATAGGCTCCCAGAAGATTGAAGATGAGATAGAACACTGTCTGGAAATCCTTCTCATTCTTGTTGGACAGGCGATTGGAGATGCTGGCAAGCAATGCCAAGCCTTCAAAAAGTTCCTTTCTTCCCTCATAGTAAGCTAGAAGAGTTGAAACAAAGAGTGACTTGCCAAATCGTCGTGGACGACTCAGAAAGACATACTGCGAACCGTTTTCCAACATTTGCACAATATATTTTGTCTTATCGACATATACATAGTTACCTTCACGTATTTTTGAAAAGGTTTGCATCCCTACAGGATATTTTCTTATCTCTTCCATAGCTTCGTTTTTGAAATCCACTGCGAAGTTACAAAGAAATCATCATATTACCAAAGATTTAGGGAAGAAAATAGGAAGGGGCAAGAGATTTTGGTGAAACAGTCTGATTAGATTATTTCCATCACTAGGGAGAAATAAAAAAGTCCCGACTTTTTTAGAAAAAACTCCCGACCTTTTTAGAAAAACCTCCCGACCTTTTTAGAAAAAAGTCCCGATGTTTTTGAAAATGAGCAGTGATGTAACAAGATGTTCTTGCCATAAGAAGCTGTGCTATGATTGTCCGAAAATGCTCGCATTCGGGCTAAAAGTGCTAAAAAAAACAAACTTTAGCCCGAATGCGAGCATTTCTCACTTACTTTTCGTATATTTGCATCACAATAAAAAGACTACAGACTATGGAGAAATTGATAGGAAGGGAGCATGAGAGACTGCTGTTTCAAAAATACATCGCAAGCAATCGCTGCGAGTTCATCGCTGTATATGGACGCCGACGAGTGGGAAAGACATTCTTGATCAGAAATGTTTTCCAAGACACCTTCGACTTCTATGTAACGGGGTTCATGGAAGGTAGCAAGAAGGAAGAACTGGATGTCTTCCACGAAGCCCTTCGCCGATATGGGTATGAAGGAACAAAAGCAAAGACTTGGATGGAAGCATTCAGACAATTAGGCACTTTACTGGAGCAGAAGGCTAAGACAACCCAAAAGCCTTTGGTCGTTTTCATGGATGAACTGCCTTGCTTCGACACTCGCAATTCAAAGTTTGTACATGCATTAGACTATTTTTGGAATAGTCAAGCCTCATGGATAGACCGCTTAAAGTTTGTGGTTTGTGGTTCAGCTACAGCTTGGATGATTCGCAACGTAATAGACAACAAAGGCGGATTACACAATCGTGTAACACACGAGATTCACCTCAAGCCATTCGACTTGTACCAGACCGAATGCTATCTCCAAGAGCACGATTTCCGTTGGTCTCGCCTTTCCATCATGCAGTTGTATAGCATCATGGGCGGAATCCCATACTATCTGAGCCTGTTAGACAACGACTTAGAATTGCAAGACAACATTGATCGCCTATTTTTCTCAGAGGATGCAGAGATGAGAAAAGAATTCGCTCGCCTCTTCAGTTCGCTATACAAACAGCCTGAAGGGTACGTGAGCATCATCAAGCTTTTGGCAACGACCAAGAAAGGTCTTACCCGGCAAGAGATAGCTGGCAAACTAAAGATAGCCAACAATGGGCATCTTACCACCATGCTTGATGACTTGGAATACTGCGACTTCATTCGCCGTTACAATAACGGCACCATGCAGAATAATGGAATCTACCAGCTTATCGATTTCTATTCCCAGTTCTATCATGATTTCGTGAAGAAGCGAGTCACCGACCGTCACTATTGGCGTCACCTCATCGGTACTCCACAAGAAAACACTTGGTACGGTCTTGCTTTCGAGCGAGTGTGCATGGCACATATCCCCCAGATTATCCATAAGTTGAGATACGACACCATCCACACCGAATACTATTCATGGAGAAGCAAGGAAAGTTCACCTGCCGCCCAAATTGACCTTGTGATAGATCGTGCCGACGGCAACGTCTCAATATGCGAGATGAAATACTCGCAAGCTGATTACTCATTCAACAAGAGCGAATATAATAAGATGCAAAACCGCATCAATACTTTTCGCACAGAAACCAACTGCCGCAAGGGCATACAGCCGGTTCTCATCACTACTTATTCACTTCTAAAGAATGAATACTCCCATATTGTCAACCGAGTTGTTGTCATGGACGACTTATATACAGATATCAAGGAAGAGTGAGAATCAGTTGGTTCACCAAAAAGAGCGCATCCATAACTTTGCATGAATGCGCTTTCTTAGCACCTATAAATGCGCATTGTTAAACCTACGAATGCGCTTCGTTATTATTTCACCATTACAAATCGCAAGGCGGCACCGCCCGATGGCTGCAAATGAAGCTTCAAAACCTTGCCTGCCTTGAGGGTCTGCACGGTGGAAGCCACCTTGGTACGAGTATTCAGCATAGGGTCGTCATTGTACATCTCCACCCGATACTTCTTACCCTTCTGCAAGAAGTCGGCAGTATTAATCGTGATGTCACGAGCCTGCAAGCCCGTCATCGCACCCACAAACCAATCATCACCTGAGCGACGAGCCTGTACGACAAATTCTCCTATCTCGCCCTGCAAAGCCTTGCTCTCATCCCATACCGTAGGACAATATTTCCAGAAGTCCAACTCCTGCTCGCCCTTGTAGGCATTCGGCAAGTCATACCAATAGAGGAAGGTGACAGGACTGTAATACACCACTGGCATCGCCAACTGATGTGCCTTGGTATTCTTCACCCTTCCATTGAAATAGCATGGAGTGTAATCGGCAGGACCGCAAAGGAATCTCGTAAATGGCAAGATGGTATTATGCTCTGCATCCGGCATTTCCTCATTGCCACCGATGCCCTCTTGCGTCATGAGATTAGGATAAGTGCGGCTCCATCCCGTAGGACGATACTCATCGTGAATATCCACCATGATGTGATGGTCGGCACACTTCCTCACGGCTTGATGCAACCAAGTGGTCCACTCCTGCGAACCGATCTGCACGAAGCCAAACTTGATGCCGCTGATGCCCCACTTCTCATAGAGTGGCAATATTTGGTCGAGTTCTTGATAGAGCGCACGCTGGTTGACATACACCCACACTCCGACACCCTTGCTCTTGGCATAGGCACAAAGCTTTGGCATATCAATATCACGACTCTCCAACACCTTCAAGGCAGAGGAAGACATCTTCATCTCTGGTCCATACCATCCGGCATCGAGTTCGATATATTGCAAACCTCTATCCACGCAGAAGTCAACTCCAGCGAGACAGGTCTTCATATCCAAGCGACATACACGGAATGCTTTGCCAGGCTTTATCCAAGAAGTATCGGCGATTTGGCAAGGAGCATTGAGATTGAGCACCAACTGCTTGTTGTTGATGAGGTCGATGGCTTTCTCTCCCACCATGATGAATCGCCAAGGCATATCATAGGCGGTGATGATGTCGGCAGAATCGAACATCGCCATTTTCAACTCATTGTCAGCTTTCAGCTTGAGTTTGCCTCTCACGAAGTCGGTCAAGGTAGCCTCGCCGATAGCAGCATAAAGTCCGTTGGCAAGATGGAGCGTCAGAGGTCGTTCTGCCTCTTCCTTCCATGCCGCCTCGCTCTTCAGGAGTTTTACCTTGTTGGCATGAGATTGCGCCCAAGCATAGTGGTAAGCCTCAGCGCCAGGGGCAAATCGGAAGGAAGTCAAGTCATCGGTGATGTGCATGAACAAGCCGTTGGTAGCCTCGGGGAAATGATAGCGGATGGCAACACCCTCATCGTATGCTCTCACAATGATGTCGAGGAGATATTGCTGGCGCTTATCATAAGCCGTGCCACTCCCCTCATGTTTTCCACCCTTCAAGAGGTGGAGGGTCATCTCATTGTAATGGTCACGTATCTGGGAATACTCGCCATAGACCGTCTTCCAAGTATTGTCCTCGGAACGGCGCTCCACGCCCGTCACCTCCATACCTTTGGTCCACACTCGGTTGGTATCTACAGGGATTCCCATCGCCGACTCCACCAAATGGTTGTCGATGTTCACGCCTAGCTCGCCCTCTTCCACCACTTGCTTGCCGGCATAATCCAAGCGATAAGTCAGTTTGCCCTCCTTCTGGGAGAAGACAAACTGGTACTTGCCATTAGGAGAAGACAGAACTTCTGCTGCTTGAGTTGCTGCTGTCATGAACAGCAACATCAGCAAGAAAGGTAAACGCAATTTGATGCTATAAGGGAAAGTTTTCTTCATTGTCGATAAAATTAGTCGTTATTATTAATTAAAGTTGTCCGAACATATAGGTTCGTTAAGCGCACATCAGCTGTTGTGCGCTCGCATACCAGCAGATGTGCACATGTCCACCAAGTGTTGTGCAAGCGTCACCCAACTGCTATGCTGCTAAAAGTTTACTGTACCATTCTCCAAGCATATAAAGCGCTGGCTTGTGCCATCCTTGAGTTTGACAAGAATGCCGACAGCCCCTTTCTGCTCAGGCTCGAAGAAATCGACAGAGGCGATGTCGCCAGGCTCCGTATCTGAGCTTGGCTCATACACTGCCACGAAAGGATGGGTCCATGCCTCACCCTTCTGGCGAGCCACAAAGGTAAGCACGGGTTGGTCCTCTACCTTATAAGGTTGATTTGGCATACGCTCGTATTCGAGGTTGGCAGGCGAGAGAGCTTGGAAGATGGTACGATTCTCGTCCTTTTTCATCCACATCGTCATGGTGATCTCACGCTGTCCATCCATAGCCTCCACCACCTTATCATCCTGTATCTTGGTCACAAATTGCGTCTTGATACTATTCTGCATCTCAGCCGACACCTTATTATATATATAGGAGTAAGCATAGAGATGACCACCGGCGAAGGCGAGTTCTTCGGTAGGTTTCATATCGAGAGGTTGCTGGGTGGCAGCATCCATCACCTTCATCTCCTGTCCGAGGTTATGATAGAAGTAATCGTGGGTCTTGTCGCCCCCTTCCACCTTCTTGCTACGGAATACGTCGATGTAATAACCACCTTTTGCAGAAGTCTTCACGATAGCAGTAGTACGCTGCTGCTGTGCCTGGGTCTCAGGTTCTAGGAACTTGACGGTGGCATAGCTTATCTTATCTTTTAACTCCGAATCTTTCTCAGTAGAAAGTTTCCACTCGGAGAGTTTCTTGCTGGCAGGTTGTTCCTGGGTCACCTCCGGATAAGAGGCGACGACCTTGAAGGCATGTTGCGACATCATCACAGGATAGCTAGACACGCCATCCACCACCACCGTGTTGTGGGCAGGCATCTGAGAGTAATACTCCAGATAGTCCAATCCACTATAGAGATACTTGCCGATACCCGCATCAGGTCCCAAGACATAGCCCTTACCATAGAGTTCGAGGGAGATGCCATTGGCGTGCTGGTGATTGCCGAGACTGGCATTGATGGAAGCCATCAAGTCGTGCTGCTTGTCCATACCGCTTCGCATCGCTATCCACGACACGTTAGGGGCATAGAACATCGTACTCGTATATGCCTCAATCTCTGAGAGCGGAGCCTTCGGAGCCACGGCACTCTTCAAGAGATTCATCTCTGAAATCAGATTCTTGTTTTTATGGCGAGTGGCATATTTCAACACTTGGTCGATGCCACCTGTATTCAAGTATCCTGGATGAGTATCGCCGAAGCCTGCTATCATACGATTCGGGAAGAGATACTCGGCAGAGTTTTTCACTGCATCCACCAAGATAGGACACTTCTGGAAGAGGTCGATGCCAGCCTTCTCATCCAACATATTGGAAAACTCGCCCAACAAACCGAGCACCGTGGTGCTATAGCCCGGCGACTCATACCAAGTCTTACTCTTGGCATCAAAGCCGAAGTCGATGAGTTTGTTGACGCTCCATTGTCGGATGCTATTTTGGTTGACGACATAATCCAAGTAGTATTGCTTGCCCTTTCCATCGGCATAGGCTTGGTCATCTTGCAATACCAAGGCTATCTTGACGATGAAGTCAGCCTGAAACAAGTCCCAGTTGTTGTGAGGCACACCATTGGCGATGATGTTCTCCGCCCACTTCTTGAAACCAGCCTCGATGACGGCTTGGTCATCCTTCACGAGAGGTTTGATGAGGGGATACATCTGGGTGAGTTCGTTAATGACATCCTCGTGGATAACCTCAAAGGTAGTCATGCCCACCAAGGTTTGCTGATGACCATGGTTCAAGTCGATAGGCACATTGCGATAGGCGATACCCTTCATATAGACATCGAACACCTTTGCGGCCATCTGTCCATAGCGCATATCGCCAGTGGCGGCATAGATGCGAGCGGCATCACGGGCAATACCGACAATATATCGGTTCACGCCGGCAATGTTGCAACCCGTCTTGGCAGGAGAGGTCTTCTCCATTTTTCCTGTTACCTTATTGATATAGGTCACATTGCCCTGCTCATCGTCATCGTAAGGCACGAGGTCCTCCAACTTTGGACGATTGTATTGCGACTCAAAACCGCGAGTTCCATTATATTTCACCGTAGGCTCTGCAGCACGCTCTCCCCCGGGATGGGCAAATGCCTCACCATTAACAAACACATCTGATGCATTTGTCTTCCAAAACATCTGCAAGCGAGAGTAGAGCCAGTCGGGTTGCTTATCCACCTGGCTCATCACGTTCTCAATCTTAGCCTTCAACTTGGTAATCTCAGGATCCTCCACCT
>OJJU01000838.1_pt1 | contig 10807 bp, 12 predicted proteins | sample 1596141 | NCBI WGS metagenome assembly OJJU01 (sample SAMEA4350150, study PRJEB24818) | metagenome | biome: human; feature: gut; material: faeces | place: Denmark | collected 2013-09
GACCCGCGGTACACGAGCTGGTGAGGAAGGTGACGATGGCAGAGCATACGGCCACGATGAGATACTTGATGAATGCCTTCATATTTGGGTTCATACGCTTCTCTTGCCCCCTATTAACTTTCCGTCTTCTTTTTTAAGAAGAAAGAGAAGGACTCGTATCAGGGCTTGGAGTCGAGGTTGATAACTTGATGCATTCGGGATTATCTTATCCGGAATATCTCCCAGATGCCTTTTTTCATTTTTCCAACTGGAGAAATATTTTTCTCCAACTAGGAAAGTGATTTTCCTGCGCTTTCTGAATCACGATGCAAAGATACGAAATCCCCCACAGTCAGTTGGGCGATAGCATGTGAAGCCGTGCGATAGCGGCACATTTAATCACTAATAATTAATCACTAATCACTAACCCTTATCCCGGTTCCCCCAGGTATTCCACGATGGCCTTCACCTGCTTGGGCGAGAAAGCCTTGCAGGTCTTGCGGTACCCCATCTTCAGGAGTTCATCCCATAGCGGGGTACAAAGTCGAATCCACGCCATCAGATGGTTGACGGCTGTACGTGGCATGCTCTCGGGAAAGTACATCAAGGCAAGTTCCTTCTTGGTGTACATACGAATCTTGAAATCTTCCATATTCATTTTGATTTAATAAAAATAATAAACACATTTTTCGCAAGTTGTTCAAGAACGGGCTGAAGGCCCAAAAGCTCCTAGCCCAGGGCATCGCCCTGGGGATACTGGCAATCAGTAAGGCGCCCTGAAAGGGCAAAAGCTTTTCAGATAATACTCGCTGAAATCCTTGCAGCCTGGGGGCAACTGATGATGAACCAGATGGGGGAGAATCTCCCTGAGTTGCAGGAAGAGGCTTTCGCCCGGTGCATCCCTGTCCGGAAACATGTGCCATTCTATCTGTAGTCTTTCGCCCAACTCTGCCAGCCATTTCTTGTCTTCCGGCTTCAATAGCGTGGCAGAAGGAATGGCTATCGCCTTGTGCCCGGCAGAGAGCATCGCCCAGCAGTCGCTGCATCCCTCGGTAATGAAAAGCTTCTCTCCCGGCTTCAGCATCTTCACCACGGGAAAATTATAGATGCTGCATCGGGCACCATAGGGAAAGCGGAATCGGGGAGCCATCGGTTCCGAATGAAGCGAACCCTCCGACTGAAGCGAATCCTCCGTCTGATGCGAACCCTCCTTCTGAAGCGAACCCTCCTTCTGATGTGAAGGAGAATCTGTGTCATCTGTGAAATCTGTGGGCGATTTTTTCGCAGCCAGCCCCTTTGCCTGGGTGGAAGTCTTTCGGTAATCGAGGTTTCTGTTCTGAATCCCAATCAGCTTCCCCTCCGTGCTGAAGTATGGAATCTGCAGCCAGTTCACACCATCCCTATCCGTCCAGGATGTCAATCTGCACCAATTCACCACTCGCCAGTCAATCTTCCTTTCCTCGAAAAGAAACCTTCTTGCCGCCTCGTTCAGCCAGGGATGCTCGAAGAATCTCGCATACCTGCTCGCATCAAAGGAGGTGGATTTTCCCGAGGAGGAACCATTGGCAGAAGAGGTTTCGGAGGAAGGGGAAGAGGCTGAACCCTCTCTCTTCCTGTCATCCTCCAGGTAAACCTGATGCTCCTCGGCGAGCCATCGGCAAGCCGACAGGAAATCCTTCCCCAGATATCTCATCACCAGGTCGATGGTGCCCACGGAATTACCCATGCAGACATAGCAGCGGCAGCTGTTCTTCCTCGTGTTGAACGAGAGGCTGGCATGGTGGTCGGCGTGAAAGGGACAGAGCGCCTTGTGCCGCTTCACCACCATCCCCAGCTGCTCGGCGACCCCCTCTATAGGCAGGTCGCGCAGCTTCTGAATCTCATATTTCTCCATAAAATCAGTCTCCTTGTATTTTCTTCTTATCCGAACCCAATCCGTAATCACTTTCGCCGTCAGTCAGTTTCAAGTCGCCTCTCCGGCCACCGTTCCGAGCGATTCCATCGCTCGTCCCTTTCCTGCAGTCATCGCTAGTGCAGCCCTTCACCTTTTCACCCGGCGCCCCCGTAAGATACTCCTGCGTCTTCGTATAAAGCCCCGTCTGGTTGCAGTAAGTGATGAACTTGCGGAACATCCATTTCCTAATCTGCCCCTTCGTGCCCTCCTTCGTCTTGCCAAGCGAGATGCGGAGTGCCTCCAGCTGCGACTCGTTGAAAGGATTAGGCAGGTCATCCAGCAGATTCTTCGGACCTCTGCGCTGAGCTTCGCTCACCGAGTCGGCATCCTGGTTCAGCAAATCCGCAAAAATCTGCATCTTGCTCCAAAGGTCGTGATACACCAGCCACTCCACCAGCTCGCCCATCGACTTCGTCCAAGTCTGGTTATTCAGCACCCAGAGCAGGCAACCTGCCTTCCACGCCGACACGATGGAGCGCTTCGAAATGTCCCACAGCACATCATCATCCGTCAGGTCAGCAAGCGTAGCCATGTCTGCCGCCAACTGGTCGGCCAACTTGTTCAGCGGCTTGATGATGAACCTGCCCTTGCAGATGCTCAGCTTCACCAGATACTCGTCCAGCTTCTTAAAGAACCCCTCCTCGTATTTACCCTGTCTCGGGATTCTGCCGTCACGTCCCATTCGCGCCTTGAACGAGAACATCATTCTTCCAAAAGTACCGTTGAAGAGCTCGTTCTTGTAGAACTTGCGGGCTGCATACGGGGTGGAGGAGATGGTGAGGTTGGCACGGAGCACGGGATTGCCCGTCACGCCCTCCACCGTGGCACGCAAGGCACCCGATCGCTGGCGGTCGTAGATGTTGCGCAGCATCTGTGAAATCTGCTTGTGTCCGCCGCACATCCTGTCCGCCATCTCCACCTCGGGCAGATTCAGGTATTGCGTTCTCTCGCCCAGCTTCTCGCAAGCCATGGCATTCTGAATGAAGGCAGCGTTGGTAACGTCGGCTGGTGGAAACCAGAAACTCACGTCGGGGCGGGCAGGCTTCTCCTTGTTGGCCGACTTCGTCTTCATCTGCTTCTGCCATTCCACAAGCTTCTCCAGCTCCGTGTTGTCGTGCTCTCGCATGTTGTGACAGATAGCCTCCACGATGTTGGACAGTTGACCCTTATTACAGCCCGAATCGGCAACAAGATTGCCCATCATGCCACACAACTCCTTCCAACTGAGGTCGGGATACTGAAATTCGCTCTCACTGACCTGCGCTCCGAGAATAGGGAAAAACATCGGAACCAGGGGTTCGTGCATGTCTTTTGATACCTGAGAGAGCAAAAGCTGCACACATTCGGTGCCTTTTCCCAGTTTCGGCATCTTTGGAGCAGTAGTTTTTGAAATATCGTACTTCAAGTTTATAGTTTTCATTTTCTCTTAATTTATTGATAATGAGCTTTCTAGAGAAAAGTGGGGTGGGGCTGAGCGTTCCAGTTCCAGTTGTTCCAATTAAATTTTTGAGGGTTCCAAATCTTTTCCTTATATATATAACTATCTATATATTAAATAGTTATAAAGATATAAGAAAGGGGTATTGTCCTAAAAATCCTTTTTGGAACAATTGGAACAACTGGAACGCTTTCTTCCTTTCGAAATACCCTTTTCTTCTAGAAAGCCCCAAATCCTTCTTTGTTCTATCTCTTCAGCTGATACTCCACGATGGCATCTCTTGCAATCAGAGCCTCGGCAGCAATTGTCTTGCTGATGTTCACACTCTCATCGCAGTAAACCTTCAGGGTGAGCTGGATGGCACCATCCTTGGTCTTCGACACACGACCGTGCGCCAGCTTCTTGATCAGCAGCGACTGCGCCTTGAGCTGCGGCTTCGGAACGAATTCGAAGGAGCCGTCGTTCAACTGCTGTGCAACGCCGAGGCGGTGGAAGCGTGGCATGCTGCCCACCACGGGATTATCGGGTGCAAACAGAAAATAATGAGTATCATCGTAGTAAGCCATGCCGCTCTTCTGAGTGTGCTGGCAGTTCATCAACTTGTGGATGTCATTAAAATTCTTTTTCATAACCTAGTGAATTTTAAGAGTAAAGAAAGCGAGAAACGTAGCGCTACCTTACCTCCGGAGATTCCTTCACTCACTCCACTCGGTTAATAATTTAAAACTAATTCAAGTAATTTCGAATCAGTGGAACTGATGACACTGATTTCGAATCAATTTAATTTATGAAAATCCGTCAAGAGAATATCCTGGAACACCTGTCCGTTCTCACTCTTCTGACTCTGCACAGCGAAGGCCTCGCCCTGCTGCACCACACGCATCAATTTGGTATGCATAATAAAAAAATACGGAGATGATTCAAGATAAGCCAGAACCATTCCGGCTTTTGCCTTGTATCTCCGACGGGTGCAAAAGTAGGAAGAAAAAACATAGCATCAATGCTTTTCAAAAAGGCCTTCTCCGAAGTTCTCTAAAGTTCTCCGATGTTCTCTGTTTTTCTCTGATATTCTCTCTACGTATAATCGCATTTTTGTCATAGGGGTACAAAAAAAGCGACCGATACTTGAACAAAAATCAAGTATCGGTCGCTATCAGTAGGTATCGGTCTCTATCAAAAAAAGTTTCAGCCTCTGGTTTTCAATGCATTTATCTTCTATTCTTTGTTGTAATATTTGCAAAACGTTTTGTATCCGAACCCTCCTTTCTCAATCGGCATACCCATGCGTATCAATTCTTCATGGGCATTTTTTGTGTTTTGTGGCAGCAGCACCTTGCCCTCCTTTTTCAGTATGTTTAGTCTCTTGCAGATTTCCTGCACGTCAAATTGCTTTACCAGTCTCTCCACTTCTCTATGCACCTGCCATCCCTCATCTTCTTCCAGTGCAGGATGCACAAAATGGAAGAGTTCCTTCTGAAATCCTTCTCCTGCAGCTTCATTGGCTTCATTAGCTTTTTCTCTCACCTCTGCCTCGTAATTCTCTCCCGTCACCTCTGTTTCTTCAGCAAAAAAATCCTTTGCAATCTGCATCATCTGCTGTGTAGTCAGATTGCCATGGATATTCAGCTCTTTGTGCTGGTTGTTGTAAATAACATTGCCTGCATAATAATTATTACTCATATTTCTTCCTTTTTTTTTAATATTCTTGTAATATTTTTGTATGTCTAGAATTCTGTTGGCAGCAGAGGTGAATTCCCTTCTTCCGGGTGGTCAAGATGCAGATGCTTACTATGAACATCAAACGTAGAACTTCCTGCGTGATAGTGCTCTGCCTGAACCGTAGGCTTCTTTGCTACCTCTTTTAAAGCCTCCGTCTGTTCCTTGATGGCATTAATCTGTAGACCTTGTCTTGCCTCTTCAGAAAGGAAACGCTCAGTCATATTGTCAACCCGAAGTTTATACTCAGGGGGTAAATATGAAATCTCGTGGTAGATGAATCTCTGCAAAACCTCAACATCTTCTCGTCTGGCTAGAGTTTGGCTGTACTTAATGATTGTATCAATAAGGTAGTTTTCCTTCTGGCTTGATAGAGATGGGGTAGGGGAAAAGCTGTTTGTTGGCAGCCCCAAATGAGTGCGCAGACGGTCTCTAATCGCGAAAGCGGTAAGCAATTGGCGAAACTTATCCAATGGAATGCGTGTGTAGTGAGCACGTATGAGCATTGCAACCTCATCATCATTGGAATAAGGAGCCAATGCCGGAATATTGGAAAGTTCTGTCTCTAAATCTTCCAACCATGACATCATTTTCAAATTATCTGGTTTATGACAGTCGGCCCCCTTTAAGTGCAGCCAATCATGCCATGCCCTTTCTGCTTCATGAGTGGATAGTAGATGGGGAAGCCAACTTTCGCGAAGCTTCTTCAGGCGACCCTCATTGCATAAACCGGTCAATAAGTGTTCTAGTTCATTCGCCATATAGCGCATCTTGTCGCCCTTTTTTGCTTCCATAGCTTTTATGATATTCTCTATTCCCTCATTCGCTTCGTACCATAGAGCATATTTTCCCATTGTTGTTAAAGTCTCTGTGTATTCCAGAAGTTCTTCTTTGTCATCAGTAGTAACTGTTTCATGTTGCAGAATATCTTTCATCATCATCACAGCATCTTCTACGCATAAAAACTCCTCTGTCATAGGAAATATAGGTAGGGGCGGCTCCCATTCTTTCCAATGGTTTTTATGCAAGATGGGCACAATTGGAGTAGAATCAGTTTCTGCTTCAACAAAAAAATAGCCCTCTGTAGAAATTATAACCTCCTTAACCTGAGCGCGGAAATAACCCCGTCCGCTGGTTGTTAATGCAGCCTGAGCCAATGATTTATATTTTTCTCTATTACGTACATAGCCTGCCTTCCGACTCGCAAAGCGCGCAACAAAAGCTTCTTCATCAGTTTCGTTAGTGGGTTCGGGTTTTACTGAAATATAGGGGTGTTTCCTGTCCAGCATGGTCAGAAATTCAATTGTTTTTTGTTGTTCTTGTGCAGTCATATCCTCACCTTTTACGTGGGTAGAATTTACTGCATATTGTACCCCAACTATTTTTATTAAATCTCCCATAGGTTGTTTTTTAGATTTTTGGAAAGCTGAATTTAGTTATTACGGCCGTCCGAAGTACAAAGTTACAAAATAAATTCCTATTAGCATTAAAATGTAACATTTTTAACATTATTCGTAATAAAAAACTAGATTTTACCCTTTTTGTGCAGCTTTTTAATAAAGATGCTCCTTTTCTCCTCCCGTCTCCAATATCCCCCTCTTTCCTTCGCCTCCAATATCTCCTCTCTTTCCTCCCTTACCCCTCTTTCCTCTCTCGCCTCCCTTTCTTCTCTCGCTTTTCTCTCCTCGCTCGCCTTCCTTTCTTCTCTCGCTTCTCTCTTTCCTCTCTCGCTTCTCTTTCCTCTCTCGCTTCTCTTTCCTCTCTTTCCTCCCTCGCTTCTCTCTCCTCCCTTGCTTCTCTTTCCTCCCTCGCTTCTCTTTCCCCTCTTGCCTCTCTTTCTTCTCTCGCTTCTCTTTCCTCTCTTTCGCTTCTCTTTCCTCTCTCGCCTCCCTTTCCCCCTCTCGCCTCCGTTCCAAGCGATTCCATCGCTTGGTCTCCTTTCCCCAAGTCTCGTTATCTCTATTCCCCTTCAGCAATCCTTTCCGCCATCTCGTTCAGCTCCAGGCATTCCTCTCTGGTAATAGTTTTCTTCTCCATATGATACTCCCAGGGGCTAATCTGCAGCAGCAGCCCTTCAGAGCAAGCATCGAAGCTCTCCCCACAAGGTTTATACAACCGTGGAAAACCATTCTCCCTCAAAAGCACGATCCTGTACCCCCGATTCATAGCCTCGCGCAAAACCTCCTTCTCCTTTATGGAAATAGCAGCGCTCACCAGCACGCCTCCACGTTCGCCGCAAGCCAGCCATTCCTTGCGCAAGCGGCACAAATCCTCCTCCGAATACCTGCGATGCACAATCACCGCCACCTTATCAGGAATATCGAGCAAGAAACAGTTACCCACCATCTGGCATCTGCGTCCCGCCACCACCTTATTCAGCATCACAGTAAAAAGCTCAGGGTTCATCCTCTTGACCATCAGTCTTCTAGGGTTATCATCCAAGTACTTCTTCCACCCCTTCAGTTGGCCTTCATGCAGCAGAAGCTTGTCATTGTACCCCAATTCAAAGAGCCCCTTTCCAGTCATCTTTTTCATCCCATAAATTCTCCTATAGGCCCTGTTGCATCCCAGCTTGAATCCTTTCACCACCATTCCCAGCGAATCCATCTCCTTTCCTCTTTTCGCCGTCATCCCCATAGAATCAGCTTTCTCCTGGCTCGTCAAGGCAGCGGCTTTCTCCTGGCTCGTCAAGGCAGCGGCTTTCTCCTCGCTTGTCAAGGCAGCGGCTTTCTCCTCGCTTGTCAAGGCAGCGGCGTTCTCCATAGTCTCCGCCGAGGTCTGTCCCCCTTTCGCCTCCGTTCCAAGCGATTCCATCGCTTGGTCCCCTCTCAAGTCCTCCTTCACCCTCACAATCAAGTGCACATGATCCGGCATGATGCAAACCTTCCAAACCTCCACCTGCGGGTAATATCTATTAATCTTCGGAATCTCCTCCGTCACGATAGCCGTTCCCAATTCCGAAAGCATCACCTTAGGCACATCGCCATCCCCCGGTCGAGCATTCACCCGTCCTTCCAGTCTTCCCAGCAGAGGCATGCGTCCCTCCACCACAAGCGTCAGCATATAAGTCCCTTTCTCATGGTAATCATGCCAGGGGCTCCTGCGTTTCATAGAGTGCCTGGTTTCGCGCACCTCCAGTCCTCTAGCTATAGCTTCATCTCTTTCCATAATAATCCTAATAATATTGTTAATAATAAAGTTCCCTCCTCATCCTCTCGCGAAGCAGAAGCAGCTCCCGCTTTCTCTTCGAGTCTGAGTCTTGTCCCCCTCTCGCCTCTGTTCCAAGCGATTCCATCGCTTGGTCCCCCATCATCGCCAGCCCCCTCATCTTCTTCCTTCCTTCACAATCTCCTTCACCCGTTCCTCAATCTTCCGCCACGGCTGCCCCAGGTTCACAGTTCTCACATAGATGCGATGCCCCGGAAGATGCCCAAGATGACTCCCAAAATGATTCCCCAGAAGCCGCTCCAGCAATCCCCCAGTAACGCGAATTTCCTCAATATGAGGAAATCTTGCCAAAGTCTTTGGCAACCTGGCTCTGATGTCCTCATCAATACCTTCTATCCTCTTCAGCCTCTTCAAGGTAGAAAAGATAACCCGGTTGATGACCACATCCAGAGTCAATTTCGTCTATTCTGCGTGTCAGGAGTTTGCTCACTTCTGTGGCATCCTCCGCTTTCTTGGTTTCCAATACCGAGTTTACCCCGCAGGCCTCTTTAGCGACCTTGCAGATAACCTTGTTTGGGCCTATGCTGGCATAGCCACCGGGCTTGGTTTTGTCTATTTTCAGAAATTCCAGAAAGGCTTCCTTTACCTGTTCCTGACTTTTCCCTTCTAATTTAAAAATATTCTTATCTGCCATATTTATTGTCTTATTTATAAGTTGTTTTGTAATTATATTTTTAGTTGGATCAAAGAAGATCTAAATCCCATGGGTATCGATCTAAGAAGATCTAATTGATTTGTTCATTTCGATAGGATCTTCTATCTTTGCAACGTGTTTGATAATTATATTGTAGAATTTAACAACGAAAATTATGGAAAAACAATGGATTTCAACTATTGAGCTGCTTAACTATCTGAAGGAACATCCTAATAAGGAGAAAGAATGCAGACTCAGTTTGGGCTATGGCCTAGGTTCCACCCATTATTGGTATTGGGACCCCGAGACAAACATGTTCATGCACTCCCGCGATTGGGATTTTGAGCCTTATACCGCAAGTGAAGTGGTTAAATGGTACGGGGAAGGCAAATGGAAGATTGAACAATGAATTGAGAGTGGGGGGGACCGAATAGTTCATCCCCTTGTCGGTTCTGCTTGGGAGAACTGCATCAAGAGGTAGCTCTCTCAGCGAATAATCCAGCAATGCCACGTTATGCTTCAGTATGTGCTTGGCTTTTTCCTGATTATATGTTCTTTCTATTCTTGCCATAATCGAAACCAGCTTTTTGTTTTTATGCCGCAAAGTTAAGATTATTATTTGGAATAAGCAAAGATTTTGGGGCTTTTTCTTGGCGGTTTATCAGAAAATGAGTAGTTTTGCGGACGTGAATCTTCTCTGTAATAAGAGAATTAAATCTTCCTGATGATGAGGGAATCTGTTCCTGATGGGGGAGATTGAGATAAAACAAAATATGAATCATAACGAAAATAGCGAAAAGATGAATCAAATTATGATGCTCGGAACGGGAAATGCTACGGTTTCCCAGATTTATAATACCTGTTTTGTGCTCCAGACTCCCAGCACCCTAATGCTGGTGGATGCAGGCGGAGGAAACGGAATACTGGCGCAGCTGAAGAAGGTGAATGTTCAGATTTCTGACATTCATCATCTCTTCGTTACCCATGCGCATACCGACCATGTGCTGGGTGTGATCTGGGTAATCCGAATGGTGGCACAATGTAAGGGTTACGAGGGATTGCTCCATGTGTATGGCAACGACAAGGTGATGAAGGTGATCAAGACCATCATCGACATGATTCTTGCCAAGAAGCAACTGGCGAAGGTGGCTGAAAGGGTGGTGTTCCATCAGCTGGAAGATGGGGATTGTTTCGAGGTGGGGGATATGAAGCTGGAATGCTTTGATATTCAATCTACTAAGGAGAAGCAGTTCGGATTCCGGGCGGAATTGCCAGGAAATTCAGAAAATAATGTTTCAGAAGAACATGCTGCATCCGATAATGCTTCTTCTGCTGCTTCGGGTAAGCCTTTGGTCTTGGCGTGCCTGGGCGATGAACCTTATAACGAGCAGAACCGACGCTACATAGTGGGGGCTGACTGGATGATGTGCGAGGCGTTCTGCCTCTATGCCGACCGCGATACGTTCAAGCCTTATGAGAAATGCCACAGCACGGCGCTTGATGCCGGAAAACTGGCTGAGGAACTGGGGGTGAAGAATCTTATCCTTTATCATACGGAGGAGAAAACGCTCGCTAATCGTAAAGAAAATTATACCCGTGAAGCTGCCAAGAACTTCAAGGGTAGAATCTTCGTTCCGGATGATTTGGAAGTGATAGAACTGTAGGATTTCTTTCTTTACTAAAGTATCGCAAGTGAAAAAATATCAACTTGCTTGTTTATAAATATACTGAACTTTCGCATGTGGTTCAAGTACGGGCTGAAGGTTCACAAGAGGGTGTGTCATAAATCAACAGCTCGCAAGTCCGTTAGGTGTTAGGGAGATATGCGAGTCCGTTAGGCGTTCCTGCGGATTTGCAA
>OJJU01000842.1_pt1 | contig 10770 bp, 8 predicted proteins | sample 1596141 | NCBI WGS metagenome assembly OJJU01 (sample SAMEA4350150, study PRJEB24818) | metagenome | biome: human; feature: gut; material: faeces | place: Denmark | collected 2013-09
GCATACACTTGGGCTTTTTTCGCTGTGTCTTGTGAGGCGATTTCGGCACAAGGCTCAAGGTACTTGATGGCAAGCTTATATTGCCTCGCTTGAAAAGATTCTAAACCTTTTGCCATGTATGTTTTGAAGTCAAAATCTGCTGATGACTTTTCGGGATTGGTAATTTGGGCTGCTGCGGAAAATGTGGAAACCAGTAGCAGAAGCAATGTGAGGATTTGTGCTTTCATCGTGTTTTGCCATTAATGAGGTGATGTTTTGCACAAAGGTAATGAATATCATGGACATAACCACACTATTTACCTCAAAAAAAACAATTTATTCCAAATCGGTCGTCGGGTTTATATTCCCTTCCAAAAAATGATGGGAAATTTCAGATTACCTTCTGCCCTGTTCTGCTATTATAGGATAACAACAAGGTTTAGTATTGGCAATTCTGGCGATCTTGCACAAAATTGCAATTTCCCGGATTACCTTTTTTCTATTCAATTATTTATTAACAAAAAACAAATGATTATGAAAAAGTTTTATTTGTTATTAGGGTCAATGTTGATGGTGAGCGCATGGCCCGTACACGCTCAACAAAGCCTCAACGCAAGTGACCAAGAGCCAGCAGACGCATGGCCAACAGATGCATGGCCTGTGGCTTCACAGCAAAGCCTCAGCGCAAGTGACCAAGAGCCAACAGATGCATGGCCTGTGGCTTCACAGCAAAGCCTCAGCGCAAGCGACCAAGAGCCAGCAGACGCACGGCCTTGAATATGGCGAACGGCAAGCCTGACGACTACGGCACAGCCACTACACAACCCACTGCGCGTGGGCTCTGACCAATTAAGGGCACACGCACATAGTGCACGAAAGTCCCTCCTTTGCTAAAAAAGGCAATGATGTGGGGCGAGATACTTAAGGGGGGAACCAATACCAGGCATCACCCCCCTAACGGCAAAACAAGAAATATTTATTAAGTTAGTTATGACTGGTAATCAACACTTCAATCTTAATTAAGCGCGTTAAATTTATTGCTTGAAAAACACTGGGTGCACCGCAAAATCCCCAACCATGGCTCTAAGCGGTGCACTTTTTTCAAATGGTGGCAATCTCTATTTGGCAAAATAAAATATATAATGTAAATTTGCATTAAGACGTTTATTTTCACCAAATCAGGAATGACAAATTTCAATCAAATAGTCAACGATAAGTATCTTGAATTGAGAAGTGGGTTTATCAACTTCATAAGCAAACGATTTCCCAATTTCCGTATGCAAGAAATTGAAGACATCTATGCCGACACTTTTATCGCTGTGCACGACAACATTATCAAAGGCAGAGTGGCTGCCGACACCAAGTGGAAAGCCTACATTTACCAAATAGGACTTAATTTGTCGTTGAATAAGGCGAAGGACAATAGCCGCTATGTACATGCCGAAGAAAAAAACAGCGACGACGACATGGACAGCCAAGAGCGATTCGCCATCGGCATCTCTCTCGCGTCAATCGTGAACGAATGCGACAACGAGGAGGAGAAAAACGAAAAAGTGGCAATTCTGCAACGCGAAATCACCTATCTGCCCGAACCGTGCGAAACCATTCTCAAGGATTTCTATTTCGGACAACTTTCTATGGAAGAAATCCGCAAAGAGATAGGATATAAAACGACCGACTCGGTGAAAGCGCGAAAAAATAAATGTATGAACAGGCTGAAAGAGCGTGTGGCACTCGCTTTTAAAATGCGCCAATTAATGTAACCCCAAAAAAACAATGAATTATATCGACCATATCGACACTTTCGACGCTTATCTCAACGGCGAAATGACCGCGGAGCAAAAAGCCGAATTCGAAAGCCAACTCGCCACCGACAGCGAATTGCGAGCCTTGCTGCAAGAGCACAAAATGCTTATCGCCGCCCTGCAGGGGTCGGCGGCGGCTTCTGATGCAGAATTTGAAGAAGCCATGCGCAATATCTCGCCCGACGAGATGAAAAAGATTGCCAGCAAAAAGCATGTCTCTCTCCCTCCTGCCGCGGAAAAGCCGGCCAGCACAAAATCAAACTGGGCGAAATGGCTTGTGGCTGCCGCCATTGTGGGAGTTGTAACCACTGCTGGACTAAAGTTCTTGCCAGCGAGCGACTCCACACAAGCGACCTCCCAAACAAGAGGCGACGCGCCCACCTTACAGACCGACGCCAACGACCTGCTCAACTACAACGCGGAAGAAGACCCCACTATGGTCAAGGCTAAGGAACTGATGAACCTTGAGCCCGGCGATGCCACGCCGAAAGACATTAAAAAGGCTTCACAAGAAGCCATTCAGCTGCTGAAGAAAAAATACGACTCCTTCAGCGCCGACAGTTTGGACGTGACGGACAACATTCTTCGCAAATGCGGATATGGCAAACTTCTGGTCAACGCCTATATTGCCACAGGCAAATACAGGGAAGCCCACAAACTCGCCGAGGAAATCATCGAAATACGACTCGACAATGGTTTGTCGAGAGATTTTGACCTTGAAAGCGAAATCACACTCTTCAAGAAAATTAACCCTAAATGAAACGATTGCTTATGAAAAGACTTGTTTTGGCATTCGCAATGCTGTGGGTGGCAACCAATATGCTTGCCACAAAGTATGCACTCATCATTGGCGTCGGGAAGTATGCCCCAAACACAGGCTGGAGCGCCACCAGTGCGATAAATGATGTCAAACTCCTTAAACCCTCTCTTGAAAAAGCCGGCTTCGTAGTCACAACCCTTGTCAATAGCCAAGCCACACACGAAGGCATTACAATTGCCCTCAACAGGCTTATAAGGAAGGTGAAAGCCGGCGACCAGGTGTATCTGCATTTCTCGGGCCACGGACAACAACTGAAAAACCCACGGTCGAACGAGCCCGACAAACTCGACGAGGCGATGGTGCCATACGATGCTGGGCTCTACTATTCAAAAACAAACTACGGTCAAAAGCACCTTCGCGACAAGGAACTCAACCTATACATCATTCGTCTGAGAACAAAACTGAAAAAAAACGGAATGCTTTTGGTGGCTCTCGACGCTTGCCATAGCGGTGATGCCACACGCGGCAATTCCGGACCTGATAAGGATGAACCCGACTTCGTGGGAAACACCCGCGGATCCACACATGTGCTTGATGGTGGAACCAGACTACCACAATTCACCACTATGGTCAGCAAAACTGGCAGTTCGCCTTATATTGCTCTGGGCGCTTGTAAAGACTACGAAACCAACAAGGATTATCGCAGCAAGGGTGGAAAGCACTACGGTTCACTCTCTTTCCTGATTTGGCAAGAATTGGAGCAAAAGGGAAAAAGCATCAACCTCAAAACACTCCCTTACGATGTGATTAAAAAGAAGCATCAAACAATGTCACACCGCCAACATCCTGACATCAAAAAAGAAGGAATGTAAAAAACACCACGCAACCATTTCCCTAAAGAAGTTAAGGAGTTAAGAAGTTAAAGAAGAAGTTAAGAAGTTAAGGAGTTAAGAAGTTAAGACGATACCATCGGCTCTTGAGACGATGGCGTTCCCATCATACCCTCCCCTGTCCGACTTGTCAGACCTGTCCGACTCGTCCGACCCCAAAACCCGTTGACTTGTTGACTTGTTGACTTGTTGACCCGTTGACCCGTTGACTCTAAACCAACTTTCGCCTATCGCACTTCGGGGTCGAGGATGATGAAGGATGCCCAGTATGGGGGGCGACCATCGTCATTTGGGAGATTGGTGGGGTATTTTTCCTTGAGGAAGCGCTGGGCGGCAAGGAAACTGGCGCGCTTGCCCTCGCCGGCGGTGAGGTGGCGGTAGAATTCGGTCATGAACTCCTGCGTGGGGCGGTCTGCCACTTTCCACAGGCTCATCACTATGCTCTGCACCCCCGCCTTCTTGAAGCCGCGCTGAAGTCCCATCACGCCCTCGCTGGTGATGTCGCCAAGCCCGGTCTCGCAAGCAGAGAGCACCACCAGGTCGCAGCCACGGAGGTCGAGGCGAGAAATCTCCTGCGCAGTGAGTAAGCCGTCGTCCAAACCCTCGGGAATGGTGTCGCTGGTCCAGCACATTTTGCCGCCGCTCATCGCAAGGTACGAGCGAGTGAGCGCCTCGTCTTCCTCGGTGCCCAAAGCGTTGTCGTTGCCCACACGCAAGATTGCCAACCGCTGCTGCATTTCGCTCTTGCGCTGTCTGTCAGCCTCATCGGGCGTGATATAGCAGCCGTGGGTGGCAAGGTGGATGATGCGGGTGCGCTTGCCCGATAGCGCCTTGAACGACTCCTCCGTGCCCTCGTCGCCAGCGTAAATGGTTGGCGCGTCATAGTTGTGCCCTTTCAGCAGGGCGGAGATGTTCTCCACCTCGGTCTTGGTCTCGGGCAGGGGCTCAAACACGTCGCGGCTGGCGGTTCTCCAACTGTAGCCTTTTTTCTGGTTGTAGGCGAGCAACTCAGTAGGAGGAACATAGTATTGCAGACCGCCATACAGGGCCGACGACTTCGCCGACGGCTGTTCGCGGCCGATGGCAAGTTCCCGGGTTGACGACAGGCGGAACATGTTGTAACGCTCGCCCATGTTCTCTGTGGCGGAGCAGGGCAAGTGCTCGATGCCGATGTTGTAGAGCGCGCCGGCGGGCGAGAAATACACATTCTTCACGCCCCTCAACTCATCGCCCAACTGCCCCCACACAAGGTGGCACAATGCTGTGTCGGCATACCACCGGTTTTCGGGAATGGCGTTCAACTCGCTCTCCTCAAAAAGCGTTATCATCTTGGGCTTGTCATAACCCTTCTTCAGCGTAAGCGCAACATAGAGCGGCGTATCGGTAAGCAACTCTGGCAATAACAGGAATTCAATAGCCAAATCAGCATCACCCAATTCCTTTTGCACATCTTGCCAAGTCACGGTCAAGTTGCGGGTGAAATCGCCATACGCCTTCAACGACTGCAACAGTTCACGCTCCATCTGCTCAGCCACGTTCTCCAGCGAGTCGCAGTTCAACTTTCGCTCGGCAATCGGCTTCTCACACTGCCTGTTCAGCACTGTGCGTATCTTCTGCCACTCATCGTAGCGTTTCACCACAGCAGCATTTCCACTCTCCAAAATCAATTGGCTCAAACTCGTCTCGGCATTCAGCAGCAGCCCCTTGGCAAAGAGCGCAGAATTGTCGTAAATCTCCCCATTATACGCATCTGTTTGCGCCGCAATGCCATAGCAGGGGAAAAAAGCCATATTGTGTTTACTCGCGTTCCAATAGGTTTGTCGATCTCTATTTGTGGAAGTTTGAAACAGCGACGTCACTTGCTTCTTTTGTAGCGAAACGCACTTACTTAGCAGTACGGCCGCACTATCCACCTGGTCGTCACAAAAATAGTAACCAGCCAAACTACTTAACGACTTAATATACTCAGGGTGGGTTTCGGAAAGAGTTTGTTTACGAATTTCATTTACTGTTTTTGCCAATTTCACAGCGTTATGAAAATCGCCATCAGAGAAATAATTATGGGCTAAAATGCCCAACGACTTCATGTAGTCGGAATGTTCTTCGCCAAGCACACTTACCGACTGTTTAGCAAGTTCTATCGCTTTCTCCGAATCTAACAAAGAATAAAAAAACGACAAATCTGCCAACGACGAAGCGTAGTCAGGATGATCTTTCCCAAGGCCTTTTTCCCGAATGTCCAATGCTTGATGCCCAAGTTTTAGCGCTGCATCATAGTCTTTCAAGCGAAAGTGATACCCTGCCAAATTTGCTATAATTGTGGCATACACCGATATTTCACAATCACCCAAACGCTCACACAAATCCTGTGCCTGCATTGTTATCTTCATAGCCTCTCTAACATTCCCAAAATCGGAATAATAAGCCGCCAAATTAATCAGCACTGACACATAAAGCGATTGCTCTGGTGTGATGAGAGTTAGCACTTTAGTATCAGCTTCAATAGCATTCCCGTACTCCCCCATGGCGTGATAGTAAACAGCCAAGTTATATAACGAAGTGGCATATTGCAGATTATCGGTATGCTCAACAATACGCACCACTTTAGTTTGCGTTTTCACAGCCATATCAAAATCTCTTGCTTGGAAATAATAGCTGGCCAAGGATTCCAACGATCGAACATAATAGAGGTGGTCTTCCCCGAGAATGTTCTTAAAAACATCGCATGATTTACTGCCCTTCTCTATCGCCTTCTCATATTCACCCATTTGCCCAAAGTTCACCCCCTCATAAAATAGCCTTTCGCCATAGAGCAAACTATCGACAGCCGAATTTCCAAAATCAAGAAATTGGGCTTTTGCTGAAAAAGAGGAAACCAGTAGCAGCAGTAATGTGACAATTCGTGTTTTCATTGTGCCTTATTGTTGAGAGTTAATATCCTGCACAAAGATAATGAATATCATGGACATAACGCCACGCTTTACCTCTAAAAGATAGTGCAAAAAGAGGGGGAGTGCCTCGTATGGGGCAGTTATGGTCAAAAAAATATTGATATACTGCCATAGCACCCCTCCGCCGGCAGCACCCATATTTTTCCACATCGTGTGTAAGTGGGTGTAAATAGGCACGGCTCTTTCATTTAACTTTGGTGTTGTTTAGCAACTGCTTGAATAAGTAGCATTTACCCAAGTCTAATCTGTGGAATATATAAAAACAGTTTTGTTGGGTGTTATTGAGAGTTGCTTCTAACCGACTAATACTCATGGATATTGAAAATTCAAAGCATTTTTAAATGAAAGAGCCGTGGTAAATAGGGAATTTTTTCGGTATTTCTCTTGCAAGTGACACATTAAATAGGTAATTTTGTACACCCATTGCGCACTTATGTTTGGAGGTGTGCAGTGTGCTCGCCGTGGGCGGGCGCATGGTAAGGTAAGCAGATAATTTATAACTAAATCATTATTAATAATTTAATTTACTAAACTACTATGTGGTTAACTAATTCTTCTGTGGGACGCAAGGTGGTGATGAGTATCACAGGCCTTTTCTTAGTCCTTTTCGTGACCTTTCACGCGCTGATGAATGCAGTGGCTGTCTTGTCGTTCGGTGCGTACGATAAGATTTGCGAATTCCTCGGTGCTAATTGGTACGCTGTACTTGGTACTGCAGTCATTGCTGGCGGTATGGTGGTTCACATCATCTACGCTTTCTGGCTCACCTACCAAAACCGCAAGGCTCGCGGTGGCGACCGTTACGCTATTTCCAAAAACTGGAAGAGCGTGAGCTGGGCATCTCAAAACATGCTCGTGCTTGGTGTCATCGTATTCTGCTTCCTTATTCTTCACTTGGTTCAATTCTGGGCTAAAATGCAGGTTCCAGAACTTCTTGGCGAACACGTGATGAATGGCAAGTACTATCTCGGTGCTGTATTTAGCCAGGTATGGGTTCTTCCTGTTTACCTCATTGGCTTTGCTGCAATCTGGTTCCACCTCACTCACGGTTTCTGGAGCGCATTCCAGACCCTCGGTGTGGCTAACGACAAGTGGATTTGCCGTTGGAGAGCCATTGCATGCGTTTGGGCTACCGTAGTGTTTGTGCTCTTCGCTGTTGAAGCTTGCTACTTCACTTGGTACTTCGCTTGCTAATTTTTCAGCTGAGAAATTTTTTTAACTTCAAAAAGAATTCAAAAAATGGAAGAAAATACTAAACTCGCTCAGCCAGTTATCGATTCAAAGATTCCTGAAGGTCCTGTAGCTGAGAAATGGACAAACTATAAAGCTCACCAGAAATTGGTGAACCCTGCCAACAAGCGTAAGCTCGACATCATCGTCGTAGGTACTGGCTTGGCTGGTGCATCAGCAGCTTCAACTCTTGCAGAAATGGGCTTCAATGTGCTTAACTTCTGTATTCAAGACTCACCTCGCCGCGCTCACTCTATCGCTGCTCAAGGTGGTATCAATGCTGCTAAGAACTATCAAAACGACGGCGACTCTGTGTATCGCCTTTTCTACGACACCGTGAAGGGTGGTGACTACCGCGCTCGCGAAGCCAACGTGTATCGCTTGGCTGAAGTGTCGAACAACATTATCGACCAATGCGTGGAGCAAGGTGTGCCTTTCGCTCGCGAATACGGCGGTATGCTCGACAACCGCTCTTTCGGTGGTGCTCAGGTGAGCCGTACTTTCTACGCTAAGGGTCAAACTGGTCAACAGCTTCTGCTCGGCGCTTACAGCTCACTCAACCGCCAAATCCAAATGGGTAAGGTGAAGAGCTACAACCGCTACGAAATGCACGACGTAGTGCTCATTGACGGCCGCGCTCGTGGTATCATCGCTAAGAACTTGGTGACTGGTAAGTTTGAACGCTTCGCCGCTCACGCAGTGGTTATCGCTACTGGTGGCTACGGCAACGCTTACTTCCTCTCTACCAACGCTATGGCATGTAACTGCTCTGCTGCAGTGGCTTGCTACCGCAAGGGTGCTTACTTCGCTAACCCTGCCTACGTGCAGATTCACCCAACCTGTATCCCTCGCCACGGCGACAAGCAATCAAAGCTCACTTTGATGTCGGAATCACTCCGTAACGACGGTCGTATCTGGGTGCCTAAGAAACTTGAAGACGCTAAGGCTATTCAAGCCGGCACTAAGAAGGGTAGCGATATTCCCGAAGAAGAACGCGACTACTACTTGGAACGCCGTTACCCTGCATTCGGTAACCTCGTGCCACGCGACGTGGCTTCACGCGCCGCTAAGGAACGTTGCGACAAGGGCTACGGTGTGAACAACACTGGTCAAGCTGTGTTCCTCGACTTCTCTGAAGCTATCAACCGCCTCGGTATCGACGTGGTTCGTCAACGCTACGGTAACCTCTTCGACATGTATGAAGAAATCACTGACGTGAACCCAGGCGAACTCGCTAACACCATCAACGGCGAAAACTACTACAACCCAATGATGATCTACCCTGCTATCCACTACACTATGGGTGGTATTTGGGTTGACTACGAACTCCAAACCAGCGTGAAGGGTCTGTTCGCTATCGGCGAATGTAACTTCTCTGACCACGGTGCTAACCGCCTCGGTGCTTCTGCATTGATGCAAGGTTTGGCCGACGGCTACTTCGTGCTGCCTTACACTATCCAAAACTACCTCAGCGACCAAATCCAAGTGCCACGCTTCAGCACCGACGCTCCTGAATTTGTGGAAGCTGAAAAGGCTTGTGTGGCTGAAGAAGAACGCCTCATGGCTATCGGTGGCAAGCGCTCAGTTGACTCAATCCACAAGGAATTGGGTAACATTCTTTGGGACTTCGTGGGCATGGGCCGCACCAAGGAAGGTTTGGAAACCGCTCTCACCAAGCTCAAAGCTCTCCGTGAGGAATTCAACAAAAACCTCTACATTCCTGGAACCGTGGGTGAAGGCATGAACGTGGAGCTCGACAAGGCTTTCCGTCTGCAAGACTTCATCACTATGGGCGAACTTATCGCTTACGACGCACTCAACCGTAACGAATCTTGCGGTGGTCACTTCCGCGAAGAATACCAAACTGAAGAAGGCGAAGCTAAGCGCGACGACGAAAACTTCTTCTACGTATCTTGCTGGGACTACCAAGGCAGCGACGAAAAAGCGCCTAAGCTCATCAAGGAACCTCTCCACTACGAAGCAATCAAGGTTCAAACCCGTAACTACAAGTCATAATCCCAACATTTAATTAAGAAAGGAAATTTACAATGGCAAATATGAAAGTAAATCTTAAGATCTGGCGTCAAGCCGGACCAAAGGCTCAAGGTGGTTTCGTAACTTATGAGAATGTTGAAACCGACAGCGACACCTCATTCCTCGAAACCCTCGATATTCTCAACGAAACCCTCGTTGAACAAGGTGAAGAGCCTATCGTATTCGACCACGACTGCCGCGAAGGCATCTGTGGTATGTGCTCACTCTATATCAATGGTCACCCTCACGGCCCTGCAACTGGTGCTACCACTTGCCAGCTCTACATGCGCCGCTTTGAAGATGGCGAAACTATCACCGTTGAGCCTTGGCGCTCTGCTGCATTCCCTGTAATCAAAGACCTTATGGTTGACCGCAACGCATTCGATAAGATCCAACAAGCTGGCGGTTACGTAAGCTTCAACTGCGGTGGTGCACAAGACGCCAACGCACTTCCTATCGCTAAGGAAGTGGCTGACGAAGCTATGGACTCTGCTACTTGCGTAGGTTGCGGCGCTTGCGTTGCAGCTTGTAAGAACGGTTCGGCTATGCTCTTCGTATCAGCTAAGGTGAGCCAATTCGCACTTCTTCCACAAGGCAAGACCGAGGCTAAGCGCCGCGTGAAAGCTATGGTGGCTAAGATGGACGAACTCGGTTTCGGTAACTGTACCAACACTGGTGCTTGCGCTGCTGAATGTCCTAAGAACATCAAACTCAGCAACATCAGCCGTATGAACCGCGAGTTCCTCTGCGCTAAGTTGAGCGACTAATCCCCTGCACAAATGCGATTGCCCACACACAGGGCATCACATTAAATAACTATCCAATCGGCTGGAGCCCCAAAAACTCCAGCCGATTTTTTATATATATAGGAATAATCCTGATTCCGTAGAAAATCCACCGATAGGAACGTAAACAAAAGCAGTGGCAGCCATCGGAGATGCCAAATGATGCGAAACACCATGCATTGTTAACGAATCGTGAATGGAATCAAAAACAAAAACATAAAAAACAGCCTTGGAGCAAAGTGGAATGCTTCGCATTTGGCGGTGCGACTGTGCGCTTTGCGTCATTGGAAACGAGTTTCCATGCCGCCAACCACACAATCCCTCCGCCACCCTCTT
>OJJU01000844.1_pt1 | contig 10760 bp, 5 predicted proteins | sample 1596141 | NCBI WGS metagenome assembly OJJU01 (sample SAMEA4350150, study PRJEB24818) | metagenome | biome: human; feature: gut; material: faeces | place: Denmark | collected 2013-09
CGTAAAATCTATCCATTTGCTCATAATGCCTTGTCTTTTATGTTTCGTCTGATAATATTTCTCATCCATACAGGAGCTAACAGTAGGTCGTGATCTATTGTCTCCGTTTCAGGATTTTCTGCCAACAGTTTAGATATTTGCTTCTCATCCTCAGCTGTTATGTTGTTTTCGCCAATACTGCGAAGTGCCTGCACAAGATCACGCATTAAGATACCCTTGAAAGCAAAATTTCTCGGAGCGCCATGCTTCAATATGACCATGCGTTTTCCCATGGAGAGTTTTCTGCTGGAGCCTGTCGTGAGGAAACTCGTTGTCATAGGCACTTGCGTAGAGAAGCCCAACAGGTTGGCTGCTGTCTCTCCAGTAGGAATAATCACCGCCTTGTCTCTCTTGGCAATTTCCGCTGCTAATTCAGAGGCAGAAGGATACAGTATGCCAAAGCGAGTCTTGCGTGCCTTGACATACACACCTTTTGATATTCGGGAGATAATCCCTTCCTTCTCGAATATCGCCAGTAGCTTGGTGACGTATTCCACATCATACTGAGGAAAGGATGACACGAAGAACACCTCCCCGAACTTACAATGTGCTATTTTGCTCTTAATCTTATTTACTACAGCTTCTTGCATAGCTTTCTATCTTTACTTTTGGTCGGAATCATTGCAAATATTTCCGACTGCAAAGGTAAGGCTTTTATCTCATAAAGCCATGCCCGTACACTATATTTTATAAATTATTATACAAATATCATCTCGGAATTTGTATGTCAAGTATGAATATTAACGTAAAAAGTTCTAATTTCCATGATTTTCACCGTGGCTCTTTTCCATATCGTTACCTATATTCAATAGGTAAATTTGCAACTTCTTGATATTCAATAGAAGTCCTTTTTAGAGCGAGTTAGATTGTTTAACTGGTTTCAGATTGAAAGCGTGCTGAAAATCGCGCCTTATCACACGCTGAAATTTGGTGGTATCGGGAAATTGCAGTATCTTTGCACTGTGATTCAAGAAAGGCTGCACTTGACAAAGCGCATCCCACAAAGTTAACAATCAATATTTTATTAACCCTTTAAAAATTTAAGATCATGGAAGTAAAAGGAACATTGAAATATCGTAAAGTACAGCGCACACCTCAGACTGGTGAAAACGCAGGTAAGAAGAAGTGGTATGCCACTGCTGTGACGGACCGCGAAGTGGACTTCGAGGGATTCGTATCGCATATCTCTGACCATGGCTCGCCTTACTCTCGTGGTACTATCCACGGTGTGCTGATGGATGCGCTCGACCATCTGCAGGAGCTGATTCTCGATGGCAAGAGTGTGCGTCTCTCTGACCTCGGTCTGTTCTCCATCGGCATGAGCTCCAAGGCGGAGGATACCAAGGAGAAGGTGACGGCTGCCAGTGTGGATGGCGTACATCTTATTGTACGTAATACGAAAAGCTGGAGTAATGCTGAGCTTCGCAAGAAGTGCAAGGTTCAGGAGTACGGCGGTTATACCGGCACCGATGAGGAGGGCGGTGGTACCACCGGTGGTGGTACTAACCAGGGCGGCGGCTCTGATACTAACCAAGGCGGCTCGGGTACTACCGGTGGCGGAACCCAGGAGGGCGGTGGCTCTCAGGAGGGAGGCGGAACCGAGGGTGACGCCGGAAACATGGGCTAAGCCAAGTAATCAATATTCATTAACCTCAAAACACTAAAATTATGATGAAAGCAAATACCTGGAAGACGATTTTGCAGATTGCAATCTCCTTCCTTACAGCCATCGCTACTACGCTCGGAATTACCAGCTGTAGCACTCTTTAAAAGTAAAAAAGTAAAAAGGTAAAAGGGTAAAAAAAGCCTAGCGGGATGTTAAGCCAGCGAGGTTGCTCTTTTAAAAAAGGTAAAAAGCCATAGCTTATTTTAAAGCCCCCGGTGCCTGGTGCACTGGGGGCTTTTTGCCTTCGGGGGACCAGCGACGGAATCGCTGGGAACGGGGCGCAAAGGAGGAAAGGCTTTTTTACCTTTTTACCCTTTTACTTTTTTACCTTTAAAACTTCTTTTTACCTTTAAAGCTAATTAATACTTAAAAAGAAATAAAAACTTTGCGCGCTCTGCAGTTTTTTTATTACCTTTGTAGACTGAACTTTAAGAACGTAAAATTAGAAAGTATGATTCACTTTTTAGAACAGAACTTCGTTGAACTAGTAACCATAACCAGTATGATCTACCTGATACTGGCTGTCATCCTGTTTCTCTTCAAAACACCAGATACAAAGGTATACAAAACCTTCCGCAGATCAAAAAGTCTGATGGCAGGAGGGATGCTGCTCATCAGCCAGAATATTTGGATCTGGATTGCTTCATTTACCGGAAGCTGGACGGAATATAACAACTGGGTTCCCTGTTTCGATATCATCCTCTTTTATCTGATGGGCATCTGCTTCAGCTTCTCGCTCAGCAGTCTCCTCGACCCGCATTATATCTCCCGGAAACGCTGCAAGGTGATTGCCGTAAAGTTCGTAATGACGACTTTCTTCGCCCTCATCGCCATGACGGATGCCCTGAAGGACTATCAGATACCCCTGCTGCTTATCGCCCTGCTGGGACTGCTGGAGATGCTCATAGGACATATCTACTATTTCAACAGGTGCTACCTGAGAAGCAACGCGCTCTTTGAAAACTACTTCTCGAACGACAAAAACCATTTCATCAGATGGCTCAAGGTGAGTCACTGGCTCTTCTATGGCATGCTGATACTGGGCGTGATTTCCATCCGTACAGGTGCGCTGATCAACTGGCTGGTGCAATTCTATGTAGTGGCCATGAACTTCTATATTCTGATCAACATCATCAACTATGCCTCTGAATACGAGACGCTGATGAAGGCAAACTGCGATGAGGAAAAGACTGAGGAAGAAGGAGAAGTGGCAGAGAAGGAAAAGAACGGAGAAATCAGCCCTAAGAAGGCATATATAGAAAAGCTGCGCCCGAGGGTAGCGGAATGGATTCTGGAGAAATCATACCTGGAGGAACAGTTCACGATAGATGATCTTTCTGCCAGACTGTATACCAACAAGACCTATCTTTCTACCTTCATCAAGGAAGAATTCGGCATGAACTTCAGCAATTGGATAACGAGTCTGCGCCTGGAAGAAGCCAAGAAAATGATGAGTGAGCATCCTGATGCCCGACTGAAGGATATCGCCTACAACGTAGGTTTCTCCTCCCTGGCTTACTTCTCAAGCGTCTTCGCCAAATCAGAAGGCGTTACGCCATCTGTATGGATAAAAGAACGCAGCAGGAATGCAGAAAGATAAGAAACAAAAAAAGCTTTCTCTCAACGGAGAGAAAGCTTTTTTGTTATTACAGTCTGCGTATCCGTCAAGGATACTCTGATAATATAGACAGTCTGGGACGAAGAGGAAACCGGGATGCTGACAGATGCTGCACCTTCAGCCTTTTTCGCTGCCACCAATTTTCCATCGAGGGTATAAACCTCCACCTTATTTAAGTGAGGCCCCCCAACCTTGGATACGACGATCAATCCCCGGGCTGGAGAATAGATCTTCACGTCACTCTCGCCCACCTCAGCATCTTCGATGCCAGTGGTACTGCGAGTCTGCGTCAGGAAGTATCTGCCGTGCTCGTTTGCCTGCACCTTGATTTCCTCGCCATCCTTTATCTCCTGATACTTTCGGGTGGCAGCATCATAGAGATAGAGAGGAGAAGAGAGGCGACCTGCCCCTTGAACATTTAAGCTCATCAGCTCAGACTTCTTAGCCACAACACCCAGCGGAGCATAGTAGATTTCCGGCAGTGAGTTAACCATGACAGCCTGCGATGAAGCCACCGTATAAACAGCAGGTACATCCGACAACAAGTCATCTCCGAGCAATTCGGTATCCTCTCTGCCATCGAACTCTTGCGACGCATCAGCATTCAATATCAGATACGAAGAGCTCACAGTCCCCTTGCCTACCTGCAATCTGATTCTGCTATTCTGCTCCTCACCCGCAATATCAACACCCTTGGTCACATCCTTATCCACCGTCATGTTTGTATCAAAGTGGATGGTAGGCTGAGCGGTTTCCGACTTGATGAAGAAAGCCTGCATAGGTGCTATTCTTCCATCCGTCTCACCATTCAATGTAATTGTATTGAATCCATTGGCCTCATTGTCATTCACAACCCAGTAAGATACATTGTCTTCTCCAAGAGCCGCCTTGTTTCTGGCATTGGCAAAGAAGCGTTTCATATCCAGCGTTGCCATATACGGGTTGTAGGTGAGATAATAATAATTTCCATCACCTGCTCCCTGATGGGTATTTGCAGCCAGAGTTACATCTACAGCTCCAATGGCCCCTTCCTTGCTCGAAGGTTCTACCGAAGCAATGATGAGGTTGCCCTTGCCATCATCTGTCCTAACGATGGCATGCTTCAATCCCCCCAAGTTCGTTGACGGGTCGTAATAATCGTATGCCTTATCGTCCTTTGGCAATCTTACCAGTGCCTTTCCCGAAATGCCGGCAGGCGTATATTTATCACCCACCTTCACTGCAAAGCCGGTTAAGGAAGCATAGGAACCATCAGCATTGACCTTTGGCGAATAGACCATCGAAGCCGCATTATAAACATGACTCCAATATTGGGTATTCCAACCTATCGTACTTGGCACGCTCACTGGAAGCGAACTGTAGTCGTAGGCATCATAGTTGTCATCAGTGCTGTATTCTCTGGTATCGCTTCTATCCCAGGAACGCTGGTAGAACGGCATCTTGGTGCGATTGTTAACAGTCGCATCAAAGGTGATAGGCAGAAAGGCTTCCGTCTCCTGGCGTCCCGTCTTCACAGGCACATACATATCGCCTGCCACCATATTCTTTAATGGAGAACCGAAGAGATACCAGCGGTTGTAACTCAGCTCCTGCTCTACCCATGCCTTGTTGTACACCAGATAGTGCTGGTTACGGACCTCTGCTCCCGGCTTGAAGTAGATCTGGTCGCAGGTATTTCCATAGAATTTCACGCAAGAATAGTTGCGCCCCGGAGTGGTTGCGCCATAGCCCAACTTGCTTCCGTCATCCACCATCATATCATACTGGATGTAGTCGGTGGCGGTGGATGCACCATTATTCAGTTTGTTGAGAATACCATCACTACCCTTTTGCAGATAACCCAGGAGCGGATAATACCCATTATTATAATAAGGTGTAAGTATCGTTACCTTGGTAAACTTCATAGGCACGAATGCCTGCTGAGTCTTCAATTCGGTATAGCCCGCTGTTGTTCCATATACAGGATAGGTATCGGCATCCGACTTGTAAAGCTCTGTTTTGGTAGAACGGCGCCAGTTGAGGTCGTTATTCCAGTTGTTGTTCATACCGCCATCGGCTGCTGGAGCCCAGGTAGCAAACTCCGGCACCACATAGATGCGGAAGAAGGTAGTACCCGGACAGCTCGTAACCTCGGTGTTAGTTGTGCCATTTTTCTGCATAAAGCTGAACGAGAGGTCATACCAATAGCCTTCGTGCAAGTATTGGGCATAATCATCGCAGACCTGCAGACCAAGCGTACGCTGATCCGTCTCCTTGTTGAGATGCTCCAAACTGCTAGCCTTAATCGTGAAGATGTCTTTCTTTCCCAATACAGAGGCATTGTCCTTCCACATAGGGTCGTTGGTGCCGTCCATCAGCACATGAATACCATCTCCCGTATTAAACTCAAAAGAAACAGAACCCGAAGAACCACTCAAAGGTTCGGTACTGCTGATTGGTATCTGCAGGAACTTTTTATTCTGCTGCATGTCCTTGAGTTGCGGCAATCCGATGCGCACAATGCGCTGGTCGTTAGGATATTTTCCATCAACGAAACCAAGATTGATACGAGGTCCATCCTTCAGCACCCGGAATTTATATTCGATAGGATCAGGACAAATCTGGTAATCCACATTGTTGATGGTGATGATATTTCCCTTCTTGGTGATAGGCAACAAACAGAGTGTATGCGTACCAAACTCGAAAGTCTTCTTCAGTTGTGAAGTTGCAGCCAGAATCAATTTACGATTGTCTATATACTTTTTTATTTCTGCCTTATAATCTGCACTGATTCCCGAATTCTGCACATCCCAAAGAGAAGTACCTGTACTATTCTTATCACGGAAAGCATGGAGAGCCTCCAAGAGATGAGTCTTATTGAACTCCTCCTTACTACCGATGAACCAATCATATTTCACACCAGTAATGGTGATACCTCCACCCACGTATGGGTCGGTGGTATGCAGGTCTGCATTCATGGTGACATCCGCATTCGTCCGGTCGCAGCTTATTCGATAATCAGCAATCACCTTACTCTCGGCATCACGAATCATCACCGTCTGCTTCATCATTTCAAACAATTCACTGTAGCTGGAGCACACCACGTTTCGGTTTCCCCACATGCTGGCATCTTCAGGATTGTCAAAGTTTACAGACACATAGAGTTTCTTACCTAACGGTAATTTGAAAGCCTTATCTACCAGAATATAATAGGTTTCACCGTTCACTGTCTCTGTTTCACCAGCCTGCAAGTCTTTCTGATTATAATGGAAATCACATTCTCCATATTTCTTTCCACCATTACCATAGTCAAGGTCAACCGGTTCACCCTTTTCATCCACGAAGCGATAGTAAACCTTACTCTTTCCAGTAGTAGCATCTACATAGGCGCGAGATTGCAAGCTTTCATATACCGCACGTAATTTCAACTTCACGGAAGCAGCCGATGCTACATCATCGCATACAGGCTGATTCTGGATGACATCAACAATAGCACGCTTCTGATAAAAGCGGATATCATCAACGGCATAGTCGGCACCTTTTGTATTAGTACAATAGTTATCCACCGTGACGAGGAATTTGTGAAACTTACGCAGATTCTCACTATCCCGCAAGGTAACCTTGGCATAAACCTGATACCACTTGCCGTACTGATAATTATTCACCACCGTCTTCATGTCGCAACTGGCAAAAGAATGGATTAAGTTTTCCTGCCTTGCCACTCGGTCGCCATTGTCACCATAAAGCTTGAACATAACCTGTGGAGCAATTTGCCCACTTTGCGTCAGGTCTGTTATTGCCGCACTCACGATAAAGGTTGTACCACTACACAGATTGGCAGTAAACTCGGCACTGGCAATCTCTCGGCTCTCATCCGAGGCATCCACATAAAGGAAATAGCCCGCCTGTTTACCGGTAGTCAATCCATAGGTTCTGTCATAGAGATTCATGTTGTCACCATACCACCACTTATATCCTTCGCTTGAAGTGGAGATACCGCTTACACCAGCAGTCTTGTAAACTCCATATTCACCATGAACCGGCGCATTGATATAATTATCATACCACCACGAACCGGCAGTTTTTATATAATCTGCCAAATCCTTATAAACGAAACCATAATGGCGCAATTCCCATTTACTTGGATTAGGAGCTACATTGTTGTCTTTGGTTGGCGCATCGTATGTCATTCCATCCGACAGATTATCAAACGAAATCGGCTCGGTAACTTTTACATAATGATCTTCTATGTAAGAGAGGGTACGAGTAGGGGCACCGGTATTCAATTCATCAAAAAGCACCGGATATTCCTCAGCAAAACGACAGCTGAAGTTTGCCACAGGACACCACTGGTTATTCCACCAGCTACCTGCTCCCAGATAAGTAACCACATTGAAGCGGCTCATCGTCTTGAATTTAGGAAGCTGAGAAGAACCCGGTCTTACCTTCTTACCTGTAGTTATATGAGTCCACTCCCTATCATTTAACTTATAGGGACTGATTTTTACAAATCGCGGCTGACTTTCGGCATCAATATCACAATAATAAGTATTCGTCTCATCATAGACCCTCCACTTTACAGCAGTAGCCTGAACAGGCGTATTGCTGAAATCACTCTCATCAAACTTGTTCTCAGCCTCTTTACCCGACTGATAATAAATATGTTTATTGTTGAAAGCCTGATCGGATAGCGGATAGAAATAATATCGGTTTAGATTGTTGTAGTTCAAGCGAAGGTTGACCTCGCTTTTCCCATTGTCAGTACTGTTAATACCAATAGTTACATCCTGATTATCCTCAAAAGTACGTGCACCCGTACGGGAATCAACAACAGCCCTTCTAAGCTGGTCGGCTATCCATGATGCCTTCCGGATAACAAACTTATATCGGATAGAAAGGGTTGGTTCGTGGCTGAATTTGGTTCCCCACCATTGCACCGTGATACCATCATGGTATCTACTCACATCACAGGCTATGGTGTCAGCCTCCCAAGAATCATAATCAGCCCCCGAAGGTGCAGAATAGGTTACACCCACCAAACCCTGAGATAGTTTATCTTCTTTAAGACAAACAGCATAAAGTCCTGTTCCATCATCAAAGCTATGGAGTTGAGAGCCCACCTTAGTCAGGCGCGAAGATGCGGCATCAGTCGTCCAATCATACCAACGATAGTAACCTCTTGGTTCCAAGTCAGACATACCGTCGGCAAAAGGGAGTGTAAGCTCCAGTCCTTTCTGCCCCTTGGTAACATAATAATAATAAGTGAATTCGTGACATTTCTGTGTACCATTCCAATTATAATCGCCTTTCTTGTTGGCTTTACCTTCGTAATGGGTCAGCTTGTCACCTGCCCACACAATCATTGGCAGCAACCCGAAGATTGCAGCCAGACTGATGCGAAATATGTAAAACTTAAATGCCTTCATTGCTAAAAGTCTTTGTGTTTAATACTATTTTTTCAGTATTCTTTCCTGCACGGGTCAGGTCTATTTGCTTCATTGTAAAGCGAACCTTGCGGGAGATGATTGGATACGTGTCCAAGCCATTCTGTTCCTTCACTTTGATCTTCATTGTGTAAATGGCAGAACCGGTACGGTTGCCCATTTCTCCTTCCAGACGATAGGCAGATGGTATCCAGGCTGGCGAACGGTCGAAGATGTTTACGCCATCAGCTCCCTGCGGATGCTGCTCCTGCAGCTTCCAGCCATCAGAACCTGTTGCATCCGTTCCCATCTGCCATTCACTCACTGACAGGGTCTGGGAACCAGTACGGCTCAACTTGATGACCTCGGGCTTGATATGAAACTCTCCATAATAACCGAAGTCAAGCGAAAGGTTTTCACCATTATCCGTTACCTTCGGCAACACCCCGATTGGCGAGAATGCCTCCACCGTCCATCTAATCTGATAATCCTCCAGCTTGATAGGAATCTTCAGATAATCATTGCGCCGGATTTCATTCCATGATAGCATGGCATAACGATGGTTACTGGTATCGCCCGTAGTCGCATCTACCGTAGTAAGCGAAAGGATAAAATACCGGTTGCCACCATCTTCGTCCTTATCTACCAAACTCTCGTTCATATAGAAACAAGCCGTTTGCATAGCTCCTTCCCCTATGGTTATACCATTGTTGTTTTCGTCAGCCTTCAGCGTGATAGTTCCCTTTGCCACACCATTAGCTAAATTCACACCTTTCAATTTATTTGCCGAATCCACATTTGGTAAAAGCTTGATATTCGGATTACCGTTCAGGGTAACATCCGAGAGGGTGATGCTCTTCAAGACAATGTCATGATCGGTGGCATTGGTAATAGAAAGCTGTACCTTAGCCATCATACGGATAACCTCCAGACTGATGACTTGCTGATTATCAACCACATCCACTGTCTGCTTATTACTCATCGGATAACCGTTCGGAAAGTCAGGCGTCATCAACAGATGGAAGTGTTGACTGTTGCCATCCATCTGATAAGTCTTTTGATCAAAATCTGCTGGCAGCGGTTGCCCAACAGACGTGCTGGCATTCAACCCAATCTCTTCAGGCTTGATATTGGCAAAAGAATAGAAGGTTGTCTCGCCCTTATTCAGCTCCACAAAGACTTGGTCTTTCTCCACCTCAATAACACCAGATTTCAAATCGGAAGTGATAATCTTCTCTATCTGTCCATTCTGTACCACCACCACAAACCAGCTTTTCATCATTTCACCAGGCAAAGCTTCGGTATCCGTCTCCCAAGCCCTGGTCAGAGAAGACCGGGAAGACTGCGAAGTCTGGGAAGATAAGGCAGACAGCTGCAACGTCACCCCTACCCGGTTCTCGGCATCAGCCTGACCAGGAAAGGAAGTTGCTTCATCACCAGCAGAACAAGCCGCCAGCAAGCATACTGCCCAAATACATATATAATAGTATATCTTTGCCATGTTTTGAAAAGCCAACAATCAATTGCTTGATTTATATTTTCTTATTAATACTTTATTTTTTATTCATAGAAGTTACATCACGATTTCATCGTGATCACGTACATTCCATTTTCTCACCGTCAGTTTCACGAGATTCTGGCCATTGCTGCCCTTATATACCTCGAAGATATAATAATGGTCGCGAACGATATCATTGATGGTTGTACCTTCCGTTCCTTGGTCTGTATAATCAATGAAGCGCAGGGTATATTCCTTTTCTTTTCCGGAATCATCCCGTTCAACGTTTCCTTTATAATTAAGCTTCAACTTGATGACACATTTATCCGCATCTTCCTTACCTTTATTCTGATATTCAGGCAGATAGATAGGAACATCATCTGTCATCATGATACCACTGGTTTGTTTTGAATCATAGAAGTGCGAAAACTCCTCATGGGTAAGTGATGAGGTCTGTTCGCATTCTGCATATTTTTCGGGCATGCAATAGCCCCTGTTATTATAGTTGATGAGGCGCATACTGTGTATGCTCCATCC
>OJJU01000848.1_pt1 | contig 10714 bp, 6 predicted proteins | sample 1596141 | NCBI WGS metagenome assembly OJJU01 (sample SAMEA4350150, study PRJEB24818) | metagenome | biome: human; feature: gut; material: faeces | place: Denmark | collected 2013-09
GCTACGGCAGAGGAGAACGCCAAGCAGCAGTTTCGGGAGATGCTGGGAGCCATGGGATTCAACAAAGTGGGATTTAACTAGAATAATATAAAGAGAGATTATTATGGATGCAGTCAACGATTTTTTCACAGCGTTTAGTTCATTCCTCTGGGGATGGCCAATGATTATACTCTTGTTGGGAACTCATATCTTCCTGACCATCCGCTTGCGCTTTCCGCAACGGAAGATATTCAAGGCCATCAAACTCTCGGTGAAAAGGGACAAGGATGCCACGGGCGACGTATCGCAGTTTGGTGCCCTTGCCACAGCCCTCGCCGCCACCATCGGCACGGGCAACATCATCGGTGTCGCCACAGCCATCGCCCTCGGTGGTCCGGGAGCCGTGCTCTGGTGCTGGCTCACAGGTGTGTTTGGTATCTCCACCAAATATGCAGAGGGACTGCTTGCCGTGAAATATCGTGTGAAGACTCGCAGGGGCAGAATGCTCGGCGGTCCGATGTATGCCCTGGAGAAGGGACTGGGCTGGAAGTGGCTCGCCATCCTCTTCGCCCTCTTCGCCGCCCTCGCCTCTTTCGGCATCGGAAGTACGGTGCAGGCGAACGCCATCTCCTCGCTCGTGGAAAACCAGTATGGCATCTCGCCTTACATCACGGGCACGTTGGTCACCATCCTCGGCGCAGCCGTCATCATCGGTGGCGTGAAGACCATCTCTAAGGTGTGCGGCATGTTGGTGCCTTTCATGGCACTCTTCTATGTGCTCGGTTGCATCTACATCCTCATCGTCAACCATGCTTATCTTTGGCCTGCCATCCAAGTCATCGTTGACTCCGCCTTCACCACGAAGGCAGCGGGCGGCGGTTTCGCCGGCAGCACCCTGATGATGGCAGCACGCTATGGTATCGCACGAGGATTGTTCTCCAATGAGAGTGGTCTCGGTTCCGCCCCTATCGTAGCCGCCGCCGCACAGACCCGCAACCCTGTGCGCCAGGCATTGGTATCATCCACCGGAACCTTCTGGGACACCGTGGTGATCTGTGCCCTGACCGGACTGGTGATTACCTCCAGCATCATCGCCTATCCCGACATCGACTATCACAATGGAGCCGCCCTCACCAAGGCTGCCTTCAGCAAGATACCTTACATCGGTGCGCCTCTGCTCACCTTCGGACTCACCACCTTCGCCTTCAGCACCACCCTCGGATGGAGCTACTATGGAGAAAGATGCGTGGAGTACCTGAGCGGCAAGAAGTTGATGCTCGGCTACCGTGTGCTCTACATCGCCAGTATCTTCATAGGAAGCGTAATCAGTCTCGGACTGGTATGGAACATTGCCGACTGCATGAACGCCCTCATGGCGATACCTAACCTCATCTCCCTCCTCTGCCTCAGCGGCATCATCGTGCATGAGACACGCAAGTATCTCTGGCGAGACCGTCTCGACAGGGACATGGAAGAGAATGAGATTGACGAACTGGAAGAAGTGGAGAAGATTCAGCCGCAGCTATGCGATGAACCTTCAAAATAAAGAAAAGAAAACCGCCCTTGAAAACGATTGCTTTCAAGGGCGATTTTTATAAGTAGATATAATTACATATTCACTTTGTATTGCAGATGCTTCATTGGGTGACCACCCCAGGTAGCATCATTCACGTACTCGAAACCTAGGCGAGTGTAGAGAGCCTCAGCTTTGGGATTACCCTTATCGACCAACAGACCGACGGCTGGCAATCGCAACTCCTTGGCACGCTCGATGGCAGCCTTGAGGAGTTCGGTGGCAAAACCCTTGCCACGGAAGTTCCTCGACACGGCGAGGCTGTCGATATAAAACTCACCCTCCTCGGTCTCATCCGGCATGCCCGAATAGTCCAAGCCAAACTCCACAAGCGCTTCCTCGCAGAATCGGCGACGCAGACGGTGCAAGTCGGCACCATCATATCCTACACAGGCACCCACCAAGATGCCATTCGAGGTGAAGGCAGCCAAGGTATTGCGATAACTATACTGACTATCCTCCATCTCCACCAATCGGGTCATCATACGATGGAAATCTATCAACGTATGCTTGGGTCCTGCAAAGTTTTGACAACATTCGGCGTTCATCGCTTCCATGATGAACGATGCGATGTGGGATGCCAAATCAGGCGTTGCTTTTTCTATCTTTATCTTCATAATGTGTGCAAAGATAAACAAAATAACCAAGACAAAAGAATTTTGCCTTGGTTATTTTTGTTATGGGAGGGAGAATTCTCATTGCTTAACTTCCTCTATCTCCGCGCTTCCTGGCTTGAAGAGATAGCCGATACACTGTTGTGCATCCACCTTGAAAGGTTTCCAAGTGAGGCGGCTCCAGTCGATCTTGTCGGTGCTCTGAGCCACTGGCACTTGTGGTATCAAACTGCCATCCTTGACCAAGATGATGCAAGGCAATGGCATGCTGACATTGGCAGAACCCGACTGCGATGCGTAGGCTGCTACCTCGGCGGCTGTAGGAACAGCGATAGTCTGGTAGCCACCCTCATACACCTTGCCACTCTGATAGTCGATCCACTTGCCCTTAGGGAGATAGACGGTGCGCTCGGTGCCTGTCTCCAACAAAGGAGCGACGAGCAACTGCGAACCATACATATATTCATCCTCCACAAGCCATGCACCTGGATCGTGTGGGAACTCCACGAAGAGCGCACGCACCATTGGCAATCCCTTCTCAGAACAATCCTTCGCCTGCGCATAGACGTATGGCATCAACTGATATTTCATCTCGGCATTGGCACGGAAGGCATCTGTAAAGTCCTTGCTGATGAGCCATGGCTCGGTAGGAGGCGCTCCATGCGCACGGGTATGAGAACTGAGGAAGCCAAATGGCAACCAGCGGCGATACAAGTCGTCTGGACTCTGGGTGACGAATCCACCCATGTCATGGCTCCAGAAAGAGAAGCCACTCAAACCGAAGCTCAAGCCTCCACGAAGGTCGCCCAACATGCCCACACTCCCGACCTCATTGGTAGCGGCATCGCCACCCCAATGCAATGGATAACGCTGACTTCCTGCCCAAGCACTTCTAGCCCAAATTACCCCTTCATTGTCAGGAGAATTCGCTTTCACAGCTTCCCACAAAGCTTTATTATAACGCAAAGGATAGAGATTATGCTCATAGAAACCCGTCTTGCCACTGGCATAAAGACCATCGTATGGGGCAGCCTCGCCGAAGTCGCACTTGATGACGCTCACGCCCTGCTTGATGAGATGCGCTATCTTGTCTTGATACCAACCCACGGTCTTAGGGTTGCTGAGGTCGAGCACGGCATCCTCATAGTTCAAGGTGCCATTGGCATTCTTCACTGCCATGCCACCCTCCACGAGTTCGTTGAAGTAGCGGTTCTTAGGGGTGAAGTAAGGCAACTGCCACAGACAGGTATGGAAGCCATCCTTCTTCAGACTCTTCAGCATGCCCACTGGGTCCTTGAAGCGATCCTTGGCAAACTCGTAGTCGCACTGCCAATCGACACCAAACCATCCGGTATCGAAGTGGATGACATCAGCTGGTATCTTGTTGGCTCTCAACTGGTGTGCTATCTCCAATCCCTCCTTCTGAGAGAAGTAAGAGATGCGACTCATCCAAGTGCCGAAGGTCCAGAGAGGAAGCATCGGCGACTTGCCTGTCACGTTGGTATATTCATTGAGAATGTCCTTTGGTTCGCCGAAGAAGACGAAGAAGTCCATCGTCTCATCACCCATGAAGAGGCGCTGCGCTCCGATGTAGCTGGCACCGAAATCGGCTGTGGTAGGAGCCGAAGTGTGCATGAAGAAGCCATAGCCACGGTTGGAGAAATAGAAAGGCACAGGCTTGTACATGCCATCGGTCTCTGGTCCCTGTGGATCGACCACGGAGATATTGACCTTCTGTCCCACCTTGTTGAGCGAGGTGAAACTCTCACCACAACCATAGATGCGCTCACCCGGCGAAAGCATGAACACAGGGTTGATACTGCGGGAGTTATCGCTACCACGCTTGATGAAGTTGAAAGGAAGCAACTTCACCTGTGTGCTATCGTTGTCGATGATATGACGAGTCTGGGTGAGTATCTTTCCATGGGCATCACGGAGCACCAAGCGGAAAGGATACTTCTGGATCTCCAGCGAGCCGTTCTTGTTCTTGTAGATGATGCTGCGGTCGGAGGCTGTGGTGTTCCATCGTCCTCGACCGATGCGAGCGTTGGCATTACCTGCGTTCTCAGCGATAAACTCAGGGGAGAACATCGGGTCGTTGGCATCGTCCATCTTAGGACGGACAGGCGACGTGAAAAGGGTGACACGCAAGGTGCGGTCGTCTATCTTCTGAATCTTGATACCGAGGTTCGGGTCGTTGTCATACTGGGTATCGGGGAAGTCAAGCATCTGCATTCTCACGGGCCAGTAGCCATTGAGATTGAACGCCTGGCGAGGTGCCAAGCGATAACGCTTCCAGTTGAGCAGTCCCTCGCCCTTGTTGAGGTCGAAACCTGCGATGCTATCGGCGAGGAAGTAGGTGTTTGCCAAGTCGGAGAAGTCGCCCGACATGTCTCTAGCCTGGCATTGCAAGTATTCGATGCCATTGTTGGTGTGGAGTTGTGCGTTTGCCGACAGAGCCGCCGCCATCGCACAGAAAGTCATAATTGCTTTTCTCATTGCTATTTAGGTTTTTAAATGCGATAGCAAAAATAAGCAAAATCCCCGAAAGCGACAAGACTTTCGGGGACCAATTATCATCGAGTTAACAAATGATGTATCGTTTTTCTACATTTCATACGGCACAGCCGCTTGTGCCTTGCGCCAAAGCACAGGGGTGATGCCTTCCTCGCGAGAGAACACCTTGGAGAAATAAGACGAGGATGAGAATCCGGAGTGGAGCGCCACCTCCTCCTGCTTCACATTCGGATGAGCGAGCATATATTCCTTCGCCTCCGACAGGCGCAGACGGGTAATCAGCGTGCTGAAGTTGACCTCATACTTGCGATTGATGTAGCGAGACATATAGAGTTTGTTGGTTCCCATCTCGGTGGCGAGGTCGTCGATGGTCAACTGGGCGGAGAGGTACTTCTTCTCCTCCATCCATCGAGCCAGTTTCTCACCGAATCGCTGCTCGTAAGCATCGATAGCCGAAGCACTCTTGTTCTCCTCCTTGGCGATATCGTCCACATCAGCCTGCGTCACGGTGGCGCGGGTCATCTCTCCATATTTGATGGAGTAATTGATGAAACTGCAAGCGATATAGAAGTTGACCGATATGATATAAACTTGACAAACATAGTTGAAGATGATGCCAAAGACGAGCGTCAGGCATCCCAAGAGATACATGCAAACCAAGAGGAAGAGACTCTTCTTGATCCAAAACATGAACTGCTGCATATCCTCCACGAAATAATCCTCCAATACCTTCTTCCGATCCTCATAGAGATAGTAGAAGCGGTAGAGGTACACAAATAAATGGACGAAGAATGTGACAAAAGCCAGGGCTGTAAAATAAGCGCTAAAGTCATAGGCATCGAAATAGACCGACAGGAGCATCAAGAACAGGGCACCAGCGAAAATGGCAACATTCAGTTTCTTGCGTGCTGGCGTGAAATACCGTGGATCGACCAGATAACAGAAGGCACCAGCAAAGCAAAACATACCCATATAGAAAAAGAGAAAGTCAGACAACTTGACATAGACGTTGAGACCTTCATCCCACGAACCTGTCCCTCCCTTGGTGAGTATCAGCCACGCCAAGAGATTGCAGCCCAAGATAAAATAGGATGCAGTCATGCACTTCTTTGCCTTCCTATAAGGTAGGTATTCCTCTGTCTTAGGTACATCCAAGAACAGTAATATGATGCAAATGGCAAAATAGAATGCACTTGCAAACTCTATGACGAATGGGAAGAATCCCTCAAAGCTCCAAATCATGCCAGAATAGTTGTTTTGTGCGACAAAGATACGATTTTTATGCGAAAACGCTTCAACTACATGTTGAAAAAACGTAAAATCGATTGTATTTGTCGCAAAATTGACATAATAGTACGGATATTTTCACCTATGAATCGAACAAAAGACAGTTTGCTGCCACATAAAAGACAATTTCGAAGTCCATTATACGACATAAATGATGAAATAATGGAAAATTTCCAAGTTGACAAGATGTAATATCGTCAATTTTCTGTTTTTGCAACGCTGATTATGTACAAAACACTATCTTTGCATCACAAAACAGATAATAATAAGTAAAAGATGATATAAGCTAAAGGGCCACAAACTAATGGAGGGGGATGCGAACAGCATTCCCCCTTGCTTCTTAAAATTCAGCAGTGATGACGTATCAACATACTGTTACGTTTCCATTATATATAAACAATTAAAGCTCTAACTAATTATCAAGATGATAAAAAAGATGAATGATTTAACTGAACTCACGCAGACATTCGTCTCTTCCAAGACGAAGTTGTTTGCGTCACTTACCATCATTATTTTCATGATAGTAGGCAGCCTACATGCGCAAGCTCAAAATGTCAGCCTTTCAGCGTCTATCGACAACATCGATCAACTACCAGGACAGAAAGAAACAAATGTCAAAGCTGCAGCCATCTCTGACAACAGTTTCCCAGAGGACGACAAAAGCAAAATTTTCTTTATTTATAATGTCAAGACCGGGTTGCTACTCAATACTGGTGGTTACTGGGGTACGCACGTATCTCTGAAGGAATTCGGTATGCCGCTGTGGGTACACTTGGACACTAATAACTATATTCACTTCGCCCAGAAGTTTGACAAGTTTGGAGCAGGCGCTGGCGAGGGCAACTACTTGGAATACGAGAACAAAAGCAATGAATCAGACCCAGACCAAGGAGTGTATGTAGATAGAAGCTATCTATCAGGCAGCACGATTGCCAAGAGAGGATGGGGGATGGAAGCCGTCAGTGGCAAGACTGGTATCTATCGTCTCTATACCTATCTATATAGCAGCAGCAAATTCAACACGAACAAAAAATACTACCTCATCGCCTTCGACCAGCAAGGTGACGTGGACAAGAACTGCGGTGCCGTGGCAGAGGGAAGCTCCGACATCAAAAAAGCATCTTCCAGCAGCGAGACAGGTAATGACGAATGGAAGGTTATCACTTACCAGCAGATCTTCGACCTCCAAAAGAACAATGCTAAAAACATCACCAAGTCACTCGACTTGACCTTCCGCCTGCAATGTCCTGGTTTCACACGTGAGAATGCGGCATTGGCAAATTGGAAGACCTCCAAGTATGGTGGCGAAGGTCAGATTCGCTTTGGTTTGGAGCATTATTACAAGACGACCGATGGAAAAGGCTACGTCGACGACTTTAACAAAAGTTCCAAGAACTATATCTCCAGTTACAAATTTCCTGATGGCGCAGACCAAAAAACCTTCACCAGCGCAGACGACTACGAGCGTCACTGTGGCAAGTACTATGCCGCCGACATCAAGAACGCCCATGGTGCTATCTATCAAGACATCACCGTGGAGAACAGTGGTGCATACGTTGTGGAGTGCAAAGGATTTTCCAATACCACCAAGGCAAAACTCTTTGCCGTGGTCATCAAGAAGAAGACATTATCAGATGGAACTACCCAGGTGGAGAACGTGAAGAACACTCTCCGCACAACCGTACTCGGACAGATCAACTATATGTCGGACGCAGAGAAGACTGCCCTTCACACCAATGAACAGAACATGGACTATGGCGCCAAGGAATTCTATGGCAACCACAAGTATTTCAGCAGTGTACTCGTGCAAGTGCCAGATGGTGGAGGTACCATCCGCTTCGGTATCGAGGTGGGTTCACGTGATGACAATACACCAGGGAAAGGAAATGATGGAAACGACGAGTGGACTGTCTTTGATGACTTCCGTCTCCTCTATGCCAGCAAGACAACTGATGGAGACTTGGTTCTTGATGCCGACCGAGATGAATTAGGCTATCTCAAGGACTGTTCCAACACCTACGAGAACGTGACCCTCCACCTCAACAAGAGTTTCACAAAAGATAAATGGAATGGCTTCGTTTTGCCAGTCAACCTCACTCGTGACCAACTCACCCAGGCTTTCGGTCCTAATGTGCGTTTGGCAAAATTATCCAAGGTCACAGACACAGAGATACAATTCACAAGTATCGATGTAACGGCACAAGCCAATGATGCCGTGGTGATGCAAGCATACATTCCATACATCATCTTCCCTACCAAGCACTTGGAGTTGGAGAAGACACCTGCTTATACCGCTCATTTGAGTAAAACAGGTGGAAATGCGGCAAAGGATGTCAGTATCGCCATCAAGAAGAACCATATCGACATCCCGAATGTGTCATTTGCCATTGGTAACGACAATCGCAATGACTTGAGCAACATGAACACGACGAATTGGACCACCAACAGCAATACGATTGTGGATGCCACTACGGGTAGCCCTATCGTGGGCAGCAACAACATGATGACCGCCTACGGAACCTTTGTCAGAACTTTCGCTCCTACGACATCGGGGACAACAGACAAGGACAACTATCAAGATGTATCAAACGCTGAAGCGGATAACTATGGCGAATGGCATCTTAACAATAGAACAATCATTGATGGGCGTGACGACCTCTCAGACAGCTACTTCTACGATAATGGTAAGATGTGGCATGCCAAGAATAATCAGAAAAGAGGCTTGAGAGGATTCAGCGTATGGTTCAGACCAACCTCCACCACGAAAGAAGCCAAGCTGATGCTCGATGGCATATCAATGGATGACGAGACTACCGACATCAGCCAGCTCGTCTATGGTGACGAAGGCTTCGGCGAGAACCATTCAAAGGTGGAGAAGTTTGCCAACGGCATCTATACCCTCCAAGGTCAACTCGTCAGAAGCGACAACCACTCACTCCACAACCTGCCTAGCGGCATCTACATCGTCAACGGCAAGAAGGTGGTAGTGAAATAAACGAGAGAAAAAGAATCAGGATTTATGAACGATTGATAACACATGTAAAAGATGAAAAAGATATATATGAAACCAGACATCTCACTGGTTAAAGTAGAGTCGTACAACATTTGCGCTGGCTCACCCCAAAAAATCGTATGGAAAGTTGATGATGGAGGTGGCGAGGATGAAGGACCAAACGATTCCGAAGACCCTAATTACGATCCTTGGAACCCAAACAACTGGTAATATCCCGGTCGGTATCAATCACTACCGACCCACCTCACTCCATTACGAACACTATAGAGATACAAACATCATTTGAATAAGAACACCATCAGTTATGTAAACAGAAAAATCGCCTAAGGCTTCATTGCCCTAGGCGATTTCTTTTATATCCGTCAGATAGAGCATCAGAACTCTATCTTCGCTTCTTCCAGATCGACTGCCTTGGCGGTCAAGGTTCCCTTGCCTTTCAATACCACGAGGCATTTGCCAAAGAAAGCCTTGCGGTTGTCAGCCTTGAAACGTTCGAGGGAAGTCTGACAACCATTATCGACTCCGAGAATTTCAGGCATCTGCTCTCCTACCTTGCACTTCAATGCTTTCTGCAGGGAGAAGAAGACTTGGTTCTCGGCATTCGGACAGAGATTGCCATCCTTATCCACAACATCCACCTCGACAAAGGTAGTAGGAGTTCCAACGCCGTAAGCAAGATTGCCCTGATAGGTCTTCTTCAAGACGATATGGTCGGGAGCACCAGCGGTCTTGATGGTCTGCTCTCCTACCTGCTGACCATCCTTGCGAGCGATGACCTTCACCTCACCCGGCTCGAATGTCACACGCCAACAAACGTGATACTCGGTTGACATATCGTAGGCCTCACCGACATTCACTGCCTCTTGCGAAGCTGGAACATATTCCTTCTTCTTGCGGACGCCCTGGCTCTTGCCATTGACGAAGAGTTCGACCTCATCAGCATGGTTGAAATAGCACCACATATCTATCGTTTGCCCCGGAATCCAGTTCCAGTGAGGGAAGAGATGGAGCACATTTTTTGAACTCCACTCACTCTGATACATATAGTAGCTGTCCTTAGGGAAACCAGCGAGGTCGATGATACCGAAGTAACTGCTGCGAGCTGGATAAGCGTATGGAGTAGGCTCACCGATATAATCGAAGCCGGTCCAGATAAACTGTCCGCCCACGAAGTCATTATGCTTCACCACATCCCAAGTTTCCTCGTGCGTACTACTCCAAGAAGCATGGAAGTTGTCGTATGCCGAACACTTGAACGAAGGGTCAGAATATGGCAACCACCATGCCACCGGTGCCGTATAGATGCTGTCACTTGGCATCATATAGAAGCCACGGGTCTGCAATGCCGACACACTCTCCGAGAAGATGAAAGGTTTGCCAGGGAAGTTCTTAGGCACGTCCTTCACCCACTGATGATGATAGTTGAAGCCGATGACATCGAGCGCACCACTCTTGAAGAGATGGTTATTCGGATCAGGCTCATTGCATCCTGCGGTGATAGGACGAGTGCCCCAAGGGTCATACTCCTTCACGATTTCGGCGAGATGCTGGGTCAAGAGTGAGTTGACACTGAGTTCACCATCCTTTGCCAAGGTTGAGGCATCATGACCCGCATTCAAGATCAAGTTGGCTTGTTCCAGCGACAAAGTATCGGCAGCGGCATCCGACCACTGTTCGAGCACCTCGTTGCCGATGCTCCACATGATGATGCTAGGATGGTTGCGATGGTGT
>OJJU01000853.1_pt1 | contig 10668 bp, 6 predicted proteins | sample 1596141 | NCBI WGS metagenome assembly OJJU01 (sample SAMEA4350150, study PRJEB24818) | metagenome | biome: human; feature: gut; material: faeces | place: Denmark | collected 2013-09
CCAAAAGCTTCCTCATCAGAGACCAAGAGGGTAAAACCGTCTGGCGCACAAAACATGCAACCACCAAGAAATCCCCATTCTCCAGCAAGATCCGCCAGGAGATAGACTTCTCCTCTATCACCAAGCCTGGCAGGTATACCCTGGTAGCAGGAAGACATCAACAAAGCTTCATCATTTCCAGCGATCCCTATACGGAAGCCTTGAAAGCATCCATCAAAGGCTACTACTATCAGCGTTCTGGGGAGAGCTTGGAAAGAAAGTATGCTGGCGAGTACGCACGCCCGGCAGCTCACCTGGACACTCATGTCATGGTGCATCCAACTGCTGCAACCACTAAAAGACCGGCGGGAACCATCATCTCTTCTCCCAAAGGATGGTACGATGCTGGCGACTATAACAAATATATCGTCAATTCAGGATTTACCCTCGGACTGATTCTGCAGTCCTACCAGCTCCATCAGGATAGATTCAATTCTCTCTATCTTCAAATTCCGGAATCCGACAATAAGATACCGGACATCCTGGATGAGATGATGTATAACCTGGAGTGGATGCTCACCATGCAGGATCCAACCGATGGAGGAGTATATCATAAACTCACCACCCCTAACTTTGAGGGATTCGTGATGCCAGAAGACTGCAAGCAGCAACGTTATGTGGTACAGAAAACCACCACCGCTGCTCTCGACTTTGCTGCCACCATGGCACTGGCCGCCAGAATCTACCAAAAATTCCCTGAGTTCCAAAGCTTCTGCCAACAAGCCATAGAATCAGCAGAAAAAGCATACGCATGGGCTGTGAAACACCCCACTGTCTATTATGACCAGGATGGAAACAACAAGAAATTCTCGCCAGCCATCCATACGGGTGGTTATGGAGACAACCACACAGAAGACGAGTTCTTCTGGGCAGCTACAGAACTATACTTCACGACTTCTGAAACATCCTACCTGGAACAGGCAAAACAGTTTATTCCAGATGAATTCAGCATTCCATCCTGGGGTAACGTGGCAGGTCTGGGCATCTTCCAATGGGTAAACCAGGAACTCCTTGGCACACCTGATGCCGGCAAGCTCCCTATGAAAGAGATCAAAGAATCTCTTAAGAAAAAATGTGATGAGGATATCCAAAAACTGGCTACCTCTTCATTTCACAGTATCTTCGGCAACAGCACCCAAGACTTCCACTGGGGAAGCAACTCTGAAAGCTGCCTGGGAAGAGGCATTGCCCAAATGTACGAGTATGCCCTGACAAAGGACAGCAAGTATAGGCAAGCCGCCCTTTCTACCTTAGATTATTTCTTTGGTCGCAACGCCACAGGCTATTGCTACCTGACAGGCTTCGGCACCCAGAGGGTCATGAATATCCACCACCGTATCTCTGCAGCTGACAATATCAAGGAGCCAGTACCTGGTCTGGTGGCTGGAGGAGCCAACAAGGGACAGGAAGATGCAGAATTCGTACCAGCCTATGCTTCCAATATTCCAGATGAATCCTACCAGGATAACGTCGGCAGCTATGCTTCGAACGAGATTGCCATCAACTGGAACGCCTATCTGGTGTCCCTGCTTGGATGGATAAACTAACAGCACATTGGAGATTATCCGCATAAAGACCAAAAGGGGGAGAGAACCAAACTCCTCTCCCCCTTAACGCTATAAATCTCAACTATCAATCAATCGTCAATACCCAATATTTCTTTTATTCTCAATGTGCCCATTTGAACCATCACAGAATCATGATGTCTAAATGCTTCTTGCACTCTCTTCACCATGTCCTCCTGATAATCAAAAAGCTTTATCTTCTTAATTGTCATTTTAAAAAGCAAAAATTCTTTTTACCCTTTAACCCTTTTACATTTTTACCCTTTTACTTTTTTACCTTTAAAAGTTTGATAGTCTGTGTTTTTCCCGTGATGCCTGTTACCACGGCGATTCCATTGTCACGAATCTCCACCTTCTCATATTTGGCATCAACAATCACTTTTCCTTTTAATGTCATAACGCCCCAATGTCTGGGAATCTCTTCAAAGGCGCAATAGGCACCAACAGGTTGCGCTATACTGCAGTAGAGGGGTGGCACGATAACTTTACCATCTACCTTCACGCCCCATTTCTTTCCTGCCTGATACAATTCCACATGTCCTGCCTCCGACTTCTCATGCAAAAGAAGCATCTCGTTTGCTTCCATTTCCTTCTTTTGCGACATCGCCTCATGATAATATTTCTTGCCAAGGCGAGGCATCACGACATTCAAATCTTCATTTTCATTCTTTGGATGATTGCATCCTATATAAGTCTTCTTCAAATTTGAATCCACCAGGTAGTAGTCCTCTTTGCTGTCCATGACAACGATACGTTCACCATACAGGACTGCACATAACCAATACACATGTTCGTAATCATTACGCAGGAAACATACATTCCTGCTCTCTTCATTGCTCATGCGCATCTTCCCTTCATCACCCTCACAATAGTACCATACCTGACAACCGGGAGCAGAAGGTCTGAATCTGAATATCATATAGTACCCATAATTCAGAAAATCATATTGTGAAGGATGATAAGGCAGAGAAAATTCTTCTTGGGTTCGAGACATGAAGATGTCGTTATATTCTATAAACTCCCATCCTTTTATGTTGACAACATGGGGAGCTTCTGCTACGTTAGAGCCATCGTCGATGACAGCTTTTGCCAACAGGTCATAATAGCATTTCGCCTTTCTGCGAGGTCGGTAGAACAGGATGTTGCCATCCAGCAGCTTCATGTCATAGTAATCGCCTGGCTCCAAGACTTGTTCTCCTTGGCGGTTCACTACCGTCATCTTTCCATCAGGCAGCTTGATGATGGCAAACTCCCCTTTGCTATCTACAAACTCACGATACTGTAGTGTTTGGAGCAATTCTTCATGGCTCATCACCATCATCATTTCTGAGTCTGGATGAATCAGAATATCGTCTTGCTTCTCGTTCATCAGGAAAAACTCTCTATCCTTCGGAGTCTCCTTTCTCTTGCCAACTTTCAGCTTTCCCTCGAACATCGCATTCCAGTTCCATACTTGCGAAGGCAACCCGAACACCCGATACAGTCCCACATTATCTATAATCACGCAGTTCTTCTTTCCCTTGGCAACTCGCAATCCTCGTCCCACCATCTGCAGATATTTGGCAAGCGACAGCGTTGGTCGAGCCAACTGTACAAACTCCACATCAGGACAGTCGAAACCTTCTGAGAAAATATCTACATTCACGAGTACTTGGATGGCGCCTTTCTTGAAGGCGTCAATATCTTGTTGTCTTTCTGTGGCTGGTGTCTTCGAGTCTATGGCTATGGCTTTCACGCCATTTTCCTGATATAGTTTTGTGATTTTCTGAGCATGAGAAATATTGATAGCATACACGATGCCCTTTCTGTCTTTACCATATTCTTCCAAACTCTGATAGAGCCTTTCGATACTCGGCTTTTTATTCAGTAACATATCCATTTCCTTGTTCTGGTAGTCACCATCTGCTCCTCGCTTTTGCAAGGAGTTGATGAGCCGTTGCGTCACACCATCCGACTTGATGCTCACGAAATCGTATGTCGCCAATCTTCCCTTGCTGATAAATTCAGGAACACCCCATGACTGTACCAACACATCAAACAAATCCGTGAATCCCTTACCATTCAATCGGCAAGGCGTTGCCGTCAGTCCCAGGAACTTGGCTTTCGGGAATCTCTCCCACATTTCCTTATAGGTCTTGGCGAGTGCATGGTGCGCCTCGTCAATCACTATCATTTCTGGTTCTTCCTCTATCTCGTCATAGTGTCTCATCAGCCACTGGATTGATATTGCCTTGACGGATGACAATAGGGAAGAGGTGTTTGATGCGGAATAGGAATGGAACTTTCTTACGGTTTCGTCTATCTGCGAAACAAGTTCTCTTCTATGAGCTACAATCCATACTTTCTCCTTGGGATTGTTGCTCACAAAAGAGTCTATGACTGCTGTTAACAGGTATGTCTTACCTGTTCCCGTTGGCATTTGTGCCATCACGGACCGATGAAGGCGCAACGCCTTCTCAATCCGTTCCTTCATATCCTCTTGGTAATCAAATAGCTTGATTTTCTTCATAAAACTCCCCAAATAACAAAGTTATTTGTTTACAGTTAGAATGAAATATTGAAAACTCATCGAAAAGTTTTCTATTCATCAATAGATTTTTTTATTGGAATGACAGGATAAGAGTTATAGCTAACCTTATGATTATAATGTATTCCTGGGTCTTCTATAGCATGTGGCAACTTACCTATGATAGAGCGGTGCTCTTCCATTTGGATGTAAAGATATGATTTTTTCATCTCTAAAAGTTTATCAACAATATCTTTACGCAAAAAGAAAAACATACTGTCGTCACATATAAAACTGGTTGACACCTCTTCATTGGCGAAGATGTATGCCTGTCTTTCCATATCAAATGTCAGTTCCAGCATTTGGCATATTTCAGAAGAGAGGCAGACAATACTTTTGTTCTTAAACCTTTTTGTAGTCCATTCAGAGAAACAGTATTTAACAAGAATATTAGCATTATCTTCTGGAAAATCCATCTGTGTATCTATTTGTTTACGCCATGACAATTCCTCCAAAAAGGCATGATCATACTCTTTTGTGAATTCTGCATATTCTAAATCAACTTCATCAGGGGATATATCTTTTTGTATAAGAAGAGAATTCCATTCCATATATATATTCGCATATTTTTCACTCATCATCTGGTGACAATTTCCATAAAGTAAAATCCAGTCACCATCTCTATTTGGAAGTTTTGTCACAATTAAACTGACTTGCCAATCTGACAAATTTGCTTTAATCCAGTTGCCTAAATCTTCATTCCTTTGAGGCAGTAAAATATCTGTGAATAACTTTCTTTTTTGTGGTACTTTAGGGAATGATGGATCTATTATTACGAGAGGTGTACGAAATGTACCAACATATTCATGCCCAAGTTTACCATTCAGCAATAGCCACCCATAAAGTTCATACAATGCAACTTGCCCATATTTAAATGCATAATTATTTTTGAGTTGTCTACGGTAGCTAACTTTTTCGTCTTCTGCGTTTTGTAACATGGCACAAACTTCTTGGTCATAACCTAAACGCTCAGCTATATTTTGCAACATACCATAAATCTGGCTAGAAGTATAATATGTCTCATGATAATAATCAGATATAAAGAGTGGTCTTATATGAGATTTGTCGTAATCATAATCAAAAACAGAAAACAACGCCCACTCTTTTTCTATTTTATCTGACCATTTCATATTTGCGTACTTATAGAGCAATTCTCTGTTTTGCAGTTGACGGAAAGTAACTTCTGCATAACTATAAAGCGTTTCCAAATCATCCAATAGTACAACATTGGTTGTGGTATGATTCTGTAAATAGTTTTCCAATATTTCGATACACCTCTTTAATGTTCCCCAATCTTTCGAGTGCAGTCCTAAACCTGTAACAACAGATATAACTGCTTCACGGACAAAAGGGTCACATGTATTGAGCAATAAAGAGCAAATGTGCAAACCTTCATCGTTATTTTTCTTTATTATCAAAAATGCTTGTTTGCAAAATTTCTCTCTATATTCCATATCAGTGATGCCGCACATTAGTAATGCAAATGCCAGCAAATCAGCATTTTTGTATTTATTTGAAACATATCGGTCATGCAATATGGAATATGCTTCTTGCATAACATCATAAGTTGCAAACTTACTGTTCCAATATTGATCCAAGATACTTCCATCCTGTTTCGTAAAAAAAGGAAGAAATGAAGAAATGTAAGCTATATTATAAGTACATACCTTTTCATACAAAGCATCAAATATGTGTTCTTTTATTTTTATTCCACATTCAATTCCTGTCAATATGTTGATAAATGATTTTCGTCCTTTATCATAAGTAAGAAATATATCCAAATTATCTATAGCAGCATTTATGACTTCTGGATTTGGCATAATCTCGAACCATTCTTTGTGATAATGCATAGGTACGAGGTAGAAAAGACTTTTTGTTATATCTTCTGCCAGTGTATGACGTTTGTTTCCAAAGAACTTACCTTTATTACTATCTATAAACGATTTTAAATCTTCCTCCTTACCACACCTATGCAGTATACTTTTTGCTATGTGAAAACCTGCAACCATATCATAAGTGTACTGTACTTGTTCTTCACCATTGTTTTTTTCAAAAGTAAAGCACAAGCCTTCGTTTATTAGGTCGTAAACTTTGTCTTCAAATATTTGTGCAAACTGATTGTAAAAATCAAAATAGCGAGTATCGTTTTCAAAAAGAATATAAGATGCCTTGTAGAGATTCTCTTCTAATTTATGCTTCGCCAGTTTGTCTACCTTACCTTTATGCATGGCTATATTTGATAATAGTTGATTACTATAATCATCCATACACGAAACTAAAGAATAGTTGTTGACGACGATATTACTTCTGTTTTTATTTGTAACGCAGAAGATTTTAAGTAACAAGGGATTTTCAAAAGCTCCAAAATCTTCAACTGTAGCATTTCGTATTTCATATTTACTGAAATATTTATCCACCGTTACTTCCAAATTCTCCTTTACCAATCCATTTAGTAATATATGGTTATCCACCTCAGTATAATTATCCACCCCATATATAGCTTGTAAGTAATCTGTCTTATCACGGCAGGTTGTTACAAGAAGTAAATGAGAATGCTTATTCAACAGGACTTTTAACGCAGGTAGCTCTTCTTTCCATCTTTCCTCATTAGGCGCAGTTTCATTTAAACCATCAATGATAATAGGTAACTTACAATGATGGACTTTGGCCAAGAAATCCAAGCAATCAAACACGTCAGAAAAAGACATACTACCATTAAGGTCTAATTTTTCTAATACAAGAGATTGAAAACTATAACAATTTCGAAAAGAACTTCCCGTGAGAAACAATACAGGCTTATTTCTCTTCAGAATATTATCCGCCAGAGAACACGCTAAATGAGTCTTTCCATATCCAGGCTTTGCAAAGACCGAGAAATATTTTCTAGTTAACAATAAAAGGAGAGAAGACAGGTTTTCTTTAGAAAAATCCTCATCTTTAGTCAAAAGACTCTCTAAAGTTCTCGCTCTTCCTGCCAATTCTATCAGATAATTATCCAATCCTCCATATTCGTCATGCTCATTAGAATATATTTTTTGGAATTCTTCATTGATAATTTGAACACGACTTTGTCTATTATTACGATATTCATCGATCAGAGATAGCAACTCTCCTGATTTCGATACAATATTGTCCCTGTTATTATATAGAGAGTATATCTTATCTATAAGCTGATAACGTAGTTTAAAATCTTCTTGGTAATAATTAATAAAACGGTCTGATAATTTACTGTATCCCCAACCTTCAGTATTAAAAATAGGTTGCTTCCTATCATTATCAGCATGTTTCTTCAATCGACTAATAAAATCCTTAATTTTATTATTGGCAATATTGTCATCAACAATACTTAGCAGAGAATTTTCGAAATCACTAGCTGTATGAAGATCTACATCATATTTACGTTTAAGTACTTCCAACGTGATGCGTGAAATCTCACAGAGTTGATTTAGACTAAAAAACTTCTCGCCAAAATAGTATTTGAAAATTCCATTAAATAGGGATGAATCCTTTAAGTAAAAGTCCTCAAATATCTCTCTATGCCAGCTTGCAAAATCACAAGAACAATTGATTGTTCTCAAATCGGTAACCAATTTATCCCACTCTTTTTGTACAAAACTACCTGGTGTACAAACTATCCATAGTTTTAAATTGGGACGATATGACATTGAAACTTCAAAACCCTTTCGAAGTTCTTTCTTGTGGTCTGCATCCAAAGGAGAATTGCTATCATCTTTTGCTCCTCTCCAATACTTGGCTTGCCATCCTAAGACATCACCTTGATTATAGGTTTTACCTCCGAAAGTTAAGGGCTTTTTTAGTTCAATATAAAACTCTGAACCTGGTGTATTATAGAAATACTCAATTTTTCCATAATCTTCAAACATACAAGAAGCAACATGGAAACAAAAGTGCTCAAACTCCAATCTCTCATCTCCATGGTTTTTCAAAAGAGCCCAATTTATAATTTCACTCATGACAAATCGTTATTTGTGGGTAATAGGGACAGTTCCCATGACATAAACTTTTATGCATACAATCCACTGTGCAGGTAGATTTGCACTTTGTCCGATAGGAGTTAAACTTATGGTTCCAAATATCATAGAAAGCAAAATCTTTCAAGCTATACGAATCCTTTCCTGCACTGAAGGAACATGGAGATACATTCATTTTGTGGTCTATGTAAACTGAAAAGAAAGCACCTTCACATGTATCGATAAATGAAGGATTTATATGCGAAAATTTTAACAACATTGGTACAAAGCAAGCATCAAAGCCAAAACGAGGTCTGGCAATTGACGTTTCGTCAACAAGAGACAAGAACGCACGAAAAGACTTGCTATCTTGAATAACATCTTTTGCATTTGCTCTACCGGCAGGTTTATAAGTCAAAAAAATAATGGCATTTATACCATTTAGCAGCTCATTATAACATCCTCGCAGAATCTTACACGCTTCTTCTAAATTATTCTTAGACAATACATAATGGATATTTGTCTTGATTCCTGCATCTATTAGAAAAGCAAGTTTCTTCTTTTCTAAATCAGCCATAGTGCTTACAGACAAAGCCACAGCGCCTATTTTCCCAGATAAGCTACCGCAAATCTTAGGAGTTAATTGCATTCCATTGGTCGTAAAGTTGGGAACTATTGAGCGTCGACAAGTTTCCACTATAATTTCTAGGAAATTTGGATGTTCAAGTGGTTCCCCACCACCTAAGGCAACTTGAAAAACATTGCCATATTGAGGATGATTCATAGAGTCTAATATGCGGCAATAATCCTCTACACTAAGAAATTCATTATTAATGCAACTATCTTTATAACAAAACGAACACCCCTTTGAACAATGATTGGATATAGATATATCTGCCAATTCTGGTACAGGGGCCCATGTCGGATTATCCTTTATTGTAGTTCCCCATCGCATCGTCATACCTGTTGTCGGGTCTGCTATAAAATGATAGTCAGCAATATGTCTTTCTAACATAATTAATACTGTTCTACTTGAGTTGCTCCAAAGCCATTCAATAAATCACTTATCTTCCTATTAAGTATAAGTTCTCCTTTTATATAGGCAAAAAGATCAGCCTCGTTCATCTTCAAAGGATCTGTATTGTCACCATTCATTTCCAAAGTTTCTTTTGAAATAGAACTTCCATCATCGGTATTAAACTGCATTAAGCAAGAATAAATCTCATGCTCGTGAAGATAACTTACCGTTCCGTTTTCTAAAAGATAATTCTTCAATGCTTCTGCAATGCGAATGGTACCTTTCATGTTTTTAAATTCTCTGAAGTTATCCAAAAAACAATTCACTATATTTAAATTCATTGTCACTATATAGCTTACAGAACTACTATTTGTAACAAAATCTGTACGTATTTTCATTATTAATTCCTTATCATTTAATGTTATTGTTGACTTTACTCCAGTCTTTATTCATCAATTCCTCGATGATGCTATGAATCTTCAAGGCATATTTCGTTCTAGGATGATTGCCATACTGTGTTCCTCTCAGAATACCTTCATAGAAGATGGTTACGATGATTTCAGTCTGTTTTCTGTACCTCATATATTCCTGTTCATCATATTTCTTGTTATGCCAATAGTAGGAACTTGCCCAATAGCGCTTATGGTTATCCAGCATCTCCGTTGCCAGGAAACCATACTTGACGAGTGTTGCCTTCTTGGTCTTCATCAGCTCGTTCATCTTGCTGTGGAACAACAGAAAGGCATTAAACGACATTCCTGCCATGATGGCTTTCCATTCTGCACTCTTTTTCTTGACAACAGCTTGGTCTGCTTCTACCTTTGCCGTAACCTCATTCTCTTGATTCATTCGCTCTTCCAGATAGGTGGTGTCCCATTTTCGCCATATCAGTTTCTTGATATACCCATCCAGTTCCAAGGCTAACTTACCTTCTTCTGTCTCCTTGACATGGAATTTCTCTTCCAACAATGGTGTACGCATCTTCGACGTTATCAGATATACAGTTGATGTAATCCGCAGTCGCTCAGTACCGGCATCTTCTCCTGCTATCACCTTATCACCCAAGATAGAAACGGTTTTCTCCAGTTCTTCCATCTTTTCTTCAGTAAAGAATCCATATTCCTTCAACGTCCTCATCATGCCATAGATTTCAAAATACAAGGCATTACAGAATATGACAAAGTCCATGTCTTTCAGCGTTTCCGTGAAGAATAAGAAATAGGTACTGACAGGGTACATCTCCATATTCTGTGGCATTTCTATTTCCTCAGGCAGTTCCACTCCCGAAGCCTTACCGTCTTCTCTCGCTGCCGATATAATCTCGCCTGTCTCAGGATTCCTGGCATCCAGATAATTGCCGAAGTCAAAGTCCTTGTATATCTCGTCGATACCAGTCAACTCCTTCAGCAATATCTTCGGCTGCTTGGCATCACTCTTCATGATTTCCTTGAACACGTCCACGCTTGCCATGCACAGATTACCCACGGCAGAGGCAAACGCCACGTTCAT
>OJJU01000858.1_pt1 | contig 10616 bp, 7 predicted proteins | sample 1596141 | NCBI WGS metagenome assembly OJJU01 (sample SAMEA4350150, study PRJEB24818) | metagenome | biome: human; feature: gut; material: faeces | place: Denmark | collected 2013-09
ATCGCCGTAAGACAGCTGAAGAAACAGATTGACAAGAGTCTGCGCAAGATGGCTTACAAACTTGCCTGCAACCAGGAGCTGGAGAACTACACCATCACCCCTGCCGAAGTAAAAGACCTGCTGGGCAATCCGCCGTTCAACCGCGACATCTACCAGGGCAACGACTATGCAGGAGTGGTAACCGGACTGGCCTGGACCTCAGTAGGCGGCGAAATCCTCTACATCGAAACCTCGCTCAGCAAGGGCAAGGCAGGCAAGCTCACCCTGACCGGAAATCTGGGCGACGTGATGAAGGAATCAGCCATTATCGCACTGGAATACGTCAAGTCGCACATCGACCTGCTTCAGGTAGACTACCGCATCTTCGAGCAGTGGAACATACACATCCACGTGCCTGAGGGAGCCACCCCGAAAGACGGTCCTTCTGCCGGAATCACCATCGCCACCAGCATCGCCTCAGCCATCACCCAGCGCAAGGTGCGTGCCAACACTGCCATGACCGGCGAGATAACCCTCCGCGGCAAAGTGCTCCCGGTAGGCGGAATCAAGGAGAAGATTCTGGCAGCCAAGCGGGCAGGAATCAAGCACATCGTGATGTGCAGGGAGAACCAGAAGGACGTAGAGGAAATACCAGAGAAATATCTCAAGGGCGTAGACTTCCACTATGTAGAGAATGTAGCTGACGTCTGGCAGTTCGCGCTGACCGATGAGAAGGTGAAAAACCCGACAGACTTCAGCATTCAGGAAAATGATAAAAAAGAATAGAAATGAAATTTGAATTACAAGTAACAGATAAAGCAAGCGATGCGCGTACAGGCATCATCACCACCGACCACGGACAGATCAAGACCCCAATCTTCATGCCCGTAGGAACCGTAGGAAGCGTGAAGGGCGTCCACTTCGAGGAACTCAAGAAGCAGGTCATGGCACAGATTATCCTCGGAAACACCTATCACCTCTACCTGCGCCCAGGTCTTGACGTCATCAGGGCAGCAGGCGGCTTGCACAAGTTCAACGGCTGGGACCGTCCTATCCTCACCGACAGCGGCGGCTTCCAGGTCTTCTCGCTCACCGGCATCCGAAAGCTCAAGGAAGAAGGCTGCGAGTTCCGCTCCCACATCGACGGCAGCAAGCATTTCTTCACACCGGAAAATGTGATGGACACCGAGCGCATCATCGGAGCCGACATCATGATGGCCTTCGATGAATGTCCACCGGGAAAGAGCGATTACCAGTACGCCAAGAACAGCCTCATGCTCACCCAGCGCTGGCTAGACCGCTGCATCAAGCGATTCAATGAAACCGAGCCCCTCTACGGCTATCAGCAGAGCCTCTTCCCTATCGTACAGGGCTGCACCTTCCCGGACCTGCGCCGCGAAGCAGCCAAATACATTGCCGATAAGGGAGCCGACGGAAATGCCATCGGCGGACTTGCCGTAGGAGAACCTACCGAGGTGATGTATGAGATGATAGAAGTAGTGAACGAAATCCTGCCGAAAGACAAGCCGAGATATCTGATGGGCGTAGGAACCCCGCAGAACATCCTCGAAGCCATCGAGCGCGGCGTAGACATGTTCGACTGCGTAATGCCGACCCGCAACGGCCGCAACGCCATGCTCTTCACCTATCAGGGCACGATGAACATGCGCAACAAGAAGTGGGAGAAAGATTTCAGTCCGGTAGATCCAGACGGCTGCGACATCGACCTCGTAACCACGAAGGCCTACCTCCACCACCTCTTCAAGGCACAGGAGCTGCTGGCGATGCAGATAGCCAGCATCCACAACCTCTCTTTCTACCTTCGTCTCGTGACCGATGCCCGCCATCATATCGAGCAGGGCGATTTCGTGGCATGGAAGAATTCCATCATCGACCAGCTTGGCCGAAGAATTTAAGTAAGAAAGCATAATGAAAGATTTTAAGCAAATAAGAAAACACCGCCGGCTCTACCGCACCGGCCGCTGGGCTGCCCGCAAGTTCGGGTGGCTCATCAGGGCTGTGAGCTGGCTGGCTCACAAGCTCCGGTTCCTGCGCGTATTCAGGTTTCTCAACCCGTTCAGGTACATCAAGAAGCTCGACTGGTACATTATCAAGAAGTTTCTGGGCTACTATTTCTTCTCCATCGCCCTGATCATCTCCATCGCCATCGTCTTCGACTTCAACGAGAACCTGCAGAAATTCACAGAGCACCATGCACCGGCGCGCGCAATCATCTTCGATTACTACGCCAACTTCGTGCCCTATTTCGCCAACCTCTTCAGCGCGCTGTTCGTGTTCGTGGCGGTCATCCTCTTCACCACCAAGCTGGCGAGCAATTCCGAAATCATCGCCATCCTCGCGTCAGGTGTTTCATTCAAGCGGCTTCTGCGCCCTTACATGATTACCTGCGTGCTGCTCTCAGCCCTCTCCTTCGGACTCTCAGCCTACGTCATTCCCCACGGAACCGTCATCAGGCAGAACTTCGAGACGATGTACAAGAACAAGAAGAAGAATACCAGTGCCGAGAATGTACAGCTGCAGGTAGACAGGGGAGTGATAGCCTACATACAGCATTACGACAACAACATGAAGCACGGCTACGGATTCTGCCTCGACAAGTTCCAGGACAAGAAACTCGTCAGCCACCTTACAGCGATGGACATCCAGTACGACACCATTTCCGACAGCAAGTATCACTGGAAACTGAGCAACTGGAAAATCCGCAAGCTCCAGGGCATGAAGGAGCATATTACGAGCGGAGCCCAGAAGGACACCACCATCATGATGGAACCTACCGACCTGGTCTATTCCAAGGGTCAGCAGGAAACCTTCACCAGTCCTGAGCTTCGCGATTACATCTCCAAGCAGATTAACCGCGGTTCGGGCAACGTAGTGCAGTACGAGGTAGAATACCACAAGCGCATCGCCTCATCCTTCGCCTCGTTCATCCTCACCATCATCGGCGTCTCCCTCTCAGCCCGCAAGCGCAAAGGCGGCATGGGAGCAGCATTGGGCGTTGGTCTTGCGCTGAGTTTCGGCTACATCATGCTGCAGACGGTTTCTGCCACCTTCGCCATCCAGGCCAATTTCCCGCCTGTCCTGGCAGCGTGGCTTCCAAACTTCCTCTTCGCCATCGTAGCCTACTTCTGCTACCGCAAGGCACCGAGGTAAAAAGTTAACATTTAACATTCAACACTTAACATTAAAAAAAGAGAATGTATTTCGACGAATTAGATTTAAACGACAACGTGCTCGACGCATTATATGACATGCGCTTCGACACATGCACTCCAGTACAGGAAAAGTGCATTCCAGAGATATTAGAAGGTCACGATGTCTTGGGTGTAGCCCAGACCGGAACCGGCAAAACCGCAGCCTATCTGCTCCCAGTATTGAGCAAGCTCGATGACGGCGGTTATCCTAAAGACGCCATCAACTGCGTCATCATGTCACCAACCCGCGAGCTCGCCCAGCAGATAGACCAGGCGATGCAAGGCTTCGGCTATTACCTGCAGGGCGTGAGCAGCGTAGCCGTATACGGCGGCAACGACGGCAACCGTTACGATCAGGAGTTGCGCAGCCTCCGCATGGGAGCCGATGTAGTCATCGCCACCCCGGGCCGCCTCATCTCCCATATCTCTCTGGGAAATGTAGACCTCAGCAAGGTTAGTTTCTTCATCCTCGACGAAGCCGACCGCATGCTCGATATGGGTTTCTCAGAAGACATCAAGACCATCGCGTCAAAACTGCCTGAGACCTGCCAGACCATCATGTTCTCGGCAACCATGCCTGAGAAAATAGAAGAACTGGCTAAGACCCTGCTCAAGAATCCGGTAGAAATCAAACTTGCCGTCAGCAAGCCAGCCGAGAAAATCAAGCAGGAAGCATACGTATGCTACGAAACCCAGAAGATGACCATCATCAAGGACATCTTCAAGGCGGGCGACCTGAAACGCGTCATCGTCTTCAGCGGCAGCAAATTCAAGGTGAAGCAACTCGCAGCTTCCCTCCAGCAGATTGGAGTAAACTGCGGAGCCATGCACAGCGACCTGGAACAGGCTGAACGCGATGATGTAATGTTCAAGTTCAAGAGCGGACAGTATGATGTTCTCGTAGCTACCGACATTGTGGCGCGCGGAATCGACATCGATGATATTGAGATGGTCATCAATTACGATGTTCCTCACGATACAGAAGATTACGTTCACCGCATCGGCCGTACAGCCCGTGCCAACCGCGATGGTAGAGCCATCACCTTCGTGAGCGAAGAAGACCAGTACTGGTTCCAGCAGATTGAGAAGTTCCTGGAGAAGGTGGTAGACAAGATGCCTCTCCCTGAGGGATGCGGCGAAGGTCCTGAATACATCAAGCTTAACAAGCCGAAGAAGAAAGGCGCAAACGGAAGAAACAACAGACGCGGTAACGGCGGAAACGGCGAGGGCGGAAAGAACAGCGCCAAGAACCGCCGACAGAAAGACCGCGACCAGACTTCTCACAAGCGCAAGCCAAACAAGCCAAACGAGCGTCAGGAAAAAGCACCACGCAACAACGAGCAGCAGCCACAGCAAGGTAACAAGCAGCAGAACGTAAAGCAGCAGCCACAGCAGGGTAACAAGCAGCAGAACGCAAAGCAGCAGCCTCAGCAGGGTAACAAGCAGCAGAACGCAAAGCAGCAGCCTCAGCAGGGTAACAAGCAGCAGAACAGAAAGCCAGCCCAGCCAGGCGAGCAGCCAAAGAACAGCAACAGCCAGAAGCGCCGCAATAACAGCAATAACAGCAACCAGCAGCGCCCAGGCACCGAGAACAATGTTCGTCCAGGCAGCAACGGCCGTGGCAGAGGCGTAGCCCAGAAAAAGGGCGACAAGCCGGCTGCACACAAGCACACCCCTATCGTAAATCCACAGAAGAAAGAAAACGCTGTGAAGAAATTCATCAAGCGCATCTTCGGATTCAAGAAATAGGTAAATAATCATCTTTTTAAATAAGGAAAGAGGAACGATGAAAGAGCTACACATCACCCCGCTCATGACCATCAGCCTCACACTGACGATCGGAATCATCATAGCCAAATGGGGCTATGATGATTTCAATATGCGCTTCTGGCTCATCATCTCCATCATTTCATGCACCCTTGGCAGCATCATCTTTTTCCTTACTAAGTTCTTAAGCCAAAAAGCTTACTTCAGCAGGAGCCACCTGTTTCTCATCTACTCCCAATGCGTGATGATTCATTTATGCATCCTGAGCCTTGGGGCTTTTCTTACCTGTAAGCAAATAACTGATTCCCAAGCCACTACACAACTGAAAAACTGGCAGGAGCTGTCTTACCTCACACGGGCAAAAATCAATACCGAACGCTATAAAAGCAATATTGAAAGCAAACTGGTTTCCCTTCACGTAAAACAGCAAGACTATGCAGTCATCGCAGCCATGGCGCTGGGCGACAAGAGCGCACTCGACTCGAACACCCGAAACAGTTACTCCATTTCCGGAGCCAGTCACATCCTGGCAGTAAGCGGACTTCATATAGGCATTATCTTCCAGCTTTTCATCTTTCTGCTAGGCGGCAGAAAGTACTCAGTTTACACCATCATCCTGTCCCTCCTCTCCATCTGGACCTACGTTTTTCTCATAGGATTGCCGGCAAGTGCAGTCCGTGCAGCCATCATGCTTTCAGCCTACAGCTTAAGTTTAGTATTCCATCGTACCGGTCTGCCGCTCAACACATTAGCCTCAGCTTATGTATTTATGCTCTTCATCAGTCCGCTCTATCTTTTCGAGTTGAGTTTCCAGCTTTCGTTCCTGGCCGTAGCCTCCATTCTGCTGTTCTTCACACCCCTTTACACCCTCCTCCCCATCCGCAGCCGTTTCATCCGTTGGGCATGGGGACTCCTTTGCGTTTCACTGGCAGCCCAGATAGGAACCCTTCCGGTCATCGTCTACTCCTTCGGCAGAATATCGTGCTATTCACTTCTCACCAATTACATCGCCATTCCCGCAGCAACCCTCATCCTATATCTTGGAGCAGCATTAATCCTGTTCTCCCCACTCACGTTATGGGCGCCCATAGCATCGGTTGTCGCCCCACTCATCAGCCTTACATCAGGCGCCCTGACCAGCATCACCCAGTTTTTGAATACAGCAATAAAACTGATCAGCATGCTGCCTGGAGCAAGCATCGAAAACGTAAGAATCAGTCTGCCTCAGGTAATCATTCTCTACGCTATCATCCTGCTCATTTATGCCCTATGGCGCAGGATAGATAAACTGAAGTCGTCAGAATGCAAAATTCCCTAAACAGAGATAAAGGCTTAAACCCCGAAAAACGTCTCTTATATAATAAGGTGTGCGTACACAAAAGCGCTACAAATCGAGATTAAGAATGTTAAAAAATAACTTTTTTCTACTTTTTCTGCATTTTTTCTTTCTTTTTGTTGGTGTTTTCAAGAAAAACATGTATCTTTGCAATCAGAAATAAAAAATAAGAATTTAAACACAATAAAAGATTAAAGATTATGAAAGCATCTGAAGTAATCGCGAATCTCCAAAGAAGATTCCCAAATGAGCCTGAGTACATTCAGGCAGTTAGTCAGGTTCTCGGTACTATCGAGGAAGAGTACAACAAGCACCCAGAGTTTGAGAAGGCAAACCTCATCGAGCGTCTCTGCATTCCAGACCGCATCATCCAGTTCCGCGTATCTTGGGTAGATGATAAGGGCAACGTACAGACTAACATGGGTTACCGCGTTCAGCACAACAATGCGATTGGCCCTTACAAGGGAGGTCTTCGCTACCACAAGTCAGTAAACTTGGGTATTTTGAAGTTCTTGGCTTTCGAGCAGACATTCAAGAACTCTCTTACAACTCTCCCAATGGGTGGTGCTAAGGGTGGTTCCGACTTCTCTCCACGTGGCAAGAGCAACAACGAGGTAATGCGTTTCTGCCAGGCTTTCATGACAGAGCTTTACCGTCACATGGGTCCAGACGAGGATGTTCCAGCTGGTGACATCGGTGTAGGTGGCCGCGAGGTAGGTTATCTCTTCGGAATGTACAAGAAGTTGACACACCAGTTCCAGGGCGTCTTGACCGGTAAGGGTCAGGAGTTCGGTGGTTCATTGATCCGTCCTGAGGCTACAGGTTACGGTAACGTATACTTCCTCTGCAACATGCTCGCTACCAAGGGTATTGACATCAAGGGCAAGACTGTTTTGGTTTCAGGTTCAGGTAATGTAGCCCAGTACACCATGGAGAAGTTGCTCCAGTTGGGTGCTAAGCCAGTTACATGTTCAGATTCAGACGGTTACATCTACGACCCAGACGGAATCGACCGCGAGAAGCTCGATTACATCATGGAGCTCAAGAACGTAGAGCGTGGCCGTATCAAGGAGTATGCAGAGAAGTATGGTGTAAAATATGTTGCGGGTGCTAAGCCTTGGTTTGAGAAGGCAGACATCGCTCTCCCATCAGCTACTCAGAACGAAATCAACGAGGAGGCAGCTAAGGCTCTCATCGCCAACGGCGTAATCGCAGTAAGCGAGGGTGCTAACATGCCTTCTACTCCAGAGGCTATCAAGGTATTCCAGGATGCTAAGATTCTCTACTCTCCAGGTAAGGCAGCCAACGCAGGTGGTGTTGCAGTATCAGGTCTTGAGATGAGCCAGAACTCAGAGCGTCTGAAGTGGTCTCGTGAGGAGGTTGATGCTAAGCTCCACGACATCATGAACGATATTCACGCTAACTGCGTGAAGTATGGTACAGAGCCAGACGGTTACGTAAATTACGTAAAGGGTGCAAACGTAGCCGGCTTCCTGAAGGTAGCTAAGGCTATGATGGCTCAGGGCATTGTATAAGACTAGAAAATTGTTAAACATAATAATTTTTTTAATAAATTTAAATAGCGGGTCTGTGACAGATCCGCTATTTTTTGTTTACTCCTTCCCCCACTCCTTCTTTACGTCAAAGCAGGGGCAAGCCTTGTTGGCAAATTCATTATGACCATGAATCGTGGCTAATGGATATTCCTCCTTCAGCTGCTCGATGAGCGAACGCATTGCTGCTTTCTGGTCTCGGGTTCTTGTATCCTTCGGCTTGCCTTTCTTTGATAAGCCGCCGATGTAGCAAATGCCTATACTGATGGAATTATGGCCCTTGCAATGGGCACCAACCTCCTCTATCGCACGGCCTACATGAATGCTGCCGTCACGATAAATCACGAAATGATAACCTATGCAGCGCATTCCGCGCTCCCGGTGCCAGCGGTCAATATCCGCTACGGTGAAGTTGCGACCTTCCTTGGTCGCACTGCAATGAATGATGATTTCCTTTATCTTACGCATGATATTACTATTTTAAAATGAATGAATGTTAGGGTGGAAATCCTAAAATGCTATCGAGATTTCATCACTACCCCAATCTATGATACGTAACTTGATACACTCCATCTTTTTGGAAGCCTTCCTTAATCGTTCACAAAGTCGGTCGAAGTATTCCTGAGAATGAATCACCAGCCCAGAGGCTACAGCCTTACCCAGAATGATGCATCCATATTTCAGCGTCATCGGACCATTTCCGGGCTTGAGACAAGGAGAATTGATGCCCACTTTCCAAACAGTCTGTCCCTTCCTCAGGATAACAGGCATTTTTCTACTCTTATTAGCTATAGAAGCAAAAGCTATCTCATAGTCTCCTGCAGGCAAATAACGCTCAGGATGTTCTATGGTATTACAAACTTTCGTACCCTTTATTACTAATGTGCCATCTACTCCCCATCGGGTAAAGCGACGGCGATAAATGATTATTTCCATAAATATCGAAAAATAAAATTGATTTATTGATAGGGCCATTAAGGATTTCGTTACTGAAAATCCTTAATGACCGAAAATGACCGTGACCGTTAATGACCGGATGTATTAATGGCCACTTACTTTAAACCACTATTATACTGCAGGTTGAACCTTCTGGTAACGCATATCGGGCAGCACACCTATCAATCCCTGCCGCTTCCAGTTTTTCAACATCTGTCTAACAACCTCACGTGTTACGTTTGCCCCCTTTACTGCTATACTTTGCTGTAATGCCTGTTCAAAGGAAAAAGTAACGTCAAGCCGCTCGAAGATAGAATCATTTTTGCCGCGTCGGGAACGATCATAAGTTGTCTGACCGCAATAACTCTTGGATGAGAATGCATCCTCTATGCGACTACGGAAGAAGTAGAGTGCATTGTCCAACTGATAATCTGCCAGGATATTGAAGGCTTCGAGCATGGTTGGTGTCTGCGTCTTTACGATCATTTCCTTCCATAACAGCGGATTCTGTTTCAGCTGCTTCTCGGCACCCTGGAAACCATGTTTCTGAATCAGCGATTCTGCCACCTTACAGAGCATGATACAGGTCATCATTCTCATCGTGGTAGGACAGATACGGAAACGCTGGCGGGCTTTCACCTTGTCGTCATTTTTCATGGTCTCCAATCGTATCTGTTCCAGCCACTCCCTGCCCTTATTCTCCAACTTAGGCAGAACCACCTCGCCCTCCATCAGGGGCAAGAGATGAGCTATCTGCCGTATGTGCTCACGTTGAGTTTCGGTCAGCACAAAGAGATTGTCTGTAAGTGGAGTGAACGTGTTGTCCGGCGTTCGCGCCACGACAATACGGCTTTGGAAACCATCCGTATAATTGTTCACTACTCGATAAAGTGCATCTGGCGTTCCGCACATCACTACGTTCCACAAAAGATGTTCGATATGAACATTCACCGCATCTGCACTTCTTGCCTCGCGCTCATAGCTCGTTCCGTCGTAAGCCTGTCTTAACATGACGGAAAAATCGCTCATTGCAGATTTCCACTTTTGTGCTACAGTGTCAGCTTCCGGAGTGAACGAGAAGGCGTGCTTGCCTTCAGTATTAGCCAGTCGTTCAGCAAGGTTAGCCACCGTATTATTTAAAGTAAGACATCTTACAGGCAGCTTTGGTTCTTCCGGTTGCTCCTTCTTATTCTTAGCCGCACGCTTCTTGGCTCTCCATTCATCCTCCTGCTGCTGATACATTTTGTCCATCTGTTTCACTTCCGAAGTCCATGCATCAACCACAGGGTCGATGCTTCCCTTGCCTGATGCAAAATCACCGGCGATGTAGAAGATAAGGTTCAGCGAGTTCATCTTGCCGTGAACAGAAACCTTAACGCCAGTAGCAAGCATTCCGATGGTAGGACAGATGGCTGTAATCACTGGCATTGCCAGAGCCGGTCCAACAGCACTGATGGAATCACGCACGCCTTGTGGCATCTTGGGTAAAGCATCGTAATAGAACAGATCATCCTTGGCATTGGCTTCGTCCAAGGCATTCACCAGCGCCTCGCTGTCTTCATCTGCATTCCCGTTCGAAGCCCCCTGTTTCAGTTTCTCCTGTCTCAGCGCTGCCAGCACATCCTTCAGTCGCTTAGGCATTTGCGTGATTTTCTCGTTCAATGCCGAGTTGATGCAAGCCATCTTTTCCTGCTCGGGAAAACCATCGTAGCAGGGAATAATCTGAGCCAGCAGATTGCGGTCAAAACCACAGATGTGGCGCAGGTTCACAGCCAGTTCGAAGGTCAGCGTATTGCGGTTAGAGCGCATCGGCTCCTGCCCATCATTATACAG
>OJJU01000860.1_pt1 | contig 10590 bp, 5 predicted proteins | sample 1596141 | NCBI WGS metagenome assembly OJJU01 (sample SAMEA4350150, study PRJEB24818) | metagenome | biome: human; feature: gut; material: faeces | place: Denmark | collected 2013-09
CGCATTCTGCTGGGCGTTCGACTCGAGGAGGTTCTCGCCGTCAGCAAACTCCATCTCGCTCAGCAGCTTATGCTTCTTGAAGTCGATGGTATAGGTCTTGCTGCCATTGCTTACCATTACGATGCTCTTGCCTGCGAAAGGGAATTGAGCGTTGTAGAGGGCTCTTACCTTGATGTCTTTGGTAGGAGCGATCCACTGGTTGATATCGTTGATGCCGAAGAGTTTGGTCTCCTTGCCCGTAGTCTTGTTCACGAGATAGCAAGCCTCCACGTCCTGGCGGATGAGTTCATTTCCCCACCAGGTACACCAGCGGTTCTTTGCCACCATGTTGCGATAGTTGTTGCCACCGAAGTTCAAATCTTCCAAGGTGAAGGTCTTTTCACCCTTCTGTGCAGGAACCACGCCCTGAGCCTGTATCTCGGTTGCATTCATTGCCATCATGGAAATCATTGCTGCAAAAGATAATTTATAAATTGAATTCTTTAGATTCATTGTTATTTTGTTTGTTGATTGAATGAATAAAAACCTTGATGTGGCAGAATGCCACGTCAAGGTCTTGTATAGTTTGATGCGTAGTTTTTAATCCTCATCATCGAAGTCGGTGTTGAAGCTAGGCTTGCCACCACGCTTTCCTCCGAAATCACGACCACCGCGACGGTCTCCCTTGAATCCGCCACGCTTGTCTCCCTTTTCAAAGCGTTTGCCTCCGAAATCTCTGCCACCCTTGCGGTCTCCCTTGAATCCGCCACGCTTGTCGTCACGGTCGTTGCCACGCTTTCCGCCGAAGCTGCGTCCGCCCTTGCGGTCATCATCATCGTGGCTTCGTCCGCCACGGCGAATCTCATTGCGGCGCTTTTCAAAGTCTTCCAGGCGATGGCTATGGAACTGGAAGCTGCGGATGTCTGCATCCTCGTTTTCTGTCTCCTCGCTTACGCGTTTCTTAAACTCGCGCTCTTTCTTGAAACGATGCTTCTGAGCCATTTCGCGCTTCTCGGCTTCGGTCTTGACAATACCGCCTTCAGAGCGGAATTCCTTCATCTTACCGTCGAACATCACGTACTTGCGGAATTCGCATTCCAAACTTCCGTTGTATACAGGAATCTTGATAGATGGCTTCAGACCAATCTGCTCAAAGCATTCCTCGCGGTAACTCAATACCCAAGCCTCATTGCCTGCGAAAGCCTTCTTGAAGCGCTCGCCAATCATCTTGTAGGTATTCAAGAGGTTAGGGGTAGAGATACGCTCACCGTATGGAGGGTTCATCACGATGATGCTCTTCTCTGCTGGCTGAGTGAAGTTCTTGAAATCTTGCTGTGAAATCGTTATATCCTTGGTCAAACCTGCAGCACGTACGTTGAGATTAGCTGTATTTACAGCCTTCATATCTACATCATAACCGTAGATGTGGTGCTCAAACTCGCGCTCCTGAGAGTCATCATTGTAAATCATGTCGAAGAGATCCTGATCGAAATCGTTCCACTTCTCGAAGGCAAACTCCTTGCGGAATACACCTGGAGAGATGTTGCGGGCAATAAGTGCTGCTTCGATAGCGATGGTGCCAGAACCACACATAGGATCGATGAAGTCGCATTCGCCCTTCCAGCCGGTCATCAGAATCATACCTGCAGCCAGAACCTCGTTCAATGGAGCCTCAACCTGCTCCTGGCGGTAGCCACGGCGGTGCAAGCTCTCGCCACTAGAGTCAAGACTCAAGGTAGCGTTATCTTCTGCGATATGGATATTAAGACGGATGTCTGGGTTGGATACGCTGATGTTAGGACGTGTGCCCTGCTTCTCGCGGAACCAGTCTACGATAGCATCTTTTACCTTGTAAGTAACAAAGCGTGAGTTGCGGAATTCCTCTGAGTAAACTACTGAGTCTACAGAGAAAGTCTTCTTCACGTCCAAGATGTCATCCCACTTGATCTTCTGAATCTGATCATACACTTCTTCGGCAGAACGAGCCTTGAAGTGCTTGATAGGCTTTAAGATACGGATGGCTGTGTGCAACTGGAAGTTGGCACGATACATCATTTCCTTGTCGCCAGTGAAAGATACCATACGGCGACCTATCTGTACATTGTTGGCACCCAACTGGGTGAGCTCCTCAGCCAAGACGGGCTCCAGACCCATGAAGGTCTTGGCAATGAGTTCAAATTCCTGTTCCATTATTGAATTCTATATCTAATAAACTTTGTTTTTCTTTTCTATATTTCTTTGTTTTGGGTTGCATATCCTTGGTTACCCATACGTTGGCTCCTACTACGCAGCCCTTTCCGATGGTGATGCGACCGAGGATTGTAGCATTGGCATAGACGATGACATCGTCTTCCAGGATAGGGTGACGAGGGATTCCCTTGATAGGGTTGCCGTCCTTATCGAGTGGAAAACTCTTGGCTCCGAGGGTTACACCCTGATAGAGTTTCACGTTGTTGCCGATGATGCAGGTGGCTCCGATTACCACACCCGTTCCATGGTCGATGGTGAAGTGGTGACCGATGGTAGCCTCTGGATTGATATCGATACCGGTCTCTGAATGTGCCAATTCGGTCATCATACGAGGGATGAGTGGCACACCGAGCAGGTGAAGTACATGAGCGATACGATAGTTGGTTATCGCCTTGATGACAGGATAGCAGGAGATGATTTCTCCGTGGCTCATTGCCGCAGGGTCTCCATTATAGGCAGCCTCCACGTCGGTGGCGAGAATTTTACGAAGTTTTGGAAACTCCATGATGGCTTTTGCTGCGATAACGCCAGCCTTGGCACGTTGATGCTGTAGTTCAGCCTGTGTCTCAGTTTCGCAATCATTGGCGAAGCAAAGTCCTGCTAGAATCTGTTCTGCAAGCATTTCGTAGAGTTTCTCTACTCTTACTCCAATATGATATTTGATAGTGGAGATATTTACGGAAGAATTGCCGAAATATCCTGGAAAGAGTATGGAACGAGACAGATTGATAATATCTTCGAGCGCCTTGCCCGAAGGAAGTGGATTTCCGTCTCTGTGCTGATGGAAGAGACCTCTTAAAGAATCGGCGCAAGAAAGCTCGTCGATGGTCTCTGTCAGCTGATGAGTTAATGTATCTTTACTCATTTTCTTCATGTATCAATAAAATTCGAGTGCAAAGATACGATTTATTTCTTGAATTGCAAAAAAATGATGGCTGTTTTTTGCTTTTTTGTAGAATAAAAGAAACAGAAAAAGCAGATTCTGCTTTTGGGCGAATCTGCTTTTCCTGCTTCTATTCTGTGATACTGTCTAAAAAGAGCAGCAATCGGTTGGTGACATTTACTTCTGAAACTCCCGAATCGAAATCGAGGGATACCAGGTTCAGTTGAGGGAAACGCTCATGTAACCGTTTTTCTATTCCCTTGGAAATCACATGGTTAGCGATGCAGCCGAATGGCTGGAGCGAGATGATGTTGTTCACTCCGTCTCGGATATAACCCACAATGTCGGCAGGCAGGAGCCAGCCTTCTCCAAACTGGGCTGCCAGAGAAACCAACCCTTGCACATCCTTCGCATCATCATAAATGTTAGTGAATGGACGGAAGTAGCGGAACTTGCTAGCAGCCTTGTTCACCTGGCGTAATCTTCTGCCTATCAAGGCCTGATAAGCGCCCTTGATGATGAAGTCGGGTATCTTTGTACAGCTTAGTCGCATGTGCTTCTGTATCTCTACATTCACGAATTCCTGTAGGAAGAATGGAGCGAGTAGTGGTGGTACAACCTCGATGCCCTTAGAGATGATGTATCGCTCTAGGTATTGATGGGCAAAAGGATTGAATTTCAAGAAGATTTCGCCTACGATACCCACTTTGGGTACGTTCTTGTCGAGCGTCATCTGGTTGAATTCCTCTGCAGCCTGTTCCAGGAGCTTGATGAGACCTTTTGCTGAGTTTCGCACAATAGGCTCATCGATAAGACGTATGTACTTATCCCGTAGCTCCTTGGCAATTCCAGGTTTCCGTTCTCTTGCAATGCAGGCGTTGTACATTTCGTTGATTGCATCGCCATAGAAAATGGCGGTAACGATAATCTGGCTGTATTTTAGCCAAGGCACGTTGAAGCCATCCTGCTCATTATAGTCTTGCTTATCATCCGTAGAACCGGAAGCTTCGCCTGTCGAGGCTGTCACGCCTAGTGTGAGTAATGGTACATCCTGGAAACCGTTGGAAATCATCGCCCGTTTGATGAGGCCTGCATAGTTGGTTGCACGACATTGTCCACCCGTCTGACTCATTACTACTGCTGTGCTCTTGAGGTCGTATTTGCCTGATTTCAAGGCTTTGATGATGTCGCCCACGATGAGTGTTGCAGGATAGCAAACCTCATTGTTGGCGAATCTCAAGCCAATTTCTGCACTAGCTTCATCGCTCATAGGCAAAACTTCTACATCATAACCTATCAGCTTCAGGATTGGAGGAATGATAGGAGTGAGATACTCAGTCATGAACGGAGCTAGAATCTTGCGATGCACATCCTGCTTGGTGAAAACCTTGGTCTGTTCTAGTCTTTGAGCATTGAGTTTTGAGCATTGAGTTTGATGACTGGCTTGACCTTTTAGACTTTCTATCAGCGAGCGTACACGAAGCTTCAGCGAACCGATATTGCTGACATCATCTATCTTCAAAAGCGTGAAAGGCTTGTTGTGGCGTCTCATGATGTCGCGAATCTCGTCCTGGATAAAGCTGTCCGGTCCGCAACCGAAGCTGGTCATCTGTACGAAATGTACATTGTCACCCTGTTCGGCTGCCCATTGCGCAGCCTTCATGATGCGGTTCATGTAAGCCCATTGCTTGACGAGATAAGTCTCTGGCTGGCTGTTGTATGCATCGTTGTTGTCTGATGAGCCTCTGGCGATGTCTTCGCTGATTACGTTGACTCCCAGGTTTGCAATCATCTCGCTCAACTTGTGCTGAACCAACGGGTCTGTATGATAAGGACGGCCAGCCAGGAGGATGGTAAGACGAGGCTTTTCCTCGTTCTGATTGAGAATCTCCCAAGCTTTCGTCTTGATTTCTGCTGAATAGGCAGCTTGCGCATAGAGCGCTTCTCTCAAGGCCTTTCGGGCAGTCTTTCTGTCTACTCCCAACTTCTTGAGATAATCCACGATTTGCTTTTCCAAAGCCTTGGATTGTGCAAAGTTGATGACTGGAGAATCTATCGGTTTCTTCAGATCTATTACCGATTTGATGACATCGCTATAGCCCGAAACCACAGGACAGTTGAAGCTGTTCAGCGTATTTTTCGGGTCGTCATTGTGTTCATATACTACGTATGGCATCAGGATGCGGTCTACCTCCGGGTTCTCATTAAGCTCTTTGAGATGACTGTGAGCCAACTTGGCAGGGAAGCAGATGTTGTCGCTCATAACTGTATTCAAGGCTCCTTCATACTGGCTGAAGGTTGAATCAGAAGAGAGAATGACATCGAAACCTGCTGCATGAAGCAGGGCATTCCAGAACGGAAAATCCTCATACATGTTGAGAATGCGGGGGATACCAACCTTAATGTGGCGTTTTGTGATATCAAAGTGCTTAATTTCCTTACCGTCAAAGAGTAAGTGATATTTATATTCGTAAATATTCTTACCTTTTATCTCATTTGCACCCTTGTTGTTGAAAACCCGTTCACACTTGTTTCCCGAGTAAAACTTATTGCCACCAGCGAAGGTGTAGCGAGAAACATAGCAATGGTTCTCACAGCCTTTACATTGCAACTGCCTGGTTTCGTAATGAGCTAGATTCAGAAGGTCGTCAATGCTCCGGGCATTCGTCTCTGTTGGGTAATCAGCTGCCGCATGGAGTGCACAGCCGTAGGCACCCATCAATTCCGGCATGTTGCTACGGGCCACTTCGGTATGGGTCAGCAATTCGAAAGCTCTTACCACAGCATCGTTTCTCATGGTACCACCCTGTACGACGATTTTTCCTCCAAGGTTCTCGTTACCATGGAGTTTCAGTACTTTATAAAGACAGTTCTTGATAACCGAATAAGAGATTCCGGCAGAAATATCAGCCACCGAAGCCCCCTCTCTGAGAACCTGCTTTACCTTGGAATTCATGAAGACCGTACAGCGGGTACCCAGGTCGCAAGGAGCTTTAGACTGGCAGGCAAGTTTGGCGAAATCACCTACAGAATATCCCATGTTATTGGCAAAAGTCTGTATGAAGGTTCCGCAACCGGAAGAGCATGCCTCGTTGAGTTCCATTCTAACTACAGCACCTTTTTCTACGAAGATAGCCTTCATGTCCTGTCCGCCAATATCAAGGATGAAACTGACGTCAGGCATGAGTGATGCAGCTGCTCGTTCGTGTGCCATGGTTTCGATAATGCCGCTGTCAAGTCCGAATGCAGCCTTAATCAGTTCCTCGCCATAGCCGGTAGAACAAGAGCCTACGATTTCCAGTTCAGCCCCTCTATGTTCTGCTTCCTGCTTCAGGGCGTTCAGACCATCGGCTACAGCCTTAATAGGGTTGCCTAGGTTCAGACGATAGTTTGTAAAGACAATATCGCCCTTGTCCTTTTGGGCAGATTTCGCATCTGTATCCGTATTGCTTCCCATTCTAACTGCCACAATCTTGGTCGTAGTGGAGCCGGAATCAATACCGATAACCACCTGCTGCTTACCTTTTGCCAGAGGATGGGCTTCGGTAGCGAATCTTGCTTTTGACTGGAGCCATTTATCGTGCTCCATTTCGTTTTTAAACAAAGGTTCCAAGCTACTGTTCCACTCAACCTTTATTTCCTGATGTAAGCGCTTTCTGAGTATGGAAAACTGGATTCCGTCAGAATCAGAAGCATCTGTAGAATCTGCGGAATCTGTGGGAGAATTACGGTAGGCGCATCCCAGCGCAGGAATCAGATTGCTATTTTCTGATACGATGAAATCATTTACTGACAGCTGCATATAGTCGCAGAATGCTTTGCGGAGTGCTGGGAGAAAGGTCAGCGGACCACCGCAAAGCAGGATAGGAGCCTCGAAGTCGATGCCATGAGAAAGCGTCACCACAGTTTGTACGGCGATGCTATGAAAGATACTCGCCGCAATATCCTCTTCAGGGAGATTACGTGCCATGAGATTCTGGATATCGGTCTTGGCGAAGACACCACAGCGGGCTGCCATCGGATAAACATGTTGGGCGTTCATAGCCAACTGGCTCATTTTCTGGTTGTCTACTCCCATTAATACGCTCATCTGGTCAATAAATGCACCAGTACCTCCGGCACAGTTTCCGTTCATGCGGAGTTCCATTCCTCCATTAGGCTTGAAGAAGACTACCTTGGCGTCCTCTCCACCGATATCGATGAGAGCCTTTGCCTCAGGATGAGCCTTACGGGCATAAACCGAGGCAGCCACTACTTCCTGTACAAATTCAGCCTGCAGCTGTTCTGCTGTAGCCATGCCCACGCTTCCCGTAACGCAGATATTCACTTTTGTATCGCCAATCAACTGGTTTATCTCATCGAAATAATGAGACACAAGTTCTTTGACACGAGCGTTATGGCGTTCGTATTTTGAGTAAATCAAGTTTTTCTTGCCATCGATAACGGCAACTTTGGCTGTTGTAGAGCCAACATCGAGTCCGATACTATATTTTGCTTTCTCCATTTCTCTTCTTTCTTTCAGCCTGCAAAATTACAAAAATCTTTCAAGAAAACCAAAAGACAGCTATGATTTTTGCTAATAATCCCATGACTTTTTCAAAGAACAAAGAATGGGCATTCACACCTTTCTCATATCTCTAAATGCACTCCATGCTATCGGAATAGCTACTGCAAAGGAGCAGAAGTCTGCCCATGCCTGACACATTTCTACACCTAGCAGACCGAAGAAATGGGGGAGGATAAAGATGAGCGGAATGAAGAACAAACCGCTTCTTGCTGCAGCTACGATATTGGCACGGATAGGCTTGCGGATGGTCTGCATCAGCATGTTGGTAAGTACGATGGTGGCAACCAGAGGAAAACTGATAACCTGCCATTTCAAAGCCATGGCCCCAACCTCTATTACCTTTGCGTCATCACGGAAAAGCTCGATGATAGGCTCTGAGAAAATAAAACCAATCACGGCACAGATTGCCAGGAATATGGTGCCACACTTGATGCAGTAATAATAAGCTTCCTTGACACGGTTGTATAGTTTGGCACCATAGCAGAAGCCACAGAGCGGCTGAAAACCTTGTCCCAAACCGATTACCACAGCATAAGTAAAGAATGAGATGCGAGTAACGATACTCATGCCGGCAATTGCTGCATCTCCGTAAGCTCCCGCTGCAACATTTAATACCAAGGTGGCGATACTTCCCAAGCCTTGTCTTGACAGGGATGGGGTTCCGCCAAAGATGATTTCCTTGGCATAAGCCTTGCTAGGTGTGAAGTAGCGAAGGTGGATTCGGATGTTCTGCCCCTTGTGCGTCATCCAGAAGAGGATGGCGCAACCGAAACATTGGCTGATGAGGGTGGCGATGGCTGCACCTGTAATGCCCAGTTCAAAATAAAGAATGAGCAAAGGGGCGAGAATCAGATTCAGCAGTACGCCCGACATGATGCCTTTCATTGCATACATTGTGTTGCCCTGAAAACGCATCATGTTGTTGAGTGTCAGCGAGGTCGTCATGAAAGGAGCACCCAGTAAGATGATGCCTAATTAGCGCTCTGTATAGGGAAGAATGGTGGGGGTAGAACCCAAGGTAAGACAGAGTGGAGTAAGAAACAGTTGACCCAGAATTGCGATGACCAAACCTGTAAGAAAGCTCAAAACAAAGCCTGTTGCTGCCATCTTTCTGGCATTTTCTTCCTCTTTTGCGCCCAACTTACGAGAGATATAATTGCCAGCTCCATGACCATAGAAAAAACCTACCGCCTGTATTACCGCCATCATGGCAAACGATATTCCCACAGCCGCTACGCTCTGGGTATTGATGCTTCCCACGAAATAGGTGTCGGCGAGATTGTACATACTCGTAGACAGCATGCTGATGATGGTAGGAATCGCCATCGTGAAAACAACCTTGTGCACAGGAGCTTCGGTCAGGAATGTATAATTATCTCTTGTTTTCTTCATTGTGAAAAATCTGTTTTCTTCTTTTTTTGACCATGCAAAGGTACTATTTTATTTTCGATTATCGCCCAATAATGGGATTTATGTGAACTTTTTTAATAAAAATGCACTAAAAACTTGCCTCTGTCAAAAATATGTAGTACTTTTGCAGACGTTTTGTAGTTCTCTATCTTCTTGTAATACAAGATGTACGGACTGAATAGCTATATAAAACGGACTAATTATACTGATCAGAATTTGATTATAATCGAGTAAAAACTGTAATGAGCAATATAAGAATAATACCAGTAACAACCCGAAAGGGATTGCGTGCCTTCGTAAACTTCTATTATGAACTGTATAAGGGCAATAAATTTGCTGTTCCCTTCTTGCGCTTTGATGAAATGAATACGTTGAGTAAGCGCAAGAATCCTGCTTTCGAATTCTGCGAGGCGCAGTATTTTCTGGCTGTAGATGGTGAGGCGCGTATCGTGGGTCGTGTTGCTGCCATCATCAATCGCCGTGCCAATGAACAATGGAATAAGAAGCAGGTGAGATTCGGATGGTTTGATTTTGTGGATGATTTAGAAGTATCGCAGGCTTTATTAAATGCTGTTGAGGCTTGGGGACGCACAAAGGGAATGACAGAGTGCGTAGGACCGCTTGGCTTTACGGATATGGACCGTGAAGGATTGCTCATCGAGGGATTCCATCATAAATCTACCATGTATATCAATTATAATTATCCTTATTATAAGAACCACATGGAAGCCATGTCGTTCTATGAGAAGGATAATGACTGGCTGGAATATCGCATCAAGGTGCCTGAGGAAACCCCGGCCAAGTTTGCCAGAACTGCAGAGATGATAGAGAAAAGATACAATCTGCATGTGCATAAGTTTACTTCCCGAGAGTTGGTTAAGGGTGGTATGGGACGAGAGGTGTTTCATATCGTTAACGAAACTTATAAAGACCTTTATGATTTCCAGCAGCTTACGGAAAGTCAGATAGATAAGTATGTAAATGATTATATCAAGAAGGCAGATCTGAATCTGGTTACGGGTGTCGTAGATGGTAATGATGGCAACAGATTGATTGGCTTTGGTGTATCTTTCCCTTCCTTTACCGATGCTTTGCAGAAGATAGGAAATGGCAAACTGTTGCCTTGGGGATGGTTGAAAATTCTGAAAGTACTGAAGTTTCATGCCACAGATACGGTAGATTTACTCCTGATTGGTGTATTGCCTGAGTATCGTGCCAAGGGAGCCAATGCCTTGATCTTTGCCGATCTTATCGAGCAATATCACCGTTATGGATTTAAATGGGCTGAGGCTATGCCACAGATGGAAAGCAACAAAGGTGTACAGAGCCAATGGCAATATCTGGAAAGCGAACAGCATCGTCGTCGCAGATGTTACCGTAAGGTGATGGTTAGATAAGATAAAACTGTATGGAAAATGCGATTTTAAGATAAAAAAGCGCCTGGCTTAGATAATTGATTCTGAGTCAGGCGCTTTTTTTTATTTCCTAATACCGTATGTTC
>OJJU01000862.1_pt1 | contig 10579 bp, 6 predicted proteins | sample 1596141 | NCBI WGS metagenome assembly OJJU01 (sample SAMEA4350150, study PRJEB24818) | metagenome | biome: human; feature: gut; material: faeces | place: Denmark | collected 2013-09
ACGTTGCTTCACGCATTAACGCTGCAAACCCAACTCCAGAAAAGCCTTTCGTGCTTGGTCCTTCCACACCCTTGAGCAACCGTGTGTTAGAAGTCACAGTCACCTGCTGTGCGCTTGCCACCAGGGCAAGACAACCTACCAAAGTAAGTAGAGTTTTTTTCATCTTGTATAAAAGTTAATTAGTAATGTCGTTAGCACAATATGCAAAGTTAATGATAATTTTCCTAATATCCCCAAAAACCAAAAGTTAAAACACACCCATTCCACCCAAATATCACCACCCAAAATCACCACCCAGCGGTTAGCAATAAGCGAGTTTGAGTCTCAGCAATCAGAGTGCTCCGAGTTCTCTGAGTGCTCGGAGTTCTCTGAGTTCTCCGAGCACTCCGAGCACTCCGAGCACTCCAACACCCCACAAATTCCAATCACAAAAAAAATCGTGTAAAATTTGTGGTGATTTGTGGATGATTTTAACCACGAATTTCACAAATTACACGAATATTTTTTCTATGTTGAATCTTGTGTGAGGTTCCCTGCCCTTACCCACAAAATTCTACCCTTCTAATTTTTCAAAAAGACTACTGTCCGGTTTCACCGTTGGCGATGGCGGATTCGTCGGATTCGGTGGTATCGCTGTGGACTACGGTGATTTCTTCTTCGCATTCAACGGCATCGGGCTGGGTAACGACGGTCACGTTATAGTAAGTGGTTTTGTCGGCTTTCACCTCCAATTCGTAGTCTTCCACACCGTCGATAGCCACCAGATAGCGTCCGGGACGCACACGAGTGAAGCAGTAGAAGCCATTGTTGTAGTTGTCGATTTGATAGGTTTGGATAGGATTTCCTTCCAAGTCGCACAACTCCACAGGCACGCCGTTGAGAGGCTGATAAGCATCTTTACCGAAAGAAGTGAGTCTTTTGCCCTTGCGTGGATAGTCGTAGCGCACAATGCCAGCCACCATGCCGAACTGCTGCGCTGGGCGGTTGAAGAATTTATCCAGCGAACGGCTGTTGATGGTAGCCAACAGTCCGCAATAGTCTTTGTTAAGCAGACGTTCACGCTCTATCTGATAGTCGTGAAAACAGTTTTCAACCAAAATGCCGGGCAATTTGTTCCATCTAAACACGCCCAAGCCAGAACGATTGCGATAGAATGACCAGTCGCCATGAGTAAGACCTCCACGGCTCCATGAAGTGGCCTCGCAGTCGGCGAGGTTCGATGCCACGATTCCTGCAAGTTCTTCACTGCCTTCGGCTGTGCCTCCACCGTCGTAACCACGATAAATGGCAAATGGAAAATTCACACGGCGAGTGGCAGACCCTGATGAATTGCTATGAATGGCGAAAAACACATCAGCACCGCTATTGAGCGCCAACTGGTGAATTTCGAAAAGGTTTAAATCGTCGTCAGTAGTGTTGTTGACACGCGACATAAACACCTCGTAGCCACGACTACGCAGAATATCCTTCATAGCCATAGCGCCTTTCAAATTGCTGTCGGACTCGTAGTATTCCACACGAGCCTGCATACCCTCGTTGTAGAATGGGCATGGACGGTCGTCGCTGTCGTGTTCACCATACGCTTGCAGTATTCATACACCTGATTAGGATTCATGATACCGAGCGTGTCGGCAAGCATAAATCGCTCAATGGGCAGGTGCTGAAGCGTGTCCATCAGTTTATACACATAGTGCTTGGAGGCGCGTATGCCATTCGACCAGTCCTCAAGATACAGATTCACCTTCAGCCCCTTGGCGTGCGCCAAGTTCACTTCCCTCACGATGTCGGCGCAGTGCTGTTCGAGCGTTTTGCCCAGTTGGAGGTTGCAGTGCCTTTCCGATCCCTTCACCAGCAGATTAATCACCTTGCCGCCCACCTTGTTCACCCATTCCACCGATTTACCGCCGTCGATAAATCCCAAAATTTCGATACGTGCGAGTTGGCCATTGTCGGCGGCCCATTGGCAAATCGCCTTTGCCGACTCGAATTCACCGATGGAAACGTGGCAACTGCCAATCTCGATGCGAGGCACACGCAGATTGGTGAGCAGCATACGCGATATGCTCAACTTCTCAGCTGTAGAGAAGCTCACACCAGAGGTTTGCTCGCCATCACGCAGTGTGGTGTCGAGAAGCTCGATATGCCCAACAGCCTCGTTAGGCTTCGGCCGTGTGTCAAGTATTTTACCAAACAGTGAACTCATAAATTACCCCACAAAGTTACTATTTTTTTAGTAAAATACACATAGGGGGGGGAAGTTAAAGAAGAGAAGTTAAGAAGTTAAAGAAGTTAAGAAGTTAAGACGATACCTTCGCCTTTTGAAATGATGGGCGTTTTTTTTTGATGGGCGTCCGACCAGTCCGACCAGTCTGACCAGTCTGACTTGTCCGACTCGTCTGACTCGTCTGACTTGTTGGGCTTGTCTGACTTGCCGGGCTTGTCTGACTGGTTGGTGGGGGGGGGGGCTCTGGTTTGGTGCCTTGTTGGCTTTCTTTGAGGGGGATTTATTCTTGGAGGAATGGGAAAACGCCGCCGCACAGGTCGTAGAAGCGTTTGAAAAGGGTTTTGAGCTTTTCTGTTACGCTGAGTTTCTTCGCTTCTCTACTGTTGCCGGCTCCAAAGAGGGGCATAGGGGGCAATATGCTCGCAATGCCTGTGCCCGATTCCCGAATTTCACCATCACGGAACGCCTGTTGCAGAAATTCTATCGTAAGTTCGGGTTTCAGTTTTTCCGAAGAAATGAGTTCCTGCACCTCATTGGTGAGTTTTTGGCGCACATACATAGCCCATTCGTCGTTGATGTTGCTTCCTGCCGATGCATTTCTTACAAACTGCATAATCAGGTCTTCCTTGTCGCGAAGGTCGGGGGTGGCGGCTATTGATTTCCTGATTTTCACCTCAAGTTCGGTGTCGTGCTTTGAATCGCCATTCTTCTGCGCCACGAGGAACAAAATGAAGTCGATGTTGATTTCCACCGATTTCACCAGCTCAATTTCAAACACGATGTCATCGTTCACATCGGCGGCTTCAACCTTTATCCTACGGCGATATTTTTCGTATAAGTCGAGGTAAATGCCTTGATAATCTTTGAATTGCTCGTCGGTCAGAATTTCTTTGCCATTAAATTGGTCGAAACTCTGCAAGATGTTGCGCAATCGCAGAATTGCGCCCCACAGCCTGATAAACTCCTTCTCCGCCTTTTCGCCAATAATCATTTCGCTAAGAGGGAAATTAACCAGCAAATCATCTTTCACGAATGATTGATAGCCGCGCACGTCTGTGCCATCATCTTTCGTGTAGCCAAAGTAGTATTCGTCGAACGTCTTCATCAGCACCAGTCCGCCAGCCTCCTTGTCGCCAAAGAGTTCGAGAGCCGCATTGGTGGCGTGTTCGAGATTGCGGAAGCAAACTATGTTGCCAAAGCTTTTTATGCTGTTCAAGATGCGGTTGGTGCGTGAGTAGGCTTGTATCAGACCGTGCATTTTCAGATTTTTATCCACCCAAAGCGTATTGAGCGTGGTGGCATCAAATCCGGTGAGGAACATATTCACCACTATGAGCAAATCAATCTCACGATTCTTCATGCGTAGCGACACATCTTTATAGTAGTTTTGGAATTTCTCTGCCGAAGTGTCGTAGCTCGTTCCAAACATTTCATTATAGTCGGCGATGCACATATCCAGGAAGTCGCGGCTCGATTGGTCGAGGTCTTCGGTGCTTTCAGAATTTTCGTCAGCCCCAAAGTCTTCTTCCGCCTCATTGGGCGCATAGCTGAAAATGGTAGCAATCTTCAGTCGCCGATTTGAGGGAAGCGCTTCCATTTGTCGCTTAAACTCAGTGTAGTAGAGTTTCACAAACGGAATGCCCGCCACAGCGAAAATGGAGTTGAAGCCTTGCAGTTTGGTTTTCACCTTCTGTTCTTCCACATCCTTTTTTGCGCTTGCCACCTCGCTGATATTGGTGAGTTTACTGAAATCGTAGTGCTGATAATTGCGCTTCGTTTTTTGTGCGAAGTGGTCGAGAATGTATTTTGTGATAAAGCTGATTCGCTTAGGGTCTTTGAGAATCTTGTCTTGGTCGATGGCAGGCACCGATTCTTGCTTGATTTCGTCGTCGGGGCGCAGCGTGCGGATATAATCCACACGGAATGGCAGCACATTGCCGTCGCGAATGGCATCCACAATGGTGTAGCTGTGCAGGCGGTCGCCAAAAGCCCCCTCGGTGGTGGTGAATTCCACGTTGCGTATGGCACCGGCGTTGTCGGGGAATATCGGTGTGCCTGTGAAGCCGAACATGTGGTATTTCTTGAATTTCTTCACAATGGCCTTGTGCATATCGCCAAACTGCGAGCGGTGGCACTCGTCGAAAATCATCACCACGTGTTGGTTGTAAATCTTGTGTAGCGGGTTTCGTGAAATGAAATTGCTCAGCTTTTGAATGGTGGTGATAATGATGCGGCAATTCTCGTCGTTGAGTTGGCGAGTGAGCACAGCGGTAGAGGTGTTGGAGTTGGCTGCGCCCTTCTCGAAGCGGTCATACTCCTTCATAGTTTGATAGTCGAGGTCTTTGCGATCGACCACAAAGAGCACCTTGTCGATTTCCTCCATGCCCGATGCCAAGCGAGCCGTCTTGAAAGAAGTGAGCGTTTTTCCCGAACCGGTGGTGTGCCAAATGTAGCCACCGCCCTCACGCTTGCCCCAATCGCGCTGGTAGCTTGCGGTGCGTATGCGCTGAATGATGCGCTCCGTGGCGGCAATCTGGTAAGGGCGCATCACCATCAGCATTTCCTCGGCGGTGAACACGCAGTATTTGGTGAGCACATTCAGCAGAGTGTGCTTGGAAAGAAACGTCTGTGTGAAGTTGATGAGGTCGCGTATGGGCTCATTGTCGAGCAATGCCCAGTATGAGGTGAACTCATACGAATTGCTCGTTTGCTTCTTGCTGCCCTTGCCCTGCTGCTTCACATGGCAGTAGCGAGTGGTGTTGCTGTAATATTTAGTGAGTGTGCCATTCGAGATGACGAAAATCTGCACAAACTCAAAGAGTCCGCACCCAGCCCAAAACGATTCACGGTTGTAACGCCTGATTTGGTTGAAGGCTTCGCGCACCTCCACACCACGGCGCTTGAGCTCCACATGCACCAGTGGCAAGCCGTTGACCAGGATTGTTACGTCGTAGCGGTTTTCGTGGCTGCCGCCCTCTGGCACATACTGGTTGATTACCTGCAGCGAATTGTTGTGGATATTCTCTTTATCGATGAGATACACGTTCAGAAACGAGCCATCGTCGCGAGTGAGCACCTTTTTATGGTCTTCTTGAATGGTGCGGGTTTTTTCCACGATGCCCTCGTTGGGGTTGCCGAGATGCTGTTTGAAAAACGCTGTCCACTCCTTGTCGGTGAACTGCATTTGATTGAGTTTTTCGATTTGCGTGCGCAGGTTGGCTATCAAGTCGGCTTCACATTTGATAGGCAGATATTCGTAGGCTTGGCGCTGGAGTCGCTCGATGAAATCGGCTTCCATAGCCGCTTCGCTCTGGTATTGGGCAGAGCTGTAATCGCCTGCTTCAAATTCGGCAACCACGGTCGATTCCGTGTTTTCTGAAACCATGTCGTATTTCATAATCAATGCTTATTTAGGTTGTTTGATGGAATTGGTCAGACCAGTCTGACTTGTCCGACGGGTCCGACTTGTCTGACGAGTCTGATTAGTCGGATTTTTTGGATTTGGTGGGATTTATGCTTTGGTGGGTGCGGTATTGTGTGCGGGCTGCATACATTTGCTCGCGGATACCGCCTTTTTGCAGGAATTGGTTTTGCTGGCTGTCAATCAGGCGGCGAAGCATGTAGGTGGCTTGATTGATGAGCGTGATACACAGATTGCAGAATTCCTCTGCGTTCATTGCCGAAGCGTATTCTGTGGGGTTGTTCAAAAAATCGTCACTTTTAAGATACTCTCGCAGTCGGATAGTGCGAGGGTGATTCTTGTGCCATTGTGGCAATTTGTTCTGTCGGAGGAAGTCCTCATAGTCGAGCAGTAGTTCCTCTAACGAAGCTTTTGCCACGTTGGTGAGCTTGATTTCGGTTTCGCTTGATGTGGTCGATGCCACGCTTCCCTCTGCTATGTTCTGTTTACCGCTACGAGCCGCTTGCTCTATTTGGTCGCGTGTGCGGCTTCCTGCCCTGATATATTGCTTGGCAAAAATCATCGATAGGTCGTAGATGATTTCACTCAAGCGATATACCCTGAGATTTCGATATCCTCCTTTATTATTTAGAAATTGGCTCATGCCGTTAATTTCTTAAATGTCAATAATTTATTTCTATAATATTCGTATTGGTCTTTAACCGCGGCTATTTCGGCTGGCAAACCATTTGTGAGGTCGTTGACCAAAGTCTCAAACCGGTCAAGAATCGCAACAATCTTTTCTTGCAATTCAAGTGGGGGAATGGGAATGCGGTATTTAGCTAAACTATCGCCAGATATCCTTGTTACTTTTGTTCCACTAACATTCATCTTTTTAAAAGCAAGAAAGCGTTCTGTTTGAAATAAATATGCGATAAATTTGGGATTTTGCTCATGTGTATAAATATAGGCATCTCCACTAATAGCTATGTCTTCATTTCCGAGCCAAGCAACAGCCTTTCCTACATCTTCCACATTTTCGCTTGTGGTTGCAATGACAATATCTCCTGTTTTTGCTTTTCGAAGTTTTTGAGCAAAACTCTCACTAACAAATGATTTTGTTTTTGTAGCAAAAGTGCCATAATGGGTGTAGATTTGGCCATAGTGAATGCAACCAACTCCACTTTCGGTGAAGTCCTTTTTTTGCAAACCATTGCCACGAATGAAAGTCCCGATTTCTCCCAATTTCTTCCATTCGATTTTGTAATTATGCCCCCCCCAGGTGGTTACACCATCTTTTTGCTCATCATCGGTCCCGCAGCCGTAGGCGGAGGGATTGAAGGTGAGTAAAAGATTGCGATAATATTCATATTGTTGTTTTCTTGCTTGCAGCTCCGCTTGCAGCTCCGCTGCGTAATCCGAAAAGCTATCAAGAATCCTCACAATCTCCTCCTGCACCTCAATAGGAGGAACAGGAATCATGATACTTCCAACTTTTTTTGTGTTGATTGTTGGAACCCCACCTTCACTTTGAAGATTTTTAATAGTTTCTTCTTTGTTTTTCAAATGATGGAACAAAAAACGAGAGTTGATTAAAGTTTGAAAGTCATTAATAGGAATAATGGAAAAGCATTTGTCATTTAAATAAAAAGGTTCTTCAATAAAACTAACAAATCCAGCGTAAGCTCCTACACGAGAGATTGTAACTGTTTTCGGGCCTCTATTGTATTCATGATAATATCCCATTGGTGTTTGACCGCCACTTATAATAGGATAGTTACCACCTCCAGTAGCGTCATTTTTTGTGATACCTTTGCCTGTTTTTATTTCACATACTTCCCCCAGAGGTTTAAATTCCACGCCGTTTGGGCAAAGCTTGTTGATTAGTTCTTGTAGCTTGCTCATACGGCAGTTTCATTTTCGAGTTCGGCGATGATTTTGTCTATCTCTGTGCGGAGTTTGTTTTCGTGCGCCACGATTTTGCGAATGTGTTCGTTCAGCTCCTTGATGTTGATTTTTGGTCGAGTGTCCTCAGCCTCCACATAGCTGCTCACCGAAAGGTTGTAGTTGTTTTCAGCCACAATTCTATTGTCGATAAGGGCAGAGAAGTGCTTCACTTCGCGGCGTTCGGCAAATTCGGCAACAATGGCATCGATGTTTTCGGGCGAAAGCTTATTCTTGTTGCCCTCGTGCACAAAGAGCTGTGAGGCATCGATAAAGAGCGTTTTGTTCTCCTTCTTCGACTTTTTCAGCACTATGATGCAAGTGGCAATGCTCACACCGAAAAACAGGTTTTGCGGCAGCTGAATCACGGTGTCAACATAATTGTTGTCGATAAGATATTTGCGGATTTTCTGCTCTGCTCCACCGCGATAAAGCACGCCGGGAAACTCCACGATAGCCGCGGTTCCCTCGGTGGAGAGCCACGAAAGCATGTGCATGGTGAAAGCCAAGTCGCTCTTGCTTTTCGGCGCCAGCACGCCGGCAGGGGCAAAGCGAGGGTCGTTGATGAGCGTGGCATCGTCGGAACCAATCCATGGTTTTGAATAGGGTGGGTTGGAAACTATGGCATCGAACGGCTCATCGCTCCAGTGGTAAGGCTCAAGCAGCGTGTCGCCATTGCGGATGTCGAAGTCGGAATAGTTGATGTCGTGCAAAAACATATTGATACGGCACAGGTTGTAGGTGGTGATGTTGAGTTCCTGTCCGAAAAATCCCTTTTTCACATTGTGCTTGCCCAGAATTTTAGCAAATTTCAGCAATAGCGAGCCCGATCCACATGCGGGGTCATATACCTTATTCACATATTCACGGCCGTGGGTCACGAGGCGAGCAAGAAGTTCGGCAACTTCTTGTGGCGTGTAGTATTCGCCACCCGATTTGCCGGCATTTGAGGCATACATCGCCATCAAAAACTCGTAGGCATCGCCGAAAATGTCGATTTGATTATCCTGATAATCGCCTTTGAGGTCGATATTGCCAATATTGTTGAGAATTTTCGTGAGCTGCTCGTTGCGCTTATCCACGGTGCCGCCGAGTTTGTTGGAGTTCACGTCGATGTCGGCGAAAAGTCCTTTCAAGTCGCTTTCGCTTTCGGTGCCAATGGCAGAAGCCTCGATGGCTTTAAACACCGTGTCGAGCGTCACGTTGAGGTTAGGGTCGGTTTTGGCATTCTTGCGCACATTGCAGAACAGCTGTGAGGGGAGAATGAAAAATCCCTTTTCGTGCACCAGCTGATGGCGAGCCGCTTCGGCTTCCTCGTCGGAGAAATCGGCATATTCGAATCCCTCCACGCCAGCATCGGCCTGCAAGCGATTCACATAATTGGTGATATTTTCAGAAATGAACCGGTAGAAAAGAATGCCGAGCACGTAGCTCTTGAAGTCCCAGCCGTCAACCGAGTTGCGGAGATCTTCGGCGGTAGCCCAAATGGCTTTGAAAAGTTCTTGCTTCTGCTGTATGCTTGTAGCCATATCGTGAGAAATTTTGATTAATAGTTATTAGTTAGTTGTGTGTGTATAGTTGTTTACTCCACAAATTTACAAAAAAATATTGGGTTTAATTGTTCTCCTTATATAATATAAAGAGGATGGGCTATTTTTCTTGTTTATTTACATTTTTGCCGTAGATGGTGGCGAAGTCGGTTTTCATTGAGATTGTGGTCCAGTTTTTAGCGTCGCACGACGATTTCATTTTTGCAGCTTTTGTGGGGTTGCCGTACTCGCGCACCACATCGTCGGCGAGCACGCAAAACGCCATGCTGGGGTAGTGGTTGTTTGTCACCGTGTATTCAAACATGCTGAAGTCGCCCGATGAATTGCCAAAAGCCAAAATCGGTTTTATGCCTATCTCGCGCACAATGGCACTCACCTTGTTCATCTTTAAGTTTTTCACATACATAGCGCCGCGCACCACATCGTCGGTAGGCTTGAATGAATAGTCCCAGCCCTCTTTATTGCCTTGCGAGGTGGCGTAGGTGTAGATGTCGGAGCCTATGATGTGGTTGCGGCCAAACGCCAACGCTCCATCGGCATAGGCGCGTGTCACCTGACGCTCGCTGCCCGAAATCACGTAGGTGGTGAAGCCGTTGGCTGCTAAATATCCCACCACTTCAGCCATGGGCAAGTAGATGGCTTCGCCCCACTGCAAATTGGTCATGCCTTCAACTGGCGTTTTCATAAATTCAATTGCGTAATCGCGATACTGCTCATCGGTCATACCGGCAAATACCTCGTTTTGCGCGATTGCCTCAGTCCACATCATATCGCCAGGCACCGAGCGAGCGTACACAGCCTTCTTAATGGTGTCGGCGGTGGCAATTTGCTCATTCGTAGCGTGGAAAGTGGGGTCGTCGTACACACGGTGCAAATACATCATCCATTCAAAATACGATGGGGCGGTTTCGCACACGAGCGTGCCGTCGAGGTCAAACACCGCCATGCGGTCGGACTGCGGTACAAAGCCATCGCTCTGCGGATTGGTCACACGCTCCACAAAGTTCTTGAGTTTTGCCAAAGGCACGCTGCCTTCCGTCCAGTAGCAAAACTTGCCTTCCGCGCCCACATTTTGCCCAATTTTGGCGATTTCATCGCGCGTTTCCGCCATTACATCGGTAGTCAAAGCCATCGCCGCCACACTCACTAACAATAATATCGTTTTCTTCATTACGTTCAAAAATTAATAATTTTTTACACCACAAAATTACAAATTATTCCCCACATCACCCAAATGCAGTGTGCACGAAGAAAACTAACTCCACAAAAAAAGGAAATGATATACAAGTTGTCCCTGTGATTATTTAGTAATGATTGAAAAAAATCCCGTAGGGATTTGATGTGTGTAGGCAGGTATGCAGCGAAGGTTATGCGAAATGAGCGAAGCGAAATGGAGCATAACCGAAGCGAAATGCCTGCAAATATCGCATAACAAATACGCATCCCAGCGGGATGCGATTT
>OJJU01000868.1_pt1 | contig 10555 bp, 9 predicted proteins | sample 1596141 | NCBI WGS metagenome assembly OJJU01 (sample SAMEA4350150, study PRJEB24818) | metagenome | biome: human; feature: gut; material: faeces | place: Denmark | collected 2013-09
GGCAGGTACCACCTTCTCTAAGGATATTCCTCCTTATATCATTGCCGGTGGAAAGCCTGTGAAGTATGCAGGTCCTAACACCATCATCATGGAAGCAGCCCAGGTTACCGAGAAGGTTCGCAAGCATATTGCTAATGCCTACCGATTGGTATTCCATGGTCAGACATCCCTCTTCGATGCCATCAACCAGATCAAAGATCAGGTGCCGGATAGTCCGGAGATTCAGAACATCATCCAGTTCCTGGAGAGTACAGAGAAGGGTGTCATCACTAAGATGTAAAGATTGTGTAGATTTTGGGATTTTTTCATCCCTAATATTGTATTTGTAAATTATTAGTAAATTCAAGTCATACCTATTTGAATTTTACTTAGTATGTGAAGGGCTGGCCGTGAGGTTGGCCCTTTTTCTTTTTCGATTAATTAATTGAATAAATGTAAATAAATGCAATTTTATTTTGTAATCTCTTCGTTTATGCGTATCTTTGCAGACAATTTGGGTCATTGTGCCCTTTTGGTTTTTAGATAGTAAAGATTTTTGGAAATGAGAAAGAAACAATATAAGCCTAGCAATCATCGTGGATTGCAGGTCATTACTTTGTGTATCAGTACCGCTATGGTGCTCATTTTGTTGGGATTAGTTATCTTCTCCGTTCTCATGGGACGCAATCTCTCTTCCTATGTGAAGGAGAATCTCGTGGTACAGGTGATGCTCGAACAGGATATGACTAATCCGGAGGGATTGCAGATATGTAAACGTCTGAATGCAAGACCTTATGTCAATACTCTGACTTATATCACCAAGGAAGAGGCACTGAAAGAGGCTACCCGCGATTTGGGTACCAACCCGAGCGAGTTTGCCGGTGTCAATCCTTTCCAGCCTTCCATAGAGATTACGACGAAGGCAGATTACGCGAACAATGATTCATTGAAGTGGATTACGAAGGAACTGAAGGCATACCCACGTGTTACTGAGGTTACTTATCAGCACGATCTGATAGAGCAGGTAAACAATTCGTTGGCAAAGATCAGTATCGGATTGCTGATTATTGCAGCCCTGCTCACCTTCATCTCGTTCTCGCTGATCAATAATACGGTGCGTCTGGGCATCTATGCCCGCCGCTTCTCCATCCATACGATGAAGCTGGTAGGTGCATCCTGGGGCTTTATCCGCCGTCCGTTCCTGCGCAGGGCAATGCTTGTGGGTGTTGTTTCAGCCCTGATTGCAGACGGTTTCCTGGGCGGTTGTCTCTATGCATGGTCGCTCCACGAACCTGAGTTGATGAACGTTTTGGGCTGGCAGGAACTTGCCATCACCGGCGGCTCCGTCTTCCTCTTCGGTATCATCATCACCGCTTTCTGCGCCTGCATCTCGGTCAATAAGTTCCTGAAAATGAAGGCGGGAGACCTGTACAAGATATAAGTGAAGAACGAAGAGTGAAGAATTCAATAGCTTTTCAGGTGAGAGTTTCATTAGTAAATGAAGAGTGAAGAATCTTCAATACTCAACATTTAACATTTAACATTCAACATTTAACATTAAACATTAAAGTAATGGATAAGAAGAATTTAGCATTCGACAAGATGAACTTTATCTTGTTAGGCATTGGAATGGCGATTATCATCATCGGTTTTCTGCTGATGAGTGGCGCCGGTTCTAACGAGCATACCTTCGATACTGATATTTTCAGTACCCGTCGTATCGTAGTAGCACCAACCGTAACATTGATAGGTTTCCTTTCAATCATCTATGCGGTGATTCACAAACCGAAAGACAATTAAGAGTTTATAGTTAATAGTTTATAGCTAATATACATATTATAATCAGATTATAATTAGATGGATTTTATTCAGACTATCATTATCTCTATCGTAGAGGGATTGACCGAGTTCTTGCCTGTATCCAGTACGGGCCACATGATTATAGCAGAAAATCTGCTGGGTGTAGATATCCAGGATCAGTTTGTCAACGCCTTTACTGTCATCATCCAGTTTGGCGCCATCCTTTCTGTCATCTGTCTGTATTGGAAGAGATTCTTCTATCCAGAGGCTGTGAAGACCGGTGAGAAGACCTATTGGAAGGCGATGTTCGATTTCTATGCCCGTCTGGTTGTAGGTACCGTACCTGCCGTGGTATTGGGTCTTGCCTTCAATGATTTCATCGAGTCAAACCTTGGCAATGTACAGCTGGTGGGCTGGATGCTTGTCATCGGCGGTATTTTCATGCTCTTCTGCGATAAGATATTCAATAAAGGCAGCGAACAGACCAAGCTTACTTACAAGCGTGCCCTGATTATCGGTTTCATCCAGTGTATAGCGATGATTCCTGGTGTATCGCGCTCCATGTCAACCATCGTAGGTGGTATGTCCCAGCGTCTTACCCGCAAGGCAGCAGCCGAGTTCTCATTCTTCTTGGCAGTGCCAACCATGTTTGGCGCCACCTGTCTCGAGGTTTATAAGCTCATCAGCCATGGCGGCGGCTCATTGCTCACCCAGGGCAACAACCTGTTCACATTGATATTAGGCTCAGTGGTAGCATTCATCGTTGCCATTCTCGCCATCAAGTTTTTCATCAATTATGTCACCAAGTACGGTTTTGCAGCTTTCGGCTGGTACCGTATCGTAGTAGGACTTATCATTATCATCTGCGGCCTTTGCGGTGTAGATATGCAGATGGTTGACTAAACATAAACTATGGATTTCAGAAAAGGAGAAATTATTGCCATCGACAAGCCTTATCGCATGTCGAGTTTCGGAGCCCTGGCGCATATTCGCTATCTGCTCAGCAAGAAGCTCGGTTTTAAGGTAAAGATAGGACATGCCGGTACGCTCGATCCCCTTGCCACTGGCGTGCTGGTGCTCTGTACCGGCAAATGTACCAAGCAGATAGAACAGCTGCAGACCCATACCAAGGAGTATACAGCAACCCTGCAGCTCGGTGCTACCACCGCCAGCTACGATAAGGAACATAGCGTGAATCACACCTATCCGACGAAGCATATCACCCGCCAGCTGGTGGAGGAAACGCTCAAGCAGTTTGTGGGCGAGATTCAGCAGGTTCCGCCTACCTACAGCGCCGTAAAGGTGAATGGCGACCGCTCTTATGCCTTGCGCCGAGCAGGCGAAGAGGTACAGCTCAAACCGAAAACCGTGCGTATAGACGAGATAGAACTCACCGATTATAACGATGAGGAGAAGACCGCCAGCATCCGTGTGGTTTGCGGCAAAGGCACCTATATCCGCTCCCTCGCCCGAGATATCGGCAGGGCTCTCGATAGTGGCGCCTTCCTGACCGCCCTCCGCCGTACCAAGGCAGGAAGTTTCGCAGTAGAAAACTGCATCAGTTTTGATCATTTCCAGGAATGGCTTGATGAGCAGCCTCTCGAAGACAGCCTTCAGTCATCCAAGTAATAAAAAATAGAATATGAAGCTATCACAATTTAACTTTAAGTTGCCAAAAGATCAGGTGGCACTTTATCCACATAAGGCAAAGCACGTGGTAAAAACGGCTAGTGGTGAACGTACATTCGAGATTACTCGCCGCGACGAGTCCCGACTCATGGTTCTCCACAAGAAGTCAGAAACCATCGAGATGTACAAGAAAGATGAGAAAGGCAAGGATATGGTTGATGCCGATGGCAATCCAGTATTCCTGCAGTTCAAGGATATCGTGAATTTCTTCGAAGAGGGCGATACCTTCATCTTCAACAATACCAAGGTATTTCCAGCCCGTCTTTACGGCACCAAGGAGAAGACCGATGCCAAGATTGAGGTGTTCCTGCTCCGCGAGCTCAATCCGGAGATGCGCCTTTGGGACGTATTGGTAGAGCCTGCCCGCAAGATCCGTATCGGCAACAAGCTTTTCTTCGATGATGTCAACGAGATGGTTGCCGAGGTTATCGACAATACTACCAGCCGTGGCCGTACCCTCCGTTTCCTCTATGATGAGGATGGCAATCATGATGTCTTCAAGCGTTCGCTCTTCGCTCTGGGCGAGGCTCCACTGCCACGCTACGTCATCGATGCACGTGAGGATCATCACGCTACAGAGGATGATATGGAAGATTTCCAGTGTGTTTTCGCTGAGGTAGAGGGTGCCGTTACAGCTCCTGCTACCGGTCTTCACTTCTCCCGCGAGCTGATGAAGCGTATGGAAATCAACGGTATCAACGAGGCTTATATCACTCTGCACTGCGGTCTGGGCAACTTCCATGATATCGAGGTTGAAGACCTTACCAAGCATAAGATGGATTCAGAGCAGATGATAATCAGTCAGGAGGCATGCGATCTGGTTAACAAGACCAAACTTGCCGGCCATCGCGTCTGCGCTATCGGTACCAGCGTGATGAAGGCAACTGAAACGGCTGTCGGAACCGACGGTATGATGAAGGCATTCGACGGATGGACCAACAAGTTCATCTTCCCTCCATACGATTTCGGTCTTGCTGACTGTGCCGTAGCCAACTTCTATCATCCGGAGTCAACTCTGATGATGAGTACAGCTGCCTTTGGCGGTTACGAGTTGGTTTACGAGGCATACAAGATGGCTGTCAAGAACGGCTACATGTTTGGCTGCTATGGTGATTCATTGTTGATACTTCCAGATTAAGCAGCGGTATGAACAGTTTTTATGCACATATAAGTTGTTGGTATACTGAGTTTTAGTTTAGTTATCCACAATTTTATAAAAGTGTGAATAAGTATGTATCAGGTATATTTAAGTCTCGGTACGAATTTGGGCAACCGAAAGCGCAACATTCGCGAGGTAATAGAAAAGATAGGAGAGCAGATTGGTGTGGTAGAGCGCCAGTCTGCTCTTTACGAAACCAAGCCTTGGGGCTATTCATCTCCCAACGACTACATCAATGCCTGTGTGCTGGTTCTCACCACGATGGCCCCTCGCCAGGTGCTGGAGGCTACGCAGCGCATAGAGCGTGAAATGGGGCGCACCATGAAGTCGGTGGCTGGCGAATACCATGACCGCATCATCGACATCGATATCCTGATGATAGATGACTTGGTGATAGATGAGCCCGATTTCAAGGTCCCTCATCCATTGATGGAGGAGCGTGATTTCGTGATGAAACCTCTGAAGGAGATACTAAAATAGAGATTTTAAAAAAGAGATTATGCAGTTGTTCGAAAGTTATGAGTTCATTTCCAGGGCGGTTATGGCATTGGTCCTACTGGCCCTTTTGATATTTTATATAATTAGCTTGCGCTTAACTGTGAAGAGACAGGTTCGTATCATCAAGTCTCTGCGTCAGCAATTGCAGAATCTTTTAGATCCTTCGGCTTCGGTTGAAGCCGTTCGTACAGATCATCTCTTTTCCGAAGTACAGGGTAAGAATTTGGGCGATGAGGCACTTGAGGCATTGAGTACGGAGCAGGAATTATTTGTCAAGGCAACATTATATATGAAGGAGAAAACTCCTTTTACCAATCCTGATTTTCGTATAGATGATTTGGCAAAGGCTTTGTGTTCTAATCGTACTACCTTGGCAAATTGCATCAGGAAATATACTTTCGATGATATGACCTTATTGCAGTTTATCAATCGTTATCGTCTGAATTATGCCGTTCAGTTATTGTCCTCCCCAGATAATAAGCTAAACATTTCGCAGATTGCAGAAGCTGCGGGCTTTCGTTCTCGCAGCGTCTTCAATCGGCAGTTTTTCTTGCGGTTTCATTGTTCACCTTCTGAATTTCGAGAGAATCCTCTTACCCAGGCAGAGGGTGAGATGCCTTCTGACTTGGCAAATACACTTGAAAAATAGGCCAGTGAAGAGAATCCTGCCTTGTAAGCTACGTCAATGAGCTTTTGTTGGGGATCATTTGCCATGATTCTCTTGGCTTCTTCTATTCGCAGGCTCGAAATCCAGGAACTGAAACTCATGCCATATTCTTCCTGGATAAAGGTTGATAGATATGTTTTGTTGGTGTATAGCCGGGCTGCCAGTTCTTCTATGGTGAATTGTTCTTGCGTATAAGCCTTTTCTTTCAACCACAATGCCAATCTTGGGCGCAATATATTCCTGAAGTCTTCTTTCCTTTTGTTTTTATAGCTGTTGCCGGCAGCTACGGCGTTTTCTTCCTTTTTTGTATCAAGAGCACTTGGGCACTTGTTTTCATCTGTATGGATGCCCCGCTCGCTAGCCAATTGCAGGCTTCCGTATTCTCTGGCATGGTTTATAAAGTTGATGGTGATATAGATATTCACTGCTACAATATAAAACTGCAAGAGCCAGTTGATGATTGCTCCTGATGTGGTGGAAATAACTGCAAAGGCAAAAAGGATATAGAGCAGCCAATGAGTGATGTTCAGCCATTTCAGGAAATGTCTTTGGTCGCTGGAGAAATAGTTGGCCAGTTCTATGTTGTACTGAAGATAGGTTCTATGGAAATAGAACACATGTTGGAAGCACAGTTCCACAATGCCTAACAGGGCGATGATCTGCAGTATGGGTCTGTACTCTTGTAATGCGTCGAGCATAGCAAAAAGGGCAATGCAAGATGTTGCGCCAAACTTGATTGCTGTGATTTTGCAGCGTCGCTTGGAAATGTATTGATGGTTTATCAGATTACTGAAGGAAAAGGAGAAGCAGATGCCGACGAGATAGAATTGGATGGTATCTAAACTCACCTCCCAATCGTATGAGTATGTCCACACTCCGTTGAAGCAGGCAAGCCAGATCCATATATCTATACTCATTATCAACATGCCAGTAGCCAGTAATCTCTTTGACTTTCGATAGGGCGCATAGATGCTGGTTTGGGGTGTGTTGAAGAATATAAGGACAAATCCCAGCATGCAATAAATGATGCTGGTTATCATTACTAAAAACGAATAGTTTTCTTCTAAGAACTCATTCATAATCTTTTTCTTTCAAGTAAATTCTATATATTTAGTTGACTGAAAACTACTGATAGGCGCAAAATGTTTTGTTTGCCTACCATTATCCTGCTGCAAAGTTACAAATTATTTTCCTAAAAATGAAATTTTTATGTTCTAAAAATGCAATTCATTGATATTTAGTTAGTTTTACACACAAATTACCCCCCCATTATGTTCGTTTTTTCTTTTTTCTATCATCTTTTCCTTGTTTCTTTTTCTGTTTTCTAAAATTGCAAATCGTGTTTTTTCGGTTTTTGATAACATATTTTGCTCGTTTGTTTTAACTTTGCAGCCAAAGTAAAAGAACATTATAAGAAATTGTTTTCTAAGAATAATAATATATGAAAGTGAGTAGATTTATATCAGTTGCCATATTGGTGTGTTTTTGCATCCTACCTATGCAAGCCCACCAAGCCGAGCAAACCAAAACATCTCAGCAGACCTGGCAGACTAAGCAGGTTGGCTTGAAGACCAATATGCTTTATTGGGCTACTGCTACCCCTAACTTGGGATTAGAGATGGCTGTAGGCAACAAGCATACAGCTCAGGTTTTCTTCGGCTTGAATCCTTGGAAGCAAAGTGGCGGCGACCAGTCTAGTCTTCGTCATTGGATGGTGATGCCTGAGTATCGCTACTGGTTCAATCAGAACTTCGATGGTTGGTTCCTCGGTGCTCATGCTTTAGGAGGACAGTATAATGTAGGTGGCGTGAAGTTTCCTTTCGGGTTATTGAAAGGATTGCGCAATCATCGCTATGAAGGTTGGTATGTCGGAGGCGGCATCACCGCCGGAAAGCAATGGAATCTTTCTAAGCACTGGAATCTGGAGGCTTCGCTCGGTTTGGGCTATATTCATACCGCGTACGATAAGTTCAACTGTGGCACCTGTGGTGAAAAGCTGAAATCTGCTCATAAGAACTATGTGGGTCCCACCAAAGTGGCTCTTTCCCTCATTTACTTGATTCCAGGCAAGGTGGAGAAGCATGAAGATGCGCCTCAGATTATCGAGACCATTCAGCAGCCTAAGCAGGAAATCCTGAAACCGGTGCTCCAGTTGCAGGCTGTTATTGCTGCCGCTCCTAAGATTCGTCATCTGGATAAACGTGCCTATATCGATTTCCCGGTGAACAGGATAGAGCTGCGTGCCGACTATCGCCGCAATCCAGCCCAGTTGGATAGCATCATCACCACCATCAATGCCCTGAAGGCAGATAAGAACCTGCAGGTGATGGCCATCAACATTCATGGATTTGCTTCGCCAGAGGGTTCGTATCAGCATAACGACTATTTGGCAAAGAATCGTGCCCGTACTCTTACGGAGTATGTCCGCAAGATGGTAGAGTTGCCTGACAGCATCTTTACGGTATCATCTACCGCTGAGGATTGGGACGGCTTGCGTGAATATATCCGGACAAGCGATTTGGAGAAGAAGGAGGTGCTCCTGGCTATAGCGCAGGATGAAACCCTAAGCCCTGATGCCCGAGATGCGAAGCTGAAGAAGCAATATCCGGCGCAGTATCGCAGCTTGCTTACCAACTGTTATCCGGCTCTTCGCTATAGCGACTACCACATTACTTATAAGATTAAGCCATTCGATGTGGAGGAGGCAAAGCAGATTATGAAGACCAAGCCGCAGCAGTTGTCGCTCAACGAGTTGTTCATGGTGGCGCAGACCTACGAGGTAGGTTCCAAGGAGTTCAATGAGGTGATGGAGCTGGCGGTCCGCATGTATCCAACGGATGAAACGGCAAACCTGAATGCTGCTATTATCCGTCTGAACAACGGAGATGCCGATGCTGCCAAGCCATATCTGGATAGAGCCGGCGATTCAAAGGAAGCTGATGCCGCAAGAAAGGCGTATGAAATGATGACGATTCAATAGAACGGAGCTCTAGTGATATGTAAAAATAGATGTAAAAGATAAGCGATTATTACGATTAAGTAATCAATATAGATTAATAGATAAAAATAATTATAAGAAACAATTAAACTTTAGAATTATGAAAAAAATTACGATGTTTTCATCAGTGCTGGCTTCTGCACTGATGCTGGTGGTTGCATCCTGCTCTAGCGACGATGTCACTGGAGGTGATGCACAAACCGGTAATGGTACAACTTCTTACCTTGCTGTGAATATCGAGAACGTGGGTTCTGCTCCTGCATCTCGTAGTTATGAACCGGGTAAGGATAAAGGTACTTATGAGGATGGCACTGAGGCTGAGAGTAAAATCAACAAAGTGCGTTTCTATTTTTTTAATGGTGATGGTACTCCATATCTGTTGGTTAATAATGATCCACAGAAGAAAACTGTTAACTTTTTGGAACGAGAACTTGGGACGATTGACATGGATGGCAATGATCATGATCATACTGCCGAAACAAAAACCAAGGCAATGCTTGTATTAAAGGGTGAGACTAAAGCTGTTCCTGCCTCTGTTATTGCAGTAATCAATCCTGATGCGTTGGATAATTCAACCCTGCATGATGGTACTATGACCCTTTCTGAACTCCGAACATCAGCAACAGGTTCGCAGTTTAATGATAATACCAAGGGTTTTGTCATGTCTAATTCTGTGTACGAAAGTGCGGGACAGGACGTTTGCTCTACACCTGTAGCAAACAGCGTTTTTGCAACAGAAAAAGAGGCTATGGGTAAACCTGTAGATATCTATGTAGAGCGAGTTAATGCTAAGGTGAATGCGAAGATTGATGCAACTTATAAACGTGATGGGGAAGCCACGCCGGCATGGACTAAAAATGCAGAGGATAAGTACCAGATTGAGGTTGGCAGTATTGATGTTACCACTTATGGTGAGACTCCCAATGCAACTCCAACAACAGACACATATTCTGTATATGCAGTAGTTCAGGGTTGGCAGTTGGCTGATGCTAATGGTAAGGCAGAGCTTTGTAAGCAGATCAAGACTTCATGGTATGCTGGACAATTAGGTATATCTCCTTGGACAACTTCTGATTACCATCGTTGTTTCTGGTCTAAGTCAGTGCCTTTTACTTCGGGTGCTCAGGCGGGAGCTAATCATCCTGTTAATCCTACGTTTAAGGGTATTACGCAGTCTTTATCTGACGCTTTCTCTCCTACACCTGTTTATACATTGCCAAATACACCAGATGAGGTGGTTACAAATCCAAAAACAAGTGTGAATACTTTGACAAAACTGATTGTTGCAGCCAAACTTGTCTATAAGGATAAGAATGGTAAATATCAACCTGCGCAAGTATGTCAGTATAGAGGTTTGACCTATCTCGGTGAGAATGCTGTTAAAAAACAGATTGTTGGTGGTTTTGCACGTTACTTCAAAAAGACCTCTACTGCAACTGGCGATGTCTATAAATCAATAGGGGCTTCTGACATTGCTTTCAAGACGGTTACTCCGGGTACTCTTGAATCTTCTGAAGTGAAGGATTATGAGGTTGTAGCAACATTGGCTGAGGGCATAGGTGATCTTTATGTCAAGAATGGAGAAACATGGACAAAAGCATCTAAAGACGATATCAATGCTGCCCTTGCAAAGGAGACGGCTCAGGTTCGTTCTACGGATGGTGCTACCTATTATTATACCCCTATCAAGCATCTCGGTGACGCTGGTAAGTTAGGCGAGTATGGTATCGTGCGTAACCATTCTTATCAGGTAACCATTCAGAAC
>OJJU01000871.1_pt1 | contig 10520 bp, 7 predicted proteins | sample 1596141 | NCBI WGS metagenome assembly OJJU01 (sample SAMEA4350150, study PRJEB24818) | metagenome | biome: human; feature: gut; material: faeces | place: Denmark | collected 2013-09
CAATCTCATCATGGTAGGTCCTCCCGGCTCGGGAAAATCCATGATGGCAAAACGTCTCCCCTCCATTCTTCCACCCCTTACTCTCTCAGAAAGTCTGGAAACTACCCAGATACATTCTATAGCTGGCAAATTAGCCAAAAACGTATCCCTCATTGCCCAGCGCCCTTTCAGAGCGCCTCACCATACCATCTCGCAAGTAGCACTGGTAGGTGGAGGAACCTCTCCACAACCCGGCGAAATATCTCTTGCCCATAATGGCGTGCTTTTCTGCGACGAATTGCCAGAGTTCAACAAAACCACCCTGGAAGTTTTGCGCCAACCTCTGGAAGACCGCCACATCAACATCAGCAGAGCCAAATACGCCATTGATTATCCTTGCTCGTTCATGTTTGTAGCAAGTATGAACCCATGTCCTTGCGGTTACTATGGTGACCCTACGCATCATTGTGTCTGTACCCCGGGACAGATACAGCGCTATATGAACAAGATTTCCGGTCCGTTACTCGACCGCATCGATATCCAGTGCGAAATCAGTCCTGTACCTTTCAAGGACATCTCCAAGGCAGCCCCAGGAGAACCAAGTGCTAGAATCAGGGAAAGAGTAATCAGAGCCCGAGAGATTCAGGCAGAAAGATTCAAGGATTTCAAGGGAATACACTGTAATGCCCAGATGACGGAACGTATGATTCATCAATTTGCGGAACCAACAGAGGAAGGAATCAATCTCCTTAGAATGGCAATGGAGAAGCTATCCCTTTCTGCACGTGCCTACAACCGTATCTTAAAAGTTGCCCGCACCATTGCCGACCTTGCCGGAAGTCAGCAGATAGAACCTCAACACCTGGCAGAAGCTATCGGATATCGGACACTAGATAGGGGAGATTGGGCAGAAAGAGGACATTTCTAAGACAATTATCAGCCAGAACATATAAGAAATTCGTCCAAAGAAGGGGTATTTTTTATTGCACAGTAAGAAGATTGATTATTAAAACAGCAATACTCAATACAATGGTAAATGATAATGATTGTGCTACCCTTATCAGAAAGACCTGAAGGGCAAGCACAAAAAAGGCTCTAGCTTTCCAGCCCGAGCCTTTTTTAGTATCTGAATTTTAGAAATTACACCTTATTATATATATAAAGGAGAAAAAGGGCATCTAATTATTCCGCATTTCCAACATTTTTTTGTAATTTTGCACCCAAATAACAAAAATATATTAGCTAATATGGAACAAAAGAATTTCAAACGTACCACTGTTACGGCAGCATTGCCTTACGCTAATGGTGGTGTGCATATCGGCCACCTGGCAGGTGTTTATGTGCCAGCCGATATCTACGTACGCTATCTTCGCCTTAAAAAGCAAGACGTTGTTTTCATCGGCGGTAGCGACGAGCATGGTGTACCTGTTACCATCCGTGCCAAGAAGGAAGGCATTACCGTACAGGAAGTAGTGGATCGCTATCACAACCTCATCAAGAAGAGCTTCGAGGATTTCGGCATCTCCTTTGATGTTTACAGCCGCACAACTTCTAAGGTTCACAATAAGTTTGCTTCTGATTTCTTCCGTACTCTTTACGATAAGGGCGTTTTGGAAGAGAAAGTAGAAGAGCAGTTCTGCGATGAGGTTACCGGCGAGTTCCTTACCGACCGTAACATCGTGGGTACCTGCCCTCGCTGCGGTGCAGAAGGTGCATACGGTGACCAGTGTGAGAAGTGTGGTGCGACCCTCTCTCCAGAAGAGTTGATCAACCCTACCAATAAGAACAACCCTGGTCATGGCCTCATCAAGAAGCCTACCAAGAACTGGTATCTCCCACTGGGCAAGTATCAGGACTGGTTGAAGCAGTGGATCCTGGAAGGTCACAAGGAGTGGCGTTCCAATGTTTACGGACAGTGCAAGAGCTGGTTGGATATGGACCTGCAGCCTCGTGCGATGACCCGCGACCTGGATTGGGGTATTCCTGTTCCTGTAGAGGGAGCAGAAGGTAAGGTGCTCTATGTTTGGTTTGATGCTCCTATCGGCTACATCTCCAACACCAAGGAGCTTTGCGATGCACAGCCAGAGAAATGGGGTACATGGCAGAAGTGGTGGCAGGATCCAGAGACACGTCTCGTTCACTTCATCGGAAAGGACAACATCGTGTTCCACTGCATCATCTTCCCTACCATGCTGAAGGCTCACGGCGACTATATCCTGCCGGATAACGTACCAGCCAATGAGTTCCTGAATCTTGAGGATGATAAGATTTCTACCTCTCGCAACTGGGCAGTATGGTTGCACGAGTATCTCGTAGATCTCCCTGGCAAGCAGGATGTCTTGCGCTATGTATTGACAGCCAACGCTCCAGAGACCAAGGATAACAACTTTACCTGGAAGGATTTCCAGGAGCGCAATAACTCTGAGTTGGTTGCCGTTTATGGTAACTTCGTAAACCGTGCTCTCCAGCTCACCAAGAAGTACTGGGGCGGCGTGGTTCCTGCCTGCGGCGAATTGCAGGAGGTTGACCAGAAGGCTATCGCTGAATTCAAGGATGTGAAGGAGAAGGTTGAGCAGTATCTCGACGTATTCAAGTTCCGTGAGGCTCAGAAGGAGGCTATGAACCTGGCACGTATCGGTAACAAATACATCACAGAGTGCGAGCCTTGGAAGGTTTGGAAGACCGATCCTAAGCGTGTGGAGACCATCTTGAACATCTCCCTCCAGTTGGTTGCCAACCTTGCCATCGCCTTTGAGCCATTCCTGCCATTCTCATCAGAGAAGCTCCGCAAGATGATCAATATGCCAACCTTCGAGTGGACTCAGCTGGGCAGTACAGACCTCCTCAAGCCTGGTACACAGCTTGGTGAGCCTGAGTTGCTCTTCGAGAAGATCGAGGACGAGGTGATCGAGAAACAGCTCCAGAAGCTCGCTGACACCAAGAAGGCTAACGAGGAAGCTTCCTACAAGGCTGCTCCTATCAAGCCAGAGGTCAGCTTCGATGATTTCGAAAAGCTCGACATCCGCGTAGGTCACATCCTGAACTGCGAGAAGGTGAAAAAGTCTAAGAAGCTCCTGAAGTTCACCATCGATGATGGTTCAGGCGTAGAGCGTACTATCTGTTCAGGTATCGCAGCATACTATGAGCCAGAGCAGCTGATCGGCAAGGATGTACTCTTCGTTGCCAACTTTGCTCCTCGCAAGATGATGGGTATTGAGAGTCAGGGTATGATTCTCTCTGCCGTTAACTTCGACGGCTCACTCAATGTTACCTCTCTCTTGGGTCAGGTAAAGCCAGGAAGCCAGGTAGGATAATCGTTTCGAAAAAAGCTCTATATCTTCAATACTGAGGATATAGAGCTTTTTCTTTTCAGCTAAAGGAGTAAAAAGTGATATAATCAACTAAAGCGCAAACCGATAGCCTACCGTAAAGGTAAATACCTTGTTCTTGGAATCGCCGGCATCAGTCTTATTCACCTTGGTCAAGCCGATATGATAGCGGGCATCCAGAATCACATTCATATACTCATACGATAAACCCACAGGAATAGACACATTCACCTTCTTGGCTGCGTATGTGCTTTCCACATCCCGGCTTTCCTTGTAAAGAGTAGAACCCGTCTTACTATCCTTCTCCAAATCAGTTTCTTCCGACAGCATTTTGCCATCTCCACACAAGAACCCCACCTGTGCACCAGCCATAATGGCAAACTGAGGAGCTACGTATGCCTTCAGCATCAAAGGCATCTGAACATAGTCAAGATTCAGGCGATGATCCTTCACACCCGTATATTTCTTGATTCCATTATTACCCGTATCCCCCTGTACAGCCATCTCATAATCACCCCAGCGGGCACCCTGACGGGCATAATAAGCACCCAGAGAAACACCCAGATAGTCTGTGGCACGATACTCCACATCGAGTCCACCCAGGAATCCTGCCTTACTCTTGGATTTCACCTCCCTGTTGTTTTCCGTTGGCAGATAGATGGAATTATCACTCAGATTGGCAATAGCCACACCTACTCGGGGTATCACCGAGAATTTACCTACAGGATTCTCCCCACCTTGCGCCATTGCCCCCATAGCAGAAAGCAACAGCATCATCACGATAGCAATATTCTTTTTCATCATATTCATTTTTTTAATTACACCTTATTATATATAGAGAGATAAATTCAATTCTATATATAGATAAACTCAAAAACACGAAGAATATTGCATCCATACTGAATAAGGTTAGACTTCTATAGATAATACGTTTTAATAAATGAATCTCGTAAAGCTCTATATCCCTGCTCGGATATAGGGCTTTTTTATGTGAGATGCAGTGTGCACCAAACCTGTTAATTATAAGTAATAAAAACAAAAAAACTGTTGCTTTTGTTACTTATACGAAACAAAAAGAGTATCTTTGCGGAAAGTTTTACTCGTATGAAACGTCAGGGGACGGCAAGGTTGTGGTATATGTTTCTTGCAACAGCAATGGTTTCACACAACATTAAGTACGCAGAAAGACTCCATAAAGCGGCATGTTGGAGATATTCTCTTGTTGACGATAAGGCAACATAGAATAACGTATGGCAGATATGTCAGGGTGCTCCTTAAGATAGTTATGCAATGAGGTGGCTTTGATGCTTGTACCACCTTTTACTTCTATAGGCAATAATGCCCCTTCACGCTGAACGAGGAAATCCATTTCCATACGAGAAGTATCAGAACTGTAATAATAGATGTGGGTAATACCCGATGCAAGCAACTGCTGAAGGACATACTGTTCTGTGAACGCTCCTTTGTACTCCGTGAATACGTTATCGCCAAGTAACACATCCTTTGCAGCGGTATCAGCCATAGCCCCCATCAGTCCACAATCGCACAGATACAACTTGAATGCCGACAAGTCTTCATAAAACTTCAACGGCAACTCAGGCTTTGTCACCTTAGTTATTTTATAAACCAAACCGGCATCCACTAACCACTGTATGGCTAACTCAAATTCCTTGGCTCTGCCACCCTTTTTCAATACCCCATAGACAAACTTCTTATTCTCTTTCGAAAGCTGACCGAGTATGGACTGCCATACCATATCTATGCGAGGCACCTCCTGTGCAGGAGCATGCTTGGAGAAGTCGCTTGCATAATTGGAGAGAATTTCATTCTGAATAGTACGCACTTGCCCGAGCAATTTGTTTTCCATATACATCTTCACAACTTCAGGCATTCCGCCTACGTAATAGTATTGACGCAAATAATCTTTCAGTTTTTCGTGGAACGCATTCATCAACGCATAATCCTTGCTGTGCATCAGCTTGAGCAGCTGGTCCTCTCCCATGGCCATAAGAAATTCTTCAAAATCCATAGGGAACAGACGCATTGTCTGAACCTTGCCTACGGGAAATGACACACCTGCATGCAGGGCAACCCCCAACAGCGAACCTGCCACCACAATATGATACTCTGGAGCATCTTCGCAGAAATACTTCAAAGCTTCCAACGCCTGTGGGAATGCTTGCACCTCATCCAAGAATATAAGGGTTTTACCAGGAATTATATCCACACCAGTCAAAGCACTTAATCCTCGAATGATTCTCGCCGTATCGAAGTCGCCTTCATATATGGCTTGCAGGTTATCATTCCTATCGCAACTTACATAAGCAAGATTTTCAAACTCTGCACGACCGAATTCTTTAAGAATATAAGTCTTGCCACATTGTCTTACCCCGTTTAATATCAACGGCTTATGACACTCTTGATTTTTCCATTCTACAAGCTTAGCATATATCTTTCTCTTCATACCTTTACACTTTTAGACACATAAAACAATCAGATCATTACACTTTTCGACACATGATAATGTCGAAAGTTTACACTTTCTGACACGTAATATCAATGCAAAGCTACACTTTTTTACACATACGACCAAATAAACATTGAGCATAAAGCGGGATATTAAGATATTTTAATACAATAGGTACTTCAAAACCATGAAAACAGGTAGTACGAAACCACCTGTTCATCGTGGCATATAGACCCTTGTCACAAATTTACCCATATATTTACCTTATAACATAAAATATGTGGGTTCCTAACTTTTTCCGTAACATTTCCCAGAAATCCCTTGCAGATATGAAAATAAAGTCGTAACTTTGCGGCATAGATATTCAAAACAGATGATTATGAAGCAGATAGAAGAAAGATATATCAGTTTGCTGACCGACTTCGGTTTCAAGCGAATTTTTGGAACAGCAATGAACAAGGATTTGCTCATATGCTTCCTCAACAGCTTGTTTAATGGCAGACAGGTTGTGAAGGATGTGTCGTATCTGAATCCGGAGCACGTGGGAGATGTATATACCGACCGCAAGGCCATCTTCGACGTATATTGCGAAGGCGAAAACGGCGAGAAGTTCATCGTAGAAATGCAGAACGCCTACCAGACGTATTTCAAGGATCGCGCCCTTTTCTACTCCACTTTCCCGATTCGCGAACAGGCCCCTAAGGGGAGTGACTGGGATTTCAACCTCAATCATATCTATACCGTTGCACTGCTCAACTTCAACATGAACGAGGATGCATTCGACAAGGAGAAAATCCGCCATCATGTGCAGTTGTGCGACACTGCTACCCACAAAGTTTTTTACGACAAACTCGAATATATCTATGTAGAGATTGCCAAGTTCAACAAACCCCTGGAAGAACTGGATACGCTCTACGAGAAGTGGCTCTATGCACTGAAGAACCTCTATAAGCTTACCCAGCGCCCGAAAGAGCTGTGCGACAAGGTCTTCGACCGCCTCTTCGAGGAAGCCGAAATAGCCAAGTTCACTCCGCAGGAGATGAGGGAGTACGAGACCAGCAAGATGGCATATCGCGACATCAAGAATTCCGTAGACACTGCTAAGCGTGAAGGTATAGCTGAAGGCATGGAAAAGGGCATGAAGCAAGGCATGGAAAAGGGCATGAAGCAAGGCATGGAAAAGGGCATGAACCTGCGAAGCCTTGAGATTGCCAGGAAGATGCTGGCAAAGGGTATGGATGAAGCATCGGTCATGGATATGACAGGGCTGACGGCAGAGGAGATAAAACTGCTGAAAGCGGAGATGGGGGATTTTTAAACAAATAACTTTACAAGTTAAACGCGGTGGAAAAATCTCTTAAGAGAAGCTGTCTTTTTCCTTAAGGAAAAATATATTTTCCCTTAAGGAAAAAAATAAAAACCCTTAAGGGAAAATTCTCAATCTCTTCTTTCCCCATTTTCCTGGTATTTTCGTCTGATTTTCTCTTTCTTGAATATTGTTTACACGGATATGGAGAGAAGATGGGAGTTGCACGATGAAGGGTCTATACGCCCACCTATCATCGTGGCATATAGACCCTTGTCGTTTCCCGTGAGGTGCGGGTGACTATGTTTGCTGGGCACCTTATACTCCTGCCCAGCTTAGGAGTTTATCTAATGTTATTAATTTCTAAATTGTTATTCATATTTGATATTTCCACATGTTATGGATTTGAATTTTTTTCCAAGAAATCGTACTCGTAAATGATCGTCAGACCTTGCATAAGGCGCAGATTCGACAGAGTGCCACCCTTCATCATCACTTCCTGTCATAACCTTTTGATCTTTTGACAAAGTTAAATCTACACCTTCAGTAGATCCAACATCAAAGATACAGATACCTGCAGTGGAAATATTACCTAATGTCACCGATTTTAGCCAAGCACAATTGAAAAAGGCACCGTCACTTATAGATGAAACTCTCGGAGCATAGATTGTTTCAAGACTATTACACTCCCGAAAAGCATACCTGTCTATACTCTTTACCTCTGGCAAGCTAATTGATTTCAGCGGTTTACAATCCGTAAATGCACTAGGCGGCAAAGTCTCAACTCCATAAACAGTTAAATTTATACTGCCTTCACTTGCACTTTTTAGAGCTTCTCTTATAGCATCAAACACACTCTTATCTGCATTTGCATCTAAAGTGATTTCAATGTTCTTTTTGTTCGCAGCCAAAGCCTTTTCTATCACCAGTAAGGCATTTTCTGTAGTTGTTACAGCATCGCCCCCTTTGATAACGCTGCCTGTACTCCAATTAGTAACATTTACATTTCCTACCGCAGCCTTATCCTTACCTATTTTTACATTATAGGTATAGCTCTGAGCATATTCGTGAGCAGGAATACCCTTTACAAACAAGTCTTTTGACAATGTTGGATTGCCATCTTCATTATTGTATGTCACTGTGAGTTTGAGGAAATTCTCTCCATCTTTTTTTTCACCAGGTGCAACCAATGCATAGAAGACATTATTGCCATTCTCATCAGGAGTTGGATCTTTATAAGCTGTGATTTCTTCTATGTTCTCATTTTCTCCTACTTGCTCTTCTGCCGAAACATGAAGTTTTGAATAAACTTTTACATCGGTAAGCACAGGCTTCAGTCCATCGAATTCATTGCCAAAAGAACTTACTCTGACAACAACACGAGCTGTTTGACGCTGAAAATATAACTCCAACATTCTATCTTGAGGAGCTTTAGCCTCAATTCGACTAGCCCACATATAATCAGACTTGGCTATTTTGTCAAGGGTAGATTGGTCAGCAGACACATATCCACTATATATCGTATTTACAGTGTTTTCACTTGCGCTATAAGGGTATATTGCTCTGAATTCCTGTACGCCACCCGTCCAACACAAATAGTCACCATTTTCTGGTATCCAATTGTCACCACTTTTAGTGTAATTTACGGTTTTACCATTAGTCAATATGCGGATTAAATCGCCATCATTAAACACAGATAGAGCTTCTTCTGTTTTGCCCACTGGATTACTACGTGTAAAAATACTATTTTTACCAACGTTGGCTGTAACCTCAACTACATTGCTCAAAGTATTTATACCTTGCTCTTCCTCATTAGAGCAAGCAGCGAGCATTGCAACAAATGCTAATGCGCCAATATATTTTGTTATCTTCATATTTTGTATCTATTAATGTCAAACAAACTTTTATTCTGTCTCTAAATTGTCGGTATGCTCTTCCCCCCAAGGACTTACCCCTATGTAACTTATCTGTACCACATCCTTGCCTACCAATAAATGCAACTGATGGCTTTTCCCTGACAAAAATACAACATCATTTTCTGTAGCAGTCCAAACATAAGAATTGCCATTCACTTTAAAACCGATGCTAAATTTCCCAGATGTGACAGACTGTGGAATTACAATAGCTGAATAGTTGAAAGTTGGATGGGCTGTTTTTTCATCGGCTCCATTGAATTTAACAACCTCAGGAGTAATAGCAGTTGCACCTTGGGTGTTATCAACTTTTGCAACTATTGATTCTGCTGTAAAATCCACCTTACTACTTAGGATAGTTCCATTTATCTTTACATCTGTTACTGATTCTGCCGTAATAGGCTTTTCCTTGTTTTGGTTAAACTCATCTCTTAGCTCGATAGTCAGATTCAACTGACTAAGGATATGGGAGAATGTAATGTCAACAGCTTGGTTGGCATTCAATTCCGTACCAGGAGTGAAGTTCTTTTGTCTATAAACAATGAAGTCTGAAGTATAGTCATTAGCATTGCTTTGGTCTGCCTGTACAGCAAAAGCGTAATCATTATTTCCGAAGACTTTAACTTTGCCATTTGCATCTTCGGTAGTCTCCTGATATGGCGCATAAGCCAGAATATCAACAGCGGTAGTTGAATTCTGCCACAACATCTGGGTAGCAGGATTCCAATTGCTGCCTTCCTTTGTTACCTTGACATTATCATAGGTATAGGTTGTACTATTAGCATTGTTAATGCAGAAGCCAAACGAACTAAGCTTGTCGGTACTGTTTCCGTAAGAGGCACGGGTATTCATGCCATCTACGCTTGTCATGATTCTGACCACATTATCCATTGGATAATTGTTCTGTGCCAATTCATCCTCACTGGAGCAGCTGGCAAAAACTGCCGTTGCCAAAGCTGCCATTGTTAATATTTTAATTGCTTTCATATTGTCGAATTTTATGTTTTAATTTTAGGAAAGTTAATCGTAAGCCTCACCCTTGATAGGTTCGCCTGTAGAACCCCAGTCGGAGATGTTTACATCGCCAAGTTTTATGACGTCACGTCCTACCTCCAGGTTGATGGTGGTAATCTTGCCACTCTCAAACTTGAAAGGTGTGCCGTTGTCGTAGATGAAGTCCTTTCCGCCAATGGTGATGGTAATCTTCTGAACACCATCCTGCGGGATGATGATGGAAGCATATTTCTTGTTGGCAGTTAAAACCGGCATGTCGAAGTCAGCTTTATCTTCTGCTACAGCAGATGGGGTGACAACCTTGGTCAGATAATTGACGGTTGCTTTTTTTGCGGCATTGCCTACAGCTACCTTATCTACGGTAGGTCCCTCTGCTCCCCACTGGTTCTTATAGGTAAGGTTCACCACAAGTTTTGCCATTACATGGGTAAAGGTAAGAGGAACAGGTTGCTGTTCATCGACATTATAGGATAAGCCATCTTTGTTGACTGCCACCAAGAGGTCGCTTTCCA
>OJJU01000875.1_pt1 | contig 10460 bp, 8 predicted proteins | sample 1596141 | NCBI WGS metagenome assembly OJJU01 (sample SAMEA4350150, study PRJEB24818) | metagenome | biome: human; feature: gut; material: faeces | place: Denmark | collected 2013-09
TCGCGTCCGCTCATTACCGTCTTAAACAGATCAGACTCCTCATAGCGTCCAGTCTGAGTCTTATAAGTTCTTATCTTCCATATGCCCGAACCATACATCTCCTCAGGCAGATACCATGCGTATTTTTTTTTTTTCAAGCAGAAGACGGCATTCGAGATTTCTGCCTGTCTCGTGGGCTCGGAGATGTGTATAAGCGACTGGGTCAAGGAGGAGCTGCGCAACTTCACCGACCGCGTAACCCGTGGCGAGACATCGTTTGCCACGCTGGCGCGCCTCTACTCCGAGGACCCCGAGTCAGCCCGTCGTGGCGGTGAGCTCGACTATGTAGGTCGCGGTATGCTCGACCCTGCCTTCGCTGCGGTTGCGTTCAACCTCACCGACCCGAAGCGCGTGTCGAAGATTGTTGAGTCGGAGTATGGTTTCCACATCATACAGCTTATCGACAAGCGCGGCGACAAGATCAAGGTGCGCCACATCCTGCGCATCCCGCGTGTATCGGCAGAAGCTACCGACTCGATGCGCGTGAAGCTCGACTCGCTCGCTACCGACATACGCGCCAACAAGCTCGCGTTCGAAGAGGCTGCAACATACATGTCTGACGACAAGGACACACGCAACAACCACGGTCTCATGTCGTTCAACAGCGAGGATGGCCGCACATCGAAGTTCCAGATGAAGGACCTGCCGACAGAGGTGGCTCGCAAAGTGGAGAACATGGAGGTCGGCGACGTGTCTGACGCGTTCACAATGGTGAACGAGAAGGGCAAGAACGTTGTGGCTATCGTGAAGCTGAAGAACCGCATACCGGCTCACCGCGCTACTATCAACGAAGACTTCCAGGTGCTGAAGAACGTAGTGCTTCAGAAGCAGCGCGCCGAGTTCCTGCACAATTGGGTGGTGAAGAAGATAAAGACCACCTATGTGCGCATGCAAGATCGCTACAAGAACTATAAGTACGAGTACGAAGGCTGGGTTAAATAAGGCTCTCAGGAAGGCTTAAGAACGCCTAAAAGGCTTAGAAAGGCTTAGAACAATAATGAAGAAAAGACAATCCCCAATAACGAACAACTGGCATAGAACCGCTCTCGCAGCAGTTCTATGCCTTTTTGGCTTCTGCCTGATATGGGCTTCTGCGGCGCCGAAGGGCAAGAGGAAGCGACCAAGGACCGACGAACGCGTGTATCTCGTCCACTCCGACGAGCTCGCCTACGACATGTACGGCGCGGTGCCCGACGCGCAGATTCTGCGCGGAAAGGTACACTTCACACATGCCGGATCACAACTGTGGTGCGACAGCGCCTACTTCTTCCAGGAGGCTAACTCGGTGAAGGCGTTCGGACACGTTCACTTCAAGCAGGGCGATACGCTCTCACTCAAGTGCGATTATGCCGACTATATAGGTGCGGAGCAGATGATGCACGCACGTCGCAACGTGGTGCTTAAGCATCGCACGCAGACGCTCTACACCGACTCGCTCGACTACGACCGTCTGTACGACAACGCCTATTTCTTCGAGGGCGGCAAACTCATCGACGGCAAGGACGAGCTGGTGAGCGACTGGGGCGAGTACAACACCGCGACACGCAAGGCGGCGTTCTTCTACGACGTACACATGCGCAGCGGCGAGAACATCATCAACACCGACTCACTCCACTACGACACACGGACCCGCATCGCTCACGTTACGGGTCCGTCTACAATAAAGTCGAAGAGCACCGTCATCAACACTACCGACGCCTACACCAACAGCAAGACGAATATGTCGCAACTGTTCGGACGCTCCACCATCGTGGACGGCAAGAAAACAATCACCGGCGACTCGCTCTTCCACAACGACAAGCTGAAGCAGAACGAAGGATTTGGCAACGTGATATACACCGACACGGAGAACAAGAACGAACTGCGCTGCGACCATCTGTTCTACAACGAGACGACGGGCTACGGCTACGCTACAAAGCGCGCGCTGATGCTCGACTACTCGCAGAAGGACACACTCTACGTGCATGCCGACTCGCTGAAGCTCTACACGTTCAACATCGAGACCGACTCGGTTTACCGCAAGGTGCACGCCTTCAACCATGTGCGTGCCTACCGCGACGACGTGCAGGCTGTGTGCGACTCGCTCGTGTTCAGCTCGCAAGACTCGTGCATGACGATGTACCGCGACCCGATAGTGTGGAACCTCGGCAGACAGTTGCTCGGCGAGGTGATACATGTATACATGAACGACTCGACGGTGCGCAAGGCTGAGATTGTTGGTCAGGCGCTGTCTGTGGAGAAGTGTGACGAGAAGAACCACTTCAACCAGATTTCATCGAAACGCATAGACGCGTTCTTCACCGACGGAGCGATACGACGCGCCGAGGCAACGGGCAACGTGAAGTCGCTCTACTACAACGCCGACCAAAAGGACTCGCTGCTCTCAGAGCTCAACTATATGGAGACCGACACGCTACGCATGTACATGTCGGCAGAACGCAAATTGCAGAAGATATGGGCGTCGAAGGCTGTAGGCACGATGTATCCCATCACGCAGATACCGCCAGAGAAGTACAAGCTGCCGGAGTTCGCATGGTTCGAGGAGATAAGACCGAAGGACAAGTACGATGTGTTCAACTGGCGAGGCAAGGCGGCTGGCACCGAACTTAAGGCTATGCCGCGAATAGAGGCGCCGCTGCAGAGGTTAGAATAACTATTATCTGCGCGGCTTTGCTGCATAATAAGACTTGTTTGCTGCTGCGGAGGCCAGAGACCTCCGCTACGGCAAAGAGCAAGTATAGGCGTAAAAGCCGAAACGACATATCTCAACATATCAACGCCTCACCATCTCAACACCACAACACCTCAACATCTCACCATCTCAACGCCTCAACATTCAACATTCAACACTCAACATTCACAATGTACTTCTTCAACCGCCGCCCCCGCGGCTTCCACCATACATTCCGCTTCAGCAACGAGCAACGCGACCTTCTCAACAATCTGCGCCGTGGCGTACCGCCCGAAGAACTCGCAGAGCGTTCGATAAGAGAAGCCGAACCGCCGTCGCGTCGCCGTCAGAACGGACAAGTGCGACTGCTGGGACTGCTTGTAATGATAGGTTTCCTGCTCATAGCCATCATACTACTGATAGCGATGTAGCCGAGCCACATATATTAAAAGACACACCCTAAGAGAACAACTAACGACATGAACGATATTATACAACTTCTGCCCGATTCAGTGGCAAACCAGATAGCCGCAGGCGAGGTGATACAGCGCCCCGCAAGCGTGATAAAGGAGCTGGTGGAGAACTCCATCGACGCCGGCGCCACACTCATCAACGTTGTATGCGTCGACTCCGGCCGCACGTCGATACAAGTGACCGACAACGGCAAGGGCATGTCGGAGACCGACGCACGCCTGTCGTTCGAACGTCACGCCACGTCGAAGATACGCCAAGCCGACGACCTCTTCAATCTGCACACGATGGGCTTCCGCGGCGAGGCGCTCGCGTCTATCGCCGCCGTAGCTCAAGTGGAACTGCGCACGCGACGACCTGACGACGACCTCGGCACGGCACTCACCATCGCCGGTTCGCGCTTCGTGTCGCAAGAACCCGTGCAGTGCCCCGTAGGTTGCAACTTCACCATCAGCAACCTTTTCTACAACGTTCCCGTACGCCGCAAGTTCCTCAAGTCGAACACCACCGAACTCAACAATATCGTCACCGCATTCGAGCGCATCGCACTCGTCTACCCCGACGTTGCCTTCACGCTCTACAACAACCAGACCGAGCTTTACAACCTGAAGGCAGGCGGATTGCGCCAGCGCATCGTCGACGTAATTGGAAAGAAGATAAACCAGCACCTGCTGCCGATAGACATCGACACCACGATGTGCAAGATAAGCGGATTCGTAGGCAAGCCCGAGTCGGCAAGAAAGAAGGGCGCACGCCAGTTCTTCTTCGTCAACGGACGCTACATGAAGCACCCCTACTTCCACAAAGCCATAATGACCGCCTACGAACGACTCGTACCCGAAGGCGAACAGATACCTTATTTTATATACTTCACAGTCAACCCGACGGACATCGACGTGAACATCCACCCCACGAAGACCGAGATTAAGTTCGAGAACGAGCAGACGGTGTGGCAGATTCTCACAGCAGCCGTACGCGACGCCGTTGGTATGTTCAACGATGTGACGGCGATAGAGTTCGACACCGAAGGACAGCCCGACATTCCGGCACTCGGCGCAATGCCGCAGGCGGACATCAGTGCACCGAAAGTGCAGTACAACCCAGCGTACAACCCGTTCAACGAGCCGTCTGCGCAGCGCTCTTCCGCAGCACCCGACAATTGGGAGCAGCTCTACGAAGGCCTCAGCTCGGCACACTCACGCCAGCAGTCAGCGCCATCGCTCTTCGGCAACGATACGGGTGGCGTAATACAGTCGCGTTCTAACATCGCAAACAAACCATTCGCCGACAACGGCATCGTTCTCTCGAAAGGTTTTTCAAAGCCGGACGGCCTTAATGCAGAGTCAGCGGAATTCAACGCACTTTCGGCAGACACAGACATGCTGTCAGCCTCAACCGAGCCGTCGCCGCTCGAAGAGAAATCGCCCACTCACTATCAGTACAAGGGTCGCTACATCATGACATCCGTAAAGTCGGGTCTGATGATTATCGACCAGTACCGTGCCCACACTCGCATTCTCTACGAAGGCTACATCGAGCAGATGCAGAAGCGCCGTCCAAGTTCGCAGAAACCGCTCTTCCCCGACACCATTCACTTCTCGGCGTCTGACAAGGTTGTGGTGGAAGCAGTGATGCCCGAGCTGCAGAACATCGGCTTCGAACTCACTCCGAACGAAGAAGGCGACTACACGATAACGGCTGTGCCGAGCGGACTCGACGGACTCGACTACGTTGCACTCGTGCAGGACCTCGTGGCGTCGGCTCGCGAAAAGACCACTTCCGCCATCGACGACATCAACCACTCCATCGCTCTCGAACTGGCGCGCAACGCAGCCGTCACATACGGCCAGGTGCTCACCAACGCAGAGATGGAAAATATCGTAAACAGCCTATTCGCTTGCTCCAATTTCAGCTACACTCCAGACGGCAAAAAGATACTCACAATGCTACGTCAGACCGACTTGGAACAGCTTTTCGGAGTATAATACAACATAAATCAATAAAAATTAAGGCATTAGAACGTTTTTTTTAAAAAAATAGTATTACTAATTGTTTTTTTTATTAACTTTGCACAACTAATATAGGCAAAAAGTACTTACAATTACAACGAATATTAATTGATTGTTAAATATAAAAGCTATGAAAAAGTTATTAATTGCTTTGGCAATGTGTGGCTTATCAATGGGTGCAATGGCTCAGGAGACAACTGCTGATCCTACACTCAAGCACAGCGTTGCTACAAATTCATTCTGGAGTAATTGGTTTATTCAGGCAGGTGCAGACTGGAACGCATTCTATTCAAACCAGGAGCATGGTCAGGGCCTCGACCGCAGCCCGTTCAAGAAGTTCCGTGCAACTCCGGGCTTCTCAGTTGCTGTAGGTAAGTGGTTCACACCGGGTCTTGGTCTTCGCACTAAGTTCTCTGGCGTTTGGGGCCGTACAGTAATCGACGAGCACAAGCACAGCAACGACCACTGGACACTCAACGAGAACATTCTCTTCAACCTTAGCAACATGATCTATGGTTACAACGAGACACGCGTTTGGAACTTTGTTCCTTTCGTAGGTGCTGGTGTCAACCGTACTTGCGACTACAACCGCTACGCAATGAACCTCTCTGCAGGTATCCTCAACACATTCCGTCTGAGCAAGCACGTAGGTCTCTACTTCGAGCTTGGTTGGAACTGGGCTGAGAACGACTTCGACGGTGTTGTCAACAATGAGCAGGACAACCGCGTATGGGATTCACACGACAACAAGCTCTACGCAGAGTTCGGTCTTCAGTTCAACCTCGGCAAGTCTACATGGAACAAGACTCCGGACGTAGACGCTATCAAGGCACTCTCTCAGTCACAGATCGACGCACTCAACGCACAGCTCAACGATGCTAACGCTGAAAACGCACGTCTGAAGAGCCTCCTCGCTGCAAAGAAGGATGAGCAGAATGCTAACGACGTTAAGGCTTACTACAACGCTCCGATGTCTGTATTCTTCAACCTCAACAAGTACAACATCGCTTCTCGCAAGGACCTCGTAAATGTTAAGAACCTCGCTGAGTACGCTAAGGAGAACAACTCTAACCTCGTAGTTACTGGCTATGCAGACAGCGCTACTGGTTCTGCTCCTTACAACCAGAAGCTTTCTGAGCGTCGTGCTGAGACAGTTGCTAACGAGCTCGTTAAGATGGGTGTTAGCCGCGACCAGATCACAACAGAGGGCAAGGGTGGTGTTAACGACCTCTCACCGGTTTCTTACAACCGCCGCGCTACTGTTAAGCTCGCTGACTAATCAGACGGCTTAAGAAGCAACTGATTCTATGCTATGAAGCAGAGAATTGATTGCAAAATAAAGCAATGACTTAATTGCAAGATATAGGGCATTCCCGAAAGGGAGTGCCCTTTTTTCGTATATCTGTGTGGGTAAGTTTTAACGTACACCGATATTTTTTAAAGACAATCAATTAATATATCAGAAAAGATGTGTAAATTTGCGTTATATTATTTTAATAGGTTGAAAACTATACATAAAAGGTTGAAAACTATCCAACAGAAGATATAGATGAAATATTTGAAAACTATTGGTAAGGTGCTCGCTGCTGTGGCTGAGCCGCTGCACCGCAATTGTGCGTTCGCCGTGTTCATGTATATGCTCGGCTGCATAACGGCGTGGGCAACGCTGCCCGACGCACGCGGAGCACATCTCTACGACAACCTCTACCTCGAACTGTTCCTCGACGTGTACGTGCTCACGCTGATTCTCACCGTGCTGCCACGCAAGTTGATGATATGGGTGCGCGGCTTCTTCTACTTCGCACTCTACGCCACGGCAGTGATTGACGTCTACTGCTTCGTGAAGTTTCAGTCGACGCTCACGCCTACCATGCTGCAGCTTGTAGGCGAGACCGACTCGCGCGAGTCGGGCGAGTTCCTGCGCTCCTGCGTGTCGCCGGATGTGTTGCTGAGTAACGTGGGATGGGTGTTGCTGCTCATGTTCGTGCATATCATCAGCGCATTGCAACTGCGCTTCCCCCACTTCATTCCACGCCGCTGGCGCGAACTAATCAAGTCGATATGGCTGCGTACCTGCGAACTGCTTCGCCGTGCACGCCCCGTGATAGGTACCGCCGTGCTTGCGCTACTCGTATGGTCGGTTTGCGCGAGTGCGCACAACAAGGCTGCCACGTACAAACTGATGTCGGGCACCACAATCGGCGAAGTTGAGCACACCCTCACCGAGAAAGACCACGCCGTACTCTACCAACCGATATACCGACTCGTGTTCAGCATATACGCCAACACGCTCACGGCGAAGCAGATCGACCGACTTGTACGCACGGCAAGCAAAGTGCAGGTAGACTCCTGCTCGTTCCGCTCGCCTAACATCGTGCTCATCATAGGCGAGAGCTACAACCGCCACCACTCTTCGCAGTACGGCTACACGATGCCCACCACACCGCGTCAGCAGAAGCTCGAAAAGCAGGGCCGACTGGTGAAGTACACCGACGTAGTGTCACCGTGGAACCTCACAAGCTTCGTCTTCAAGCTGCTCTTCTCGATGTACAGTGTGGGCGACAAGGGCGAATGGTGCGACTATCCGCTCTTCCCCGAACTGTTCCGCAAGGCGGGCTACCACGTAACGTTCATCACCAACCAGTTCCTGCCGAAGGCTAAGGAGGCGGTGTACGACTTCAGTGGCGGCTTCTTCCTGAACAACCCGAAGCTGAGCGCGGCGCAGTTCGACACGCGCAACACGCAGCTGCACCGCTACGACGAGGACCTGCTGAAAGACTACGACGAGTTGCAGGGACAGAACACCGACCACAACCTCATAATATTCCATCTGCTGGGCCAGCATGTGCAGTATCGCCAGCGTTCGCCGAAGGAGCGCAAGCTATTCCGCGGCGACGACTATAAGGAACTGAAGCCCAATCTGAATGCCCGAGAGCGTCAGACGCTTGCCGACTACGACAACGCTATTCTGTACAACGACTCGGTGGTGACAGAGATAGTGAAAAAGTTCGAGAACGAGGACGCTATAGTTATCTACGTGCCCGATCATGGCGAGGAGTGCTACGAGGGCGACATGCACTTCTTCTGCCGAATGCACTCGGCGAAGATAGATGCTCGACTGGCGCACGCCGAGTTCGACATTCCGATGTGGATATGGTGCTCGCGCAAGTATATAAAGAAGCGTCCTGAGGTATTCCGCCAGGTGGTGAACGCACGCAACCGACGCTTCATGACCGACGCTCTTGCGCACATGCTGCTCTATCTCGGTGGTATCCACGCCCGCGACTACAACGAACAGCTCAACCTGCTGTCGCCCGAATACAACGAGAACCGCCCGAGAATACTAAAGAAAACTACGGATTACGACAAACTTTGAATTGAAGAATAAATAATGCTTACCCGCACAGAATGTTCCGCCATGCGCGGACTCGCCATAATAGGCATCTTCCTGCATAACTACTGTCACTGGCTCGGTTTCGCCGTAAAGGAAAACGAGTACACCTTCACCATGTCGAAGGCAAGCGATCTGATGCAGGCGCTCGCACACCCCGACCTCAACCTGCCCATCCACCTCGTGTCGTTCTTCGGCCATTACGGTGTGCCGGTGTTCCTCTTCCTCTCCGCCTACGGACTCGTCATGAAGTACGAGAAGCGCGGCGCGCTCTCGCCGAAGCAGACCAACATGGTGCCGTTCCTGAAGCATCACTACGTTAAGCTGTTCAAGATGATGATAGTGGGCTTCGTGGCGTTCACGATGGTTGACGCCATCACACCCGGATCGCACAAGTATCACGTCATGGACATACTCGGACAGATGTTCATGTTCAACAACATGATGCCCGACCCCGACCATGTGATATGGCCCGGCCCCTACTGGTTCTTCGGACTGATGATGCAGCTCTATATAGTCTACCGCCTGCTGCTTTGGCGCAAGGGCGACGTCTACGCCCTGCTGCTCATTGCGGTGTGCTGGGCGATGCAGGCGTTCTGCGACCCAGAGGGCGACACGCTCAACCGCGTGCGCTACAACTTCATGGGCGGCGTGCTGCCGTTCTGCGCCGGACTGCTCTATGCTCGCCACGGCAAGAAACTGACACACGGCGTGCGCATGACGCTCATGGTGATATCCGCCGTAGCAGTGTTCTTCTTCAGCTTCAACTTCCAAACATGGCTGTGGGCGCCGCTCTTCGTGTGCACCGCCTCAATCGGCATCGTAAAGCTGCTGCCGAAGACCGTGAACGAGTGGATAGCGTGGGTAGGCACCATCTCTGCCGCACTCTTCGTGCTGCATCCGCTCACAAGAAAAATATTCATACCAATCTCTCGCCACGGCGATGTGTACACGGGTCTGCTGCTGTACATCGTGGCGTCGATAGCATTGGCATGGTTCTACCATAATTTCAAGCTACGCAATGAAGATACCAAGCATTGAGTTAGGAAACATATCGCGATTCCGCGCCGAACAGATGGGAGCCGCAATGCTCTTCGTCATTCTGTTCCATGTGGCGCTCGACCGCGGCGACCCGTTCTACGGACTGCGCCGCTGCGGCAACGTGGGGGTTGACATCTTCCTCTTCCTTAGTGGTGTGGGTCTGTGGTTCGCATGGACAAAGACGCCGTCGGTGAGCCATTTCTACCGCCGCCGACTCATCCGCATCCTGCCTACATGGCTCATCTGCTCCACGGCGTTCTACCTGCGCGACTATCTCGGAGCGCGCCGTTTCTCGAAGGACATCGTCGACCTCATCGGCGACATCACCATCAACTGGGACTTCTGGTTGCACGACGAGCTAACGTTCTGGTACGTGCCCGCCTCATGGCGCTCTACCTCGTTGCGCCGTGGTATATGCGCCTCATCGAGCGCTACCCTACCTACCGTTGGCTGCCGATGCTGATGGTGGTATGGTGCGTGATGGTGCAGTGGGTGCTGCCGATACACGCCGCCGTGGGTCACCTGGAGATATTCTGGAGTCGCGTGCCTATCTTCTTCATCGGCATCAACATGGGTGAGATGGTTCGCTCGCGCAAGCAGTTGCCGCCCGATGCGGTATGGCTGTTGCTCGTTACGTTCCTAATGACGTTCGGTACGTGCCTATATCTTGAGCAGGTGCGCCACGGACACTTCCCGCTCTTCGTTGAGCGAATGCTCTACATACCGTTCACGGTGTGCTCCATACTGGTGATGAACCGCATCTTCCGCCGCACGCCCGAGTGGGTGAACCGCGCGTTCCGCTTGGTAGGCATGCTGAGCCTTGAGGCTTACCTCATAC
>OJJU01000876.1_pt1 | contig 10456 bp, 9 predicted proteins | sample 1596141 | NCBI WGS metagenome assembly OJJU01 (sample SAMEA4350150, study PRJEB24818) | metagenome | biome: human; feature: gut; material: faeces | place: Denmark | collected 2013-09
GCGAAGCGTCCTGAGAACAAGGGCAAGAAGATTGTAGCCCTCTTGCCAGATACTGGTGAGCGTTATTTAAGCACTGTACTCTACGCTTTCGAGGAGTATCCTTTGTAATTCACAATCGGATATTTTCTGATGAAAGCAAAATCTATCATAATTTCCCCAACCAGCTTTCCCATAGCAGGTTGGGGATTTTTATTTTCTAAAACTTCATATATATTTGCAAATGCGATACCACCCCAATTCCTTCTACAACTTACGAGAATTGAGTATAAATTCTAGCATTTATCATTTAAAAGATTCTAAAAATCAATAAATATCATTACGAGTTCCCATAGTGGGAACTCTCATTTATTTTATTTTTTCTATCTTTGCAAAAGATTACCACTTTGGAGGCGCCACGACAAAAACAGTAATTTGTGGATCTCTACTTCCGAAAGCCAACGGAGGCGGAGAGAGGGGAATTTGTGTCTGAAGCCAAAGAGCGATACTAAACATCTTCTGCTCTGTTCACGGTGACACGGTGACACGATGACACTAGTTTTTCAACTTTTCGCCTCGCACGCGGGCAGGCAGGAACTTTCGGCTTGATTTTTCCTGCCTGCCCGCGCGAGAGTAAATCTTCAGAAATCACTGTCATACGTGTCACCCTGTCATCCAGAAGCAGGTTACTTCCGAATCAAAAGTCAAAGACTTACGGTGTAAAAGTCAGGCACTTACGACGCAAAAGTCAGGCACTTACGCCCCGTAATCCCCTGGCTTACGAACCGCAATCCAATCATAAAGCCCTTAAAAATCAAACAAGCAAGGCATTTAGAAGTGATACCAAGCAAGGCATGTAAAAGGGCTTACAAACACCAGAGCAAAGAGAATCTATGAAAAAGTATGAGCAACTGTGAGCAAGTATGAGCAACTGTGAGTTGCCTCCTCACCGATTTCGTATCTTTGCATTGTGATTCAGAGATACCCAGCGGTTCCAATCAGCAAGCTATAGTAAGGCGTCCCCATAGCAAGCTATCCCCAGGCGGTCCCATCCCGCACAGCCATGGCAAAGACCGCTTTGATATGATTTGATAGCCAACCTGCCAGGTAGCAAACTGAGATACAAGAAGGAAGCATTAGAGTTTCTGGAAGAAAATCTAAGATTTGATATGGACAGATTCTACCAGCTCAATCACAAGATATTCGAAGATTATGCAAATATAGGAAAAAAGGCAACATCCATACGCACAATATTAAAACTCTTACAACATATCAAACAGGTAAAAGCAGATGTGATGCCGTTTATAAAGAATCCAAAAGATATGACTATCTGGTCAAACGAATACTTTCTGCAATTGGCAAAAATGAAAAACTTTGAATAGCTAAGATATCTTCCATTCCTATCTCATGGGGGCAGTATCAGTTTTAAAAACGAACATTAAAGGGAGTAGGATTCCTTATTTTATGAGAGAAAAGAGAGTTCATTTGCAACAACCGTTTCCCAAATATAATAAGATGTAAGCTCGGGAAACAAATCTAGAAAAAGAAGAGCCAAAGCAGCCACGAACAGGAGATACACTTTCATATCCCAACCTAACTATTGTTATTCATTAATCAAGAATACGATAAACCTTCCCCAAAAACAAGCTAACTTTCATCTGATTTTATAGAGCTACTAAAATTTCTAACCAGACCTTACAAAAGTAAAAAACGTTAAACGACTCTTTTTGGGGCAGTTTTATTACCAAAAAGCAGTTTTTTTGTTTTTTTTATCATTCACAAGTGAAATTGAACCAAAATGAACCAATTCACTTTCATTTATTTTATATATCTTTGCCCCAAAATACGAATAAGATATCAAGGCAAAAATGATAGTCTTAATTTGTGCATAAAAGTAAATGATTAAAGAATATGACAATACTACTTATCATATTAATAGGGATCGGAGCATTTGTACTTCTCGGCATTCTAGGCTGGGGAATACAGCTACTGGGATTGCTCGGAGGGCTCTTAGGTGAAGGCATCACAGGATGTATAGGATGCTTCATCAAGTTCTTCTGGGTGATTCTGCTAATCGCTATATTTATTGCGCTGATACAATAATCAATTCATTTAATCTTAAAAATAATAACCATTATGACATATTGCAAGAAATGCGGCGCAACGCTGCAACCAGGAATGAAGTTCTGTACGAAGTGTGGACAACCTATTGACTTGCAACCACAGGCTCCAACCCAGCCACAAGAAGTTAGCAAGCCTCAACGTCCTCAACCATTGAAAGCTATGGCTCCTCAGCAGCCTATGAAGCCTCAACCTATGAGACCTCAAGCACCGGGTATGCCCCCCAAACCGATGCAGCCTCAGCGCCCAGTAATGCCTCAAGCTCCACAGTCTCCACAAGCCCCTCAGACTCTACAAGCCAGCAAGGGTATGTTCACCAATGCCGTTCGCTCTGTAGCAAACGCCATGACTGGTGGTGCGCTCAATCGCCAGATTGCAGAAGAACAGAGAAGAGCCGTTAACCAGCAAGCTACTGAAAGCCAGTCGGAAATCCGTGATGCCAGAAATGCGCAACAGCAGGCTGAACAGGCACAGATTGCTGCCGAAAGAGAGGCTGAACGTAGCCGCGACCGCCGTAGCATGGAAGCTGTTGATGGTGTTGACGTGGTAAGAGGCAGAACCATCTGGAATATCCAACCAGGAGAAATCGCTCGCAAGATTAGCGAACGGGAACTCGACGAAATAGAAAAACTGAAAGGTATCATCGTTCAGGAAGGTTGCACCGCCATCATTTTTGCCAATGGTGAGCTGGTTTCAACCCTCTCAGCAGGTGCATACCTCTTTTATAAGTCTGTAGAAGAAGAGCAGGCTGCTATCAAGAATGCGGTAGAAAAGGCTGAGAAAGATATGGCTGAAGCCGAAAAGCGTGAACGAGACCGCAAGCGCCAGGCTGAGCCTACCTTCCGCCAGCTCGGTATCGTAGGAGAAGTAGGCCGTGGCTTCAACTGGCTCGGTCGCATCATCTTCGGCGAAAAGAAAGGTGAACAGAAAGAAAAAGCCAAGAAGCGCCAACTGGATTATGCCCGCATCTTAGCCCGCATCACCCAGGCTCCTATCCTGTCGGTCTATATCGTCAGCAACCGTTTCATCACCCTCACCTTCAGTGGAGCAATGAACGAGAATGGCGAACTTGCCTTTCAGCCATACACCATTCCGATGGGCATCCATAATGTACAGATTGGAGTATCTCTCCAGATGAGCATCAGCGATATTCATACCTTCGCTACCAATTATCTTACCGACCGCAACAGCGTAACAACTAGAGAATTACAGCAGTTACTCAATGGTACCGTAGAAACCCCGTTGCGCCAGGAACTTCGCAACCAGAACTACGAGTCTGCCGGACTGACTGCCGAAACTGTAAATGTACTGAAAGAGAAGATCCGCCAGACCATCAACCAGCAGGTATTCGGCATAGAATGCACTCAGGTTCTGAATATCACCGACAGCAACCAGGACTTTGAGCGTTTCCGTCAGGTAGAACGCCAACTCTATAACACAGAGAAGGAACTCGACTTCATGCACCGCACCGGAGAATTCCGAAACCGAATGGAAGTTGAGGCCAACTCCCAGCAGATTTCTTCAGCACAAAATGCCGAGGATTTGCGCCATGCCCTCCAGGGTATCAACAAAGACCAGTTGCTCCACGATGATGAGTTGGAGGAATTCGTCCAGATGCTCGAAAGCCAGAAGCGCATCCGCCAGGCAAAGACTCAGGAAGAGGAGTTCGAAGCCCTGGAAGAACTCCGCAAGAACCGCCTGGTCAAGCAGGAGGAAATGGAAGTGCTCGAAGATGAACTTGCCCACAAGAAGATTCCTCGTGAGGAAATCACGGAAATCATGCGCATCCAGAGCCAGCAGAACATCGACACAGCCCGTCTCAAGGCAGAATGGGCACTCGATGATTCCCGCACCGACCACGACTGGGAACGTGAAGATCTGGAACGCCGCCGTAACTGGGGCATCGAAGATGAAGAGCGTGAACGCCAGTGGATGCAGGAAGAAAAGGAATACAACCGCGAATTCAACCGAAAGGCGAAGGAGGATGATTACGACTTCCAGCAGATGATGCATCAACGCGAACTGGATAAGGAAGACCATCTCCTGGCACGCAACGAGAAACTGGAAGACGACCGCCTTGCCTATGAGCGCAACCGCCAGGAAAAGATGGACGATGACCAGTTGGAAGCCAACCGCCACCAGCGCCAGATGGACAAGCTGCAGCAGATGGCACAGATGCAGGCACAGCTCGACCAGCAGAAATATCAGCACGAAGAAAACGTAGCCACCATTCAGAGCAATGAACAGATGAATCGTGACAACCATTTCGCCAATATGACCGCCGAACAGATTCGTGCCGCACAACTCTCCCACCTCACCGGAGATGCACAGGTAGCTATGGCAAACGCCTATAGCGGCGAGAAGGAAGCCGAAAACCTGCGACAGACTGCAGCAGAAAAGGAAGCGATGATGCAGCAGATGCTACAGATGCAACAGCAGAACAGCAATGCTCAGATGGAATCCATGATGAAGATGGCTGGCATGATAAAAGATACAGCCACCGGCATCAGCGGCACCCAGCAAAGCCAGCAGCAACAGCGCATCAATCAGTTGGAAGAGGAAAACCGACGCCAGCAGGAGCGAGTAGATCATACCCAGGATGTGGCTATGAACAACATCTCGCAGGTAAGCACTGCTGCCGCCAACAATCTGAACGCCTTCAATGGCGGACTCGGTGGAAATACTGCAGGAAGCCAAGCAGCTCCACAACAGGTAGCTCCTCATCAGGAGGTTCCACAACAGGAATTGATAGAATGCCAGTGCTACAACTGCGGACACACCATCCACATTGCACCAGGCACTCCAAACTGTCCAGACTGTGGTGCACCTTTCCAATGGTAAGCCCTCTCTAGAAAATGCAACAAGAAGTCTAAACATATAAGGTAATCAGACTATGAGCGATATTAAACTTGATGGTGATGCGGCTGTGGTAGGCGGAATCCATTCCGACTCCCACAATACGCAAAACAACTATAACACCTCAACAACAACCCATACCACCAACAACAGTACGGTTAACAACCAGACTGTATATGAGGCACAGAAGACTCAGACTGAGATCTATCAGCAGAATGAGACTCTCTTTCTGCAGGCTGTGCAGGAACGACTGGTGGATGGCAAGTTGGATAATCAGAAGTTGGCAGAGCTCAACCAGTTGAGCATCCAATGGCATATTGCTCCCTTAAGAGCCAACCAAATCATAGATCAGGTACGTCAGAACATCCATATCCTGCAAGGCAGCAAGGGTAACGAATTCCTGGCAGAGCAGATTCTGACCGAGGTCTTCAATGCCATCCAGACCAACCATACCGACATTCTGAAGCGCAAGTTCAACAGTCTGGAGCAGTTGGCACGCGTGATGACGAATGATAACAACATCCAGTTCTACTATCATCTGTTGCTAGCCTCGATGTATCCCGACAAGTGCGCCCTTGCCTTCTTCGGTTCCCGTACCGATAACTACTGGCAACTCTTCTGGGCTCATGTAGCGTTCATCAAGACCGGCAATATCGACAATGCCACCGTGCTTCTGCCAAGAATGGGCGGTTTCGGTTGTCCGCAAGGCGACATCGCCCTACTGATGGCTCTTGATAATCTTGCCGACTACCACAAGAATGGAAAGCAGGATTACTACAGGCAGCAGACCATCCAGTATCTCGACCAGGCCGTACAAAACGGAATGAGTGAACCGCTAAGTGCCCTATGGTATGCCGTAAAGGAGATGTTGGAGGATAAGCCTCAGCCAGAAGAATGGTATCAGTTCTATTGCGATACGACCCTTTCGGAATTTATCCCGAAGGAGAAGAGCAAGATGGCTGTACCACCTCAGATGCCTACACCTCCTCCGATGCCAAAGTTTAATGCCCAGAACGTGAAGCTCAACCAGATAAGAGGCTTCAATCCTCTGCAGGCTGCCAATAATATGGGACTGGGAAGCGTCAATGCGATCAGTCAGCAGCCTCAAATGGCAAGTATGCCGGGCAGTACAACTCCTCCCCCTATGCCGGGAGCCTCATCGGTTCCTCCTATGCCGGGACAAAGCAAGGCGGCTCCACAGCCGGAAGCCGTGCAGATGGCATCAGAAGCTAGAACAGCCGATGAACCCATCGACCAGCCCGACCCCTTGGAAGACCACTACGGCATCATCCTGACAGATGGCAATGCACTGGCTAGAAAATACGGTTGCACCATCCAGGAGGTATATGATGTCTTCAACGACTTCATACAGAATGCCTACGACCAGCAGATGTACTGGACATTTCTCGACATCGCGCAATATGGACTTGATTCCACCCATAAGACTCCATCCTGGATAGAATGCAATGAAGCAGTATCTCGCTGCATCGCAGACAATAACCTGACAGCAGGTCCCGACCTACACCTATTTATAATAGGAGGTGACGATGTGATTCCTATCCCTCGCGTCGAAGACCCATGGCCGTATGGCGGCGAGCGAATCCCTACAGATACCTGCTATGCCTTCGAAGGCACCTATATCGTAGATTTGCTGGATAGTCGCGATTCAGACTTCACCGTAGGTTGCGCCCGCAACAATGTGGCTCGTCTGCCTTTGGAAGACGGTCAGCTCGATACGGATATCCGAAGCGACATCGGTGCTTACTTCAACATCAGCGGCATGTATGGCGGCGGTATTCCTGTTGGCAATGTTCTGATGATCAGCAACCGCGACTGGATTCCAGCCAGCTGCACGATGACCCAGCACCTGCCGCTTCTTTACAATACCGACGATCCTGAGCTGATTCGCAACGGAATGTATATCAGTCCGAAGCTGCTGACCGAAGATTCGGAAAGCCTCAGCATCTATTGCAAGTCTTTGGACAAGGCAGATATGCTGATGTTCAATCTTCATGGTGCCGATGCAGAGGGTATGTGCGGATTCTACAGTGAGGATGAAGCATTCAATCCTTCGCTCCTCAACCAAGGCAGGGCAAGAGTCTTCAATACCGTGGCTTGTTTCGGAGCCCGATATGCCGGTTACAAACGAAACGACTCCATGTTGCTCAGCGCCCTCTACGGAGGTGGCGTATTGCTCTATACCGGTTCGCTCATTCCTGTTCCGATGTTCTCTAATGAGGAAACGGATGAAGCCCGCCAACTTCTGTTGAATCCAGGCACAGGCAGCGAGGTGCTGATGCGCCTCTATCCACTCTATCAGTTCAAGGGTATGACGGGCGGAAAGGCGATGCTCCAGGCTAAGTGCGATTACTTCAACATGTGCCGACATGTAGAGGATGATTGTTTCTCTATGAGCACCGCCCTGATGTTCTGTCTCTACGGCAACCCGATGCTCCATGTCCGTCGCAGAGAATATGTGGTAGAATCTGCACTGCAGAATGACGCGATGCCACCAGCTCCTATCAAGGCAGACGGTTCTCCGCTCAAGAAGACCATGCGACAGCGCCTGCTGCAGAAGGATAAGAGCAACCAGTCGCTCATCGACCAGATTCGTGGTTATGTGGATGAGAATCTCAATGCCATCCGAAACATGGTAGAGCAGCATCTGTACCAGCAGCTGGGCTTGAAGCCGGAAATGCTGGATAGCATCGACCAGGTAAGCCGACCTACCATCGACGGCAATTACGAAACGGGATATTCATTCAACTATCACGACGCAAGCCGCCAATATGGAGCAGACACCTTCGTAGAAGTAGATGCCCATGGCAAGACAAAGCGAATCTATACAACGAAATAATCTGTCCCCTACAAAGGGACTCTATAGTAAATAACAAAAATAATAACAATCATAAAACTGAAACATATGGGATTTTTTGGTTTTAAATCTTCCAAGGAAGTAGAAGAAGAAAAAAGACAGGCTGCCGAGGAAGCAGCGAGAAGAGTGGAACAGAACAACCTGACCAACCTCAGCAACCTGAGCAAGGGTAGTCAGCTGAACTTTGCCATCCCTTACTTTGATGTCTTCGACCCACGCCTGCAAGATTATGGCGTACCTGTATCTGTACATGGTGCCGTAGTATATGCCATCGAGGACATGGATCTCTTCCATAGTGTGAACCGCAATGAGGGTTACAGCGACGAGACTTTCAAGAACAAGCTTCGTGGCCAGCTCACCAAGTTCATCAAGAGTGTAGTTAGCAATGCCCCTTCTGACGCCCAGATTCCTGTAGTTCAGATTGAGCGCAAGATTTTTGAGATTAGCGAACTCATCCAGCAGCGTGTTACTCCACAGGTAGAGAAGCTTTTCGGCATCACCATCCGCAGTCTCGACATCACAGGCATCAACGTGGATAAGGAGAGCCGTGGCTATCGTGAACTCAAAGCCCTCACTGCCGACCTGGAGAAGGAGCGTATGATGGCTCAGCATAATGCCCAGATTTCCAACTTCAACCTCAACAACGACCTTCAGCAGGATATGCTCAAGAAGCAGTCTGAGCTGAATCTCGATGCCATGGGCAGAAAGCAGGAACTCGACCTTGGCGGTCAGGAGGAGTTACAGCGCATGAACTTGGAGAACCAGCGTGAAACCATGCGTATTCAGCGTGAGGAGATGCAGCGTGCTTCTCGTCTCCAGACAGAGCAGACCTTTATGGGTGCTCATCAGGCAAACCTCAATGCTGGTGTTCTCAACAATGCCACAGATAATGGCATCAATGCCTTCCGCCAGCAGACTATGGGTGGTATGAACAACATGGGGCAGATGGGCGGAGCTCCTCAGATGCCAGGTCAGAAAGGCATGGGTGGTGCGCCTCAGATGCCGGGTATGGGTGTCTCTGTTCCTCAGGTACAGTATTATATTGGCATCAATGGTCAGCAGTATGGTCCATGCGATTGGAACAAGCTCCAGCAACTCGTTCAGCAGGGTCAGCTCACCCAGCAGTCATACGTTTGGAAGAACGGTATGGCGCAGTGGGAGTTTGCCGGCAATGTAGCAGAACTCGCTCCATTGTTCCAAGGCACCGCCCCACAGATGCCGGGAATGCCTCCTACTATGCCGGGGATGTAATAGTCTTTCAATAATTAATCTTTAACAATTAAAGATATTAACAATTATGTTTTCAAAAGAATTAGAGAATTTGATTCAAGCAACCCTAGAAGATGGTGTTCTTGAAGACTATGAGAAAGCTGCGCTCGTAAAACGTGCGACAGCAGAAGGTGTTGATCTCACCGAGTTGGAAATCTACATCAACTCCATATTGCAGAAACGCAAGAAAGAACACGATTTGGCAGAAGATGCCAAACAAGAAAAGATTGACCAAAAGAAGAAAGAGGAATTTGGTAGAGTATGCCCTAATTGCGGCAGACAGATTCCTCCTATGACCGTGAAGTGTGAGTGTGGGTATGAGATTACGACCCCTGTTAATTCTGTTTCTTCAGTTCAGATTCTTTCAAAGAAGTTAAGCGAGATAATCTTAACAGAATCTGAGAAAAAAGAAATAGAAGAGGCTGCTCCTTTTCAAAAAAACGGTCTAAAGGAGAAATTCATTGCTGACAAGAAAATAGATATAATATCTACATTCCCTGTTCCTAACACCAAAGAAGACATCATTGAATTTTTAGCTTTGTCAGTAGCAGGAACTAACAAGAAATTGGGCTTCCTTGACATAAAAATTAACTGCTATAAAATGGTGGCAATTGCAGGTATTATTATACCTATTGTTGGTTGGATGTTTGGTGCACTTTTTCTTATATCTAAATCTTTTGCCGAAGAGAAATTGAAAAAGGCTTGGCGCGAGAAATTTGATCAAGTGATGTCTAAAGGACGTAGCTTGCGAGGTGATGCTGAATTTACTAAGCAACTAGACTATTACGAAAGCATCTTAGAAGAGTAATGGATTCAGGAATTATCATTTCGCTAATACTTGGCTCCGCAAGTATAGTTAGTTCTATCTGTTTTGGATTCATTCCAGGATTACGTAGAAGTAAAATAGAAAGATTAGAAAAGAAAGTCAGCACATTAGCACAAGATATAGACTCTTTCTATGCCATAGAGCAATCTCTGCTAGAGCAACTTTCAGCAGCAACTGGGAAAAATAGCAAAACGCTAAAGGAAAATACTAGAAAGCAAGTAAAGATAGAAAAAGGAAGAGCACTAAGTTCTTATGCTTGTCCAAGCGGAATTGCTTCTTATTTATAAACAAGACGATGTCGTAAACAAGTACGACATCGTCTTAGAAACTATAACGAAGAATTATGGATACATTTGTAGAAAAATTAAACAACAATCCTATCTTCCAGCTATCCTTATCATCCAAAGAGTTGTTTCATAGCAACTTTTTGGCATGGTTAGCAGAAGATAAGAATACGCAAGCCCTTTTCAAAAAGATTCTTTCTACCTGGTTAGGAGAAGATACTTTTGATTATAATACAGATTGTATGGAAG